>Ga0075429_100000851_pt1 | contig 23972 bp, 14 predicted proteins | sample RhiMetdeltSRZDD3_FD_75295 | JGI IMG/M metagenome (GOLD analysis project Ga0075429, IMG submission 75295) | Populus rhizosphere microbial communities from Tennessee, USA - Rhizosphere MetaG P. deltoides SRZDD3 | ecosystem: Host-associated > Plants > Roots > Rhizosphere > Soil | place: USA... | reverse complement strand
TCCGAGTTCAAGATTCGCTCCGCCCGTCGGATCGCCGCGGGCCGCCGGCCGGGCAGGTCGAACTCCTCCGGATCCGGGACCAGCGTGTCGATCATCGCGGTGTCCGCGAGCCGAAGCGCCGGCGTCGCGGGCGGCGGTACCGGTGTGACCTTCCCGACCCGCTCGCTCCGGGCCGCGGTCGATTCGGGTTCCGGCGAGGGCACCGGCGTCGTCGAGCTCGAGGTTCCGGAAACCGGCTGCACGGGGGTCTCCCCCGAACCATTCGAGTCCAAGATGACCCATGCCCCGGCGCCGGCGACGATCACTGCGCCCGCGGCGATGGCGAACCGGATCCCCGCCGGCTGTGCTCGCCTGGCCGTCTGCCGCGTCGGTGGAATGGCGACCGGGTCGGAGGCCGCCAGTTGCCCGATCCGGCGGGTCGCGACTGCGTCACCCCGGGTGATCTCGCTGATCGCGTCCGAGAACGCCGTCACGCTCGGATACCGATCGCCCGGATCGCGGGCCAGGGCCCGATCCATGACGTCCTGAAGTCCGGCCGGGAAACGTTTATCGGGGCGGGCAGACGCGAGGGGACGCGGCGGGTCGGTCAATCGCTTCACCAGTGTCTCCTGGACGGTGCTTCCCTCGAAGGGCAGCATCCCGGTGATCGCGCGGTAAAACACCAGCGCGAGCGCATATTGATCCGACCGCCCGTCGAGCGGGTCACCGGAGAGCTGCTCCGGCGCCATGTATTCGGGCGTTCCGACCACGAATCCCGTCTTCGTCACCCGTTGTCCCGGCTCCGATTCCACTGCCTTGGCGATGCCGAAGTCGACCAGCTTGGCGACTTCGCGTTCCTTGGCCGGGGTCACCATGATGTTGTCGGGCTTGAGATCCCGGTGCACGATGCCGAGATCGTGCGCGACCTGGAGCCCGTGGGCGCACTGCATCACGAGCGCCGCGGCGCGCTGCACCGTCAGGGGACCCTCTGCGTCGAGCACTTCGCTCAGGGCGCGCCCCTCGACGTATTCCATGGCGAGGTACACCAGTCCATCGGGCGTGAGCCCGAAGTCGTACACCGCGCACACATTGGGGTGCGCGATCCGGCTGGCATTGGTGGCCTCGCGGTTGAAGCGGCTCACCGCGTCGGGATCGCGGCTGAGCGTCGGGCTCATCACCTTGAGCGCGCACAGCCGCCCCATCAGCAGGTGGCGGGCAAGGTACACCTCCCCCATCCCGCCCTCGCCGAGGCGGCGCTCGACCTGGTAGCGCTCTCCAATCAGCTGCCCCACGAGACCGGGACTGCTTCCCCCCGTGACCGGCCGAAGCGACGAGCGATCCCGCGAACAAAAGGCCGCGTCCTCGCCGTACTCGGTGCCGCAGACGGGGCAAACCTTCACGCAGTGTCCTCGGGCGGGGAGAGGCAAGTGGCGGGTGACTTGTGCCTCAAATCTAGGCGGCATGGGAATAGTTGGGGAAGCCGGGGATGTTTTCCCCGTTGTGACTCCTCCCGCGCCTGCATCGTCCCCTATTATGCCGTCTCCTCATCAATCTTCGGAGTCACACAAGTGCACCAGGGCTGGAGCGCGTGGGCGCGACGGATGGCAGCTGCCGCCGTGCTGCTGCTGCTCTGCGGCGCGGGGTCGGAGCGCCTTGCGGCGCAGTCCGCGGATCAGCGGCGGGCACTCGACGCGTTGCGCGACACCCTTGCCCTGATGACCGACACCCTAAATCTCCAGCTGCAGGAGGCCGCGCTTCTGGAGCAAACCCGGCGGGGCCGCCGGGATCCCTTTCTCCATCTCCGCCTCGGCCATCTGAGTCTCCGGCAGGGCGAGCTGGGCGGCCCGTCGCACTACGATGACGCCGCGTCGGAATTCAAGTATGCCAGCGAGCTCGCGCCGCACTTTCCTTATGCCTGGTTCGGCCTCGGCCAGGCGGAGTTTGCGCTCGGCTCCCGAGCCGGCGGGGGACGCGACGCCCGGCCCGCCCTGGCGCGTGACGCGCTTTCCCGGGCAAGCCTCGCCTTCGCGCGGGCGGTGGTGCTCGAGCCGGGCCTCGCGCCTCGTCTGGAGGAGATGGCGCGCCGGGCCATTCGGGCCCGCGCACCCGAGCGGGCGCAGGTCATCCGGGATGCGCTGCGGAAGGCGGCGCGGGAGGCGCGGGCTCCCCACCTGGGCCGTCTGGCGCTCGCCCTGGGACGAATCCAGCGCGAGCTGGGCGACAGTGGCGCCCTCGCATCGTTCGAGGCCTACCTCGCGAGTGGAGAGAATCGCGCCCTCGCCCAGCTCGAAATCGGCCGGACGCTGCTGTTGCGCGGCGATCTGCGCGGGCAGGCCTTCTACCTCGAGGGAGCCGGCTCCGACGACGTGGTCGCTGTGGCGGAGTACCGGGCCGATCTGCTTCCGCTGGCCAGCGAGGTCGAGCTCGCGGGATTCGATCTCCGGCGCGGCGCCGCGCGGGCCGACATGCTGCGGCGGTTCTGGGTCATGCGGGACCGGCTCGAGCTGCGCGCCGAAGGCGAGCGCCTGGCCGAACACCTGCGGCGGCTTGCGGTGGCGCGCCGGGACTTCCTCGTCACGACCGAAGACGGAGAGGAGCGTCTCGACGATCGCGGCCGGATCTTCGTCCGGCACGGCGAGCCGGATGACCGGGCCAGCTTCGCGATTCCCGGGGTCTCGCCCAACGAATCCTGGCGATACCGCCGGGCCGGCGACGATCTGGTGATTCACTTTGCCGCCCGCCGGACCCCGAATGACTTCCGGCTGATCGAGAGCGTGCTCGACGTGTCCGACGTGCGATCGACCCTGGGCGGGGAGCGTCCGCCGGGAGCTCCCGTGACCGCGGGAGTGAGCGGGGAGCAGCTGCTGCGATCGCGGGCGGGGCTCGCGTCGCTCTATCAGCAGCTTCCGGCGGGACGTCCCGAGCAGGTTGCCGATTACTTCGTGCGGGAGCGAGCGCTGGGGCGGCACGGCATTCAGATCGCGACCCGGTCGGACAGTTACGCCCCGCGCTACGGTCTCGACCTCAACGCCTGGGGATCGTTCGCGGTGGCCGGCGGCTCCAATGCTCAGCCGGTCATTCAGGTGCTCTTCGCGATCCCCGGGTACGCGATCGAGCCCGCCACCGGCGCGATCGGTGTGGTCTACCCGGTACGGGTTCGCTTCGTGGCACTCGACAGCGCCGGCTCGGTCGTGGCGTCGCTGGACACGATCACCCGGATCGAGCCCGGCGACCGCATCGCCGCCAATCGAAGCCTGGTCGGGCACGTCGCGGTTCCCGTGCTTCCGGGCCGGCTGGTGGTACATGCCGCGATTCAGTACGGCGACCTGGGCGGGACCGCATTCGGGGTCGACTCGCTGGTGGTGCCCTCGGCGGGTTCCGGAGAGCTTGCCCTCAACGATCTGTTGATCGGCTCGCGACGGGGACGTCTCCTGCTCCCGCTCGGCGATGGAACCCGGATGGCCATCTCGCCCGGTGGAGTGGTCCGCCGCGGGGATGGACTCGAGCTGGCGGTCGAGGTGCTCGGGCTCCCTCCCGGCGGCGAGGGAACCCTCAAGCTGTATCTGGCACCGGATGAAATCGGGACCACCGACTCGACGGCGCTTCGGTGGCGGCCCTTTCCGAGCGGCTGGTCCGAATCGAAAGTCGTCCGGGCGGCGGGAGCCGGACCGATCACCCGCTGGCGAGGCACGCTTCCACTCTCAAAGCTCAAAGCCGGATCATGGAAACTGGCCGTTGTGGTGACCGATGCCGTCGGCCGGATGACGCGGCGGGAATCGGGATTCATGCTGGAAGTGCCGTAGCGTGACGGAGCCGTGACAGATTTGTGATGTGAACACCTGTTTTCCGCGCCACTGCTACAGATTCGCGCGTATTGTCCGGTGCCTCCGCACTCCCTACTTTGAACCTCCCCGCCGGTCGCTTGCGGGAGCGAGCCCGTCAGCGGCCGGCGCTGTGAAACCGCGCCTCCAATTACAATTCAGGTAATCATCTGAGGGAGTCCCCATGGGAACTGCCACGCCCCGGGTTCCGTTGCAGCTGTCGCCCAACGCCATCACCGTGCTCGAAAAGCGCTACCTGTTGCGGGATGAGGCGGGCAAGCCGGTTGAAACAGCGGTGGACCTCTTTGGACGCGTGGCACGCACGGTGGCAGAGCCGGACCGGGCCTATGGAGCTTCGGAGGGGGCGGTGGAGGCCCTGGCCGAGGCGTTCTGCGAGCTGATGGCCCAGCGGCTGTTCATGCCGAACAGCCCAACCCTGATGAACGCGGGCCGCCCCCTCGGCCAGCTCTCCGCCTGCTTCGTCCTTCCGGTCGATGATGCGCTCTCCAACGGGAAGAGCGGCATCTACGACACCCTGACCTCCATGGCGCTGGTGCACCAGTCCGGCGGCGGAACCGGCTTCAGCTTCTCGAAGCTCCGGCCCCGGAACGACATCGTCCGCTCGACGATGGGCGTGGCCTCGGGCCCGGTGTCCTTCATGTCGTTGTTCGACGCGTCGACCGATGTCGTCAAGCAGGGCGGCACCCGGCGGGGTGCCAATATGGGGATTCTCCGGGTCGACCATCCGGATATCCTCGACTTCATCGCCTGCAAGGACGACACCACCAAGATCACCAACTTCAATATCTCGGTCGCGGTCACCGATGCCTTCATGGCGGCGGTGGAGAAGAACGGCGAGTACGACCTGCTCCATCCCAATACCCGGAAGGTCGTGGGGCAGCTCAGCGCCCGGCTGGTCTGGGAAAAGATCATTCACGGCGCCTGGAAGACCGGGGAGCCCGGCGTGTTCTTCGTCGACCGCGCCAACTACTACAACCCGGTGCCTCGCCTCGGCACGTACGAGGCGACCAATCCGTGTGGCGAGCAGCCGCTGCTTCCGTACGACGTCTGCAACCTGGGATCGATCAATCTCGGCGCCTTCGTCAAGGACGGCGATCTCGATTGGGCCTCGCTCCGCCGGGCGGTGCATCTCTCGACCCATTTCCTCGAAAATGTCATCGACGCCAACGCCTATCCGCTGGCCGAGATCACCGATCTGGCCCGGCGGATCCGCCGGATCGGCCTCGGGGTCATGGGGCTTGCCGACGTCTTCGTGGCGCTCGGGATCCCCTACGATTCCGACGCGGCGGTCGAGCTGGGCCGGAAGATCCAGCGGTTCGTGGACACCGAGGCCAAGGTGGAGTCGGAGCGGCTGGCGGGAGTCCGGGGACCGTTCCCTGAGTGGGAGCACAGCATCTGGGGCCCCGACGCCACCTGTGCGCGGGATGCGAAGGGCAACCGGGTTCGCCCGATGCAGCGGCTCCGCAACTGCAATGTCACCACCGTCGCGCCCACCGGCACGATCTCGATCATCGCGGGTTGCAGCTCGGGCATCGAGCCCCTCTTTGCGGTGGCCTTCATGCGGAATCAGGCGGGAGTCCTGATGCCCGACGTCAATGAGGACTTTCTCCGCATCGCCAAGGCCGAGGGGTGGCATTCCGAGGAGCTGATGCGGCAGATCGCCGAAGCGGGACACATCCGCTTCCCCGAGGTGCCCGAGAAATGGCAGCGGGTGTTCGTCACCGCGAACGAGATCCGGCCGGAGTGGCACGTCCGCATGCAGGCGGCGTTCCAGGAATACAACGACTCGGCCATCTCCAAGACCGTGAACTTCGCCAACAGCGCCACTGAGGCCGATGTCGAGGAGATCTACCGGCTCGCCTATTCGCTCGATTGCAAGGGTGTCACCGTCTACCGCGACGGGAGCCGGGACATGCAGGTGCTCTCCACCGGCTCCACCGCAACCAAGGTGCGGGAAGAGGCCACCAGGTCCGGCAAGGCGGAAGCGCGTGCCGATCTCGGCGAAGTGCTCGACACCGCGACCACCAGCGAGCGTCGCGCCATCGCGGCCGATATCAAGGATGAGCTGGTGACGCTGACCGCGGAGAACGAGCGGCTGCGCAAGCTGGTACACGAGCTCGAATCCGAGAATCTCCAGCGCCGCGAGAAGCGCTCCCGCCCCGACCTGCTCCGCGGCACCGTCCGGCGGATCGAGACGCCGCTGGGCACGCTCTACGTCACCATTACCGAAGACGACAAAGCCCAGCCGTTCGAGGTCTTCATGTCGCTCGGCAAGGCGGGCGGCGCCATCATGGCGGACGTGGAAGCGATGGGCCGGCTCATTTCGCTGGGACTGCGGTCCGGCATCCCGATCCGGGAGATCCACCGCCAGCTGCGCGGCATCAGCTCCGACAAGGTGATCGGACTGGGACCCTCGAAGGTGATGTCGGTGCCCGATGCGGTGGGGATCGCCCTGGAGCGCTACATGAACGAGAAGCAGGGCATTCAACAGGAGCTGCTTCCCGGCATGTCGCCGCCCCAGGTGTCTCCGGTGACGGAGATGGTGACCCGTGGCGCCGAGCAGATGATGCTCACGGGTATGCCGAACACGCTCGCAGGCGCCTGTCCCGACTGCGGCTCCCAGCTGGAGTACGCCGAAGGATGCGTGAAGTGCCATGTGTGCGGGTTCAGCGAATGCGGCTGAACTGCCGTGAGAGGTGAGAGGTGAGAGGTAAGACGGACAAGCCTTTCCCTCTCACGTCTCACGGCTCACGTCTCACGATCTTTTTGCTGCTTATCGCCGCCTGCGGCGACGGCACCTCCCCCTCCGGCCCCGCGCGCAGCTACCGGATGGGTTTTTCTCCGCTCCCCCCTCGCAACGATCCCGCCGCCGTTTTTGCCTCGCTAGAAATGTGGACCGCGCGCGCAGACGCGGGGATCATGCACGTGCAGCTGCCCTGGGCGGCCATGCTGGCGGGCTCGAGTGCCACGGCCGAGGTCCAGAAGGATCCGCTGGGCGTAGCGAACTACTACCGCGCCAAGGGCCTGCAAGTCGTGGTCGTGCTCGATCCAACCGATGGGCTCGATCGCGCCGCGGAGGCACCGGAGCTGGTCGCCGCCAACCGCAGTCTCAGCGAGCCGCAGATTCAATTGCTCTACCGGCAATACGCCGCGGCCATCCTTGCCCAGATTCACCCCGAGTTTCTGGGACTTGCCGCCGAGACGAATCTCATCAGGGCAATCGCGCCGGCGCCGCTGTACGCCGCGGTTGTGAAGGTCGCGAATGATGCGGCCGCCGAGGTTCGGGCGCAGTCCACCACCACGAAACTCTTCGTCAGCGTGCAGGTGGAGACGGCGTGGGGGCTCTTGCCGCAGGCGGGCGGTTTTCAGGGGATCGCCGCCGATCTCGCGGCGTTCCCTTTCGTCGAGGCACTGGGGCTCTCGTCGTATCCTTACGCCGCCTGGCCTGACCCCGCGCAGATTCCGCTCGACTATTACCAGCGGCTGAGTGGGACGACAGGGCTTCCGGTACTGGTCGTCGAGGGGGGATGGACCTCGTCGTCGGTTTCCACGGTGGTGTCCACACCGGAGAAGCAGGCGACATACTTCCGCCGGCAGTCGGCCCTGCTCGACGCTGCGAATGCCTTGTTCGTCTTCCAGCTGACCTTCACCGACCTGGATCTCTCCAGCTTTCCCCCTCCGGTGCCCGCCAATCTCTCTTTCTTTGCCTACCTCGGGCTTGTCGACGCCGACCTGGTACCGAAGCCGGCACTCGGCGTTTGGGATAGTCTCTTCTCCCTGCCGAGGAGGTAGATCACTTCTCACCTCTCACGTTTCAGGGCTATTATTGACCCGCTCCGCTATTCCCCGATTTGCGAGGTCATGACATGCCCGACGAAAAACTGACGCCGATCAAGCCCGCCCGCGTGGCCGCGGAGCTGAAGAAGCTGACTGCGGGCCGGAAGAGCGGGAAGTATGACGCCGACGAATACGAGGCCAGATTTGCCCGCATGGTGGGCGAGCTCCGGGACCGCAGCATCGACGGCAGCCGGGCCGAGATTCTCGCCGCTTTGTCGCCGCTCAAGGCCGACGGAACCCTGGATCCGGGGGCGTGGGAACGCCTTACGAAGTCCCTCGGTCTGGTGTAGGCCCGAGTTCGTGAGAGGTGAGAGGTGAGAGGTGAGGGGCGGCCTTTCCCTCTCACCTCTCACCTCTCACTTCTCACGCTTCTGCTAGATTTCCCCCATGAATCGTCGTCGCACCCCCACCGTCCTCATCGGCTCCGTCCCGGTCGGGTCCGCGCATCCCGTGGTGGTCCAGTCGATGACCAACACCGATACCGCCGATGTCGCGGCCACCGTCGCCCAGGTGGCGGCGCTGGCGGAGGCGGGGAGCGAGCTGGTCCGGGTCACCGTCAACAACGAGGACGCCGCGGCCGCGCTTCCCCGGATCGTGGAAGGACTCGGGCGACTCGGGATCCCGGTGCCGATCGTGGGAGATTTTCACTACAACGGCCATCTCCTGCTCACGAAGTATCCCGAGTGCGCCCGGGCACTCGCCAAGTATCGCATCAATCCCGGCAACGTCGGGGGCAAGCGCCGCGACGAGCACTTTCGGGCCATCATCGAGGTGGCGATCGCCAACGACAAACCGGTGCGCATCGGGGTCAACTGGGGGTCGCTGGATCAGGATCTTCTGACGGTGATGATGGACAGGAATGCGAGCCGTCCCGACCCGCTCGAGGCGCGCGACGTCACCATGGAGGCGATGGTCGAAAGCGCGCTTCGTTCGGCGGAGCTGGCCGAAAGCGCCGGGCTGCCCCATGACCGCATCCTCCTCTCCGCCAAGGTCTCGGGAGTGCAGGATCTGGTGGACGTCTACCGGCGGCTGGCGGTGCGGTGCGACTATCCGTTGCATCTCGGGCTCACCGAAGCCGGGATGGGGATGAAGGGGACGGTGGCCAGCGCCGCGGGGCTGGCGATCCTGCTCCAGGAAGGCATCGGCGATACCATCCGGGTTTCGCTCACCCCGACTCCCGGGGGCGACCGGACCGAAGAGGTTCGGGTGGCCCAGCAGATTCTGCAATCGCTGGGACAGCGGAGCTTCACCCCCCAGGTGACCAGCTGTCCCGGATGCGGCCGCACCACCAGCACCCTCTTTCAGCAAATGGCGCAGGACATTCAGGGTTATCTCCAGGGGAAGATGACCGAATGGAGGGTCACCCGGCCCGGCGTCGAGGCCCTCCGGGTCGCGGTGATGGGGTGCGTGGTCAATGGACCGGGCGAATCGAAGCATGCCGACATCGGCATCTCGCTCCCCGGCACCGCGGAAGACCCCCGGGCCCCGGTCTACATGGACGGCAGTCTCCTCACCACGCTCAAGGGTGAAGCGATCGTCCCCGAATTCCTGGCGATCATCGAGGACTACGTTTCCCGCCGGTATCCCGCCGCCCGGGATGCGGCGCGGTGATTCTCGCCGACCCGACCTTCTTCCAGCAGCCGCTCCGCGCGCTTCCGGCGCTCTTCCTGGCGGGTCTCGTCACCAGCGTCACCCCCTGCATCTATCCGATGATCCCGATCACGGCGGGTATCCTGGGCGGCGCCGGGGCCGCGACCCGAAGCCGGCGCCGCCAGGTCGGCTACACGCTGCTGTATGCGCTCGGGCTCGCGCTGGTCTACGCGCTGCTCGGCCTGCTCGCCGGGCTCACTGGAACGCTGTTCGGGACGGTGAGCGCCAATCGGTGGGCCTACCTGGCCATGGGCACGCTGCTGCTGGTTGCGGCGCTCGCCATGCTCGATGTGTTTCCGGTGTCGGCGCCGACCCGGCTGGTCGCCTGGGCCAGCCGGTTTGGAGGCCAGTCGCCGGGGTCGGTGTTCCTGATGGGGGCGACGTCGGGCCTGGTCGCCGCTCCCTGTGGGGCGCCGGCTTTCGCAGCCGTCCTTACCTTCGTGAGCGGGACCGGCAGCGCGCTTCTGGGCTTCCTGTATCTCTTCGTGTTTTCGATCGGGATGACGGCGGTGCTGATCGCCGTGGGTATCTCGGCCGGTACCCTCGCGGCGCTGCCCCGGGCGGGGAAGTGGATGGCGGTCATCAAGAAAATCTCCGGCGTGCTGATTCTGGTGATGGCGGAGTACTACTTCGTGAAAGCGGGGCAAGTGTGGTGAGCAGCGTCAACGGTCAACGGTCAACGGTCAACGGGAAGCGCCTCTATGTCCTGAGCTTCCTCCTCTGCCTCGGCGCGTCCCAACCGGTGCGGGCGCAATTCGAGGCCGGGATTCCGGTCGGGACCAAGGCCCCGATCGTGACCATCAACGACCTGGACGGAAAACCGGTGGACCTCGGCACCGTGCTCGGAAAGAAGCCGGTGCTGATCGAGTTCTGGGCGACCTGGTGTGCCCTCTGCAAGGCGCTCCTGCCCCAGCTCGAATCGGTGCGGAAGACCTTCGGTGACAAGGTGGAGCTGATCGGGGTGAACGTCACCGTCAACGACTCGAAGAGCCGGGTCGGGAGGTACCTCGCCGAGCATAAGCCTCCGTTCCGGGTGCTCTACGACGAGAAGGGCGTCGGAGCGCGCGCGTTCGACGTTCCTGGCACCTCTTATATCGTAGTGGTAAACCAGGCCGGAAAGGTCGTCTATACAGGGTCGGGAGACGGCCAGGATCTGGTCGCCGCCGTGCGTAAAGCCTTTCAACCTCCCTCCGGTTCTGGTGGTTCGCCATGACCGGGAGGTAGTACCTCGGCTGAGGTTGGAGCAATAAGCTGCAGGTACGGTGTGGTGGATAGTTCTAAGACTTTGATGGGCATCGCTTTAGCCAATTAGATCTCAAATCAGGCACAAGGATTGCCAGAACATGAGCCGGAGACCGGTGTCAGGTATTTCGGCACCAGGCGCTCCGGGTGCAGATGGCCCAAAACATAGTGGGAAAGGCGGTTCGGTCTATTGACCGGATTGCACCCCCGGGTTATCTTGGCCCGTTGTAGCGAAAAGCCAACCCCTTTGATTGGATCGGGGGACGTCCCGGTTTCACCGGGAGAGCGGGGAGGAATTTTTTCCCCTCTCTCGATGCTCACCCGTGGTGCGTCTATGGCGGTAGGGTTGCATGTTTTTGCGCCATTTTGCAAGGTCATTCACCAGTAGCAGGACGAGCAGGTCGGGAAGTCAACTTCAATAGGGGGAGTACATGAGTAAGCTCTATCGTTCCTTGCTGTGGTCCGGGCTGCTGGTAGCCGGCATCACGGCCTGCGGCGACGACGTCACGATCGGTGGGGGAGAGGTGACCAGCGTCACCGTCGGCCCCAGCGGCGTGACCCTCGGCGTCGGGCAGACCCTGCAGATGGCGGCGGCGGTCAATGCCGCTTCCGGCGTGGCGACGACCGTCACCTGGTCCACCAGTAACGCGGCCACCGCGTCGGTCAGTGCGACCGGCCTGGTCACCGGCGTTGCGGCGGGCTCCGTGGCGATCACCGCCTGTTCCACCGTCAACACCAGCGTCTGCGGGCAGGCCACGGTCACCGTGACCGCCTCCGCACCCGCGGTGATCAGCATCAAGACCATCACCAACACGGTGGTGGGGACCGGTGAAGTTCCGGTCAACATCAACAACGTGGCGGGTCAGATCAACGTCACGATGAACCTGGATGCCGGTGGGCAGCAGGTTCAGAACGTCCAGGTCCTGGTCGATGGCGCCGTCGCCTGTCAGCAGGGCTTCAGCGGCATCCAGGAAGCGACCGCCAGGGCGCAGCAGGCGCTCCTGATGGCCGGAGATCCGAACGCCGCGCTGGTGGTCGAGATCACCTGCCCGGTCAACACGGCGGAGTTCAACCCGACGACCGGCGTCGCGAAGTACCTCAACGGCGCGCACCTGGTGTCTGCCCGGGTCAACCTCGTCGGCAGCGCTCCGGTCGCGACCCCGAGCACCTCGCTGGTGTTCAACAACGCGAGCGGCTTCGTGGTCTCGCTCACGGCCAACAACGGCACCGATCCCTCCTCGGCGATCGATCCGCGGACCGGCCTGCAGTGGCTGGGCGGCAGCATCACCCTCAACTTCATCGGCGTCAGCTACGTTGCCGGTGGCGTGACGATCTCGAACGTGAGCCTTCCGCTCTTCGGGAAGACCATCAGCTCGGCACTGACCGCCGGCGTGGGCTCGATCACGTTCAGCGAAGGCACCACCTGGACCGCCGCTAACACCGGTCTGGGCAACTACCTGTCGCCGGCGGCCGGTGAGCCGGTTCCGATTGGTACCGCAGTGCTCAGCAACGGCCAGACCCTGGTCGTTCCGAATGCGATCCTGAATGTCACCACCAGCCCCGCCGGCGCCACCACCATCGCGCCGCTGCAGGTGATCCGGGTGGACAACACCGCTCCGGGCGCCAATTCGGCCAACGGCATCGCGCAGGCGCCGATCACCCTCGCTGCGATGAGCGGCGTGTGGGTCAACGCCACCACGTCGTTCGCGGCCGGCCAGCTGGGTGTTCCTTCTTTGAGCTCCCTGAACTCGATCACCGCAGGTACCGGTAACGACCCCGAAGAGGGCGTCGACGCGATCGTCGTGACGTTCCACGCCACGCCGGACGGCGGCACCCTGCCCGCCGGCTGCAGCATCACCGGCTTGACCGCGGTCACCACGGGCTCGAACCTTACCGCGAGCACGGTGAGCACGGCCTTTACCGTCCGGGTTCTCTTCAAGGACGCGCTGGGGAACATCAGCTGTCAGAACCTCGTGCCGGCAACCGGCACGACCATCGGCGCCGACTTCACGGCTCCGACGGGCACCATCACCGCGGGTCCGGCGGCGGGTCCTCCGGGGCTCAACGTTGATCCGGGCAGCTTCTCGGTGACGGCGTCCGACAACGCGTCGGGTTTCCTTGCCACGCCGCTGCTGGTCATCATGACCCGCTTGAATGCCAATAACACCACCACCTGCGTCATCGGATCGGGCACCGGATGCGTTACCCCGGGCGCACAGCCGTTGACGTTCGATGCGACTGGTGCAGTCGGCAACATCGAGGGTTACTACACCACCTCGATCACGCTGGTCGACCAGGCCGGCAACCAGACGGTGCTGCTGACCAATCGGCTCTATGAGTATGACGCCACCAACCCCGGCTTCAGCGGCGGCATTTCACTGCCCGCGCTGATCTCCGGTGCGGCCACGAACACCTTTGCGGCGACCGCCACCGACAACATGGATCTCAATTCGATCTTCGGTGACGTGGCTTACCCGCTGGCCACCCTCCGGTATCCGTCGCAGTCCGTCGGAAGCTGGGGCACGCCGCTGGAGCAGAGCGCCGCGGTCAGCTATGCCGTGGCCAACTGGGTCCGCTGCATCAACGCCGCCGGCAGCTTCGCGGTAGCGAGCGGACAGCCCACCGGTATCACCCTGACGGTGTCCGACCAGGCCTTGAACACGTTCTCCCTGGCTTCGGCGGCGTTCGGGGCGAATGCCCAGGCCTGCACCGGGAGCGTCGGCAACATTGCTGCAGCCGACATCCTCTCGTTCACCCAGAGCGCGCCGAACTATGGCGCGGGCAAGACGCAGGTTGACATCGATGGCGCCAGCCTGGCCGCGGCTTCCTCGACCACGGTCACGTTGACCGCGGTGGCGGACGTTGCGCTCAACTCGGCGGCCGATCCGTTCACGCGTGTGGACTTCTACATGGTGAGCGGCGGCGTGCACATCAAGATCGGGACGGGTACGGCGGTACTGTCCCAGACCATTACCAACCGCTTCTACACCTACACCTTCGTGTGGGATCCGGCTGCGCCGCTGCCAGCCAGTCCGATCACGGTTGTAGCCCTCGGCGTGGACGCCCAAGGTGATGCAGTATTCACCGGCACGCAGACCGTCACGACCGTCCCGTAATCTCGGAACCTCGAGCGTACGGAATCGCATCAACCAGGGGGGTCCGGCCGAAAGGTCGGGCCCTCTTGGGTTTTTAGGGTACTGGATGGCCAGACGGCCGGGTACTCGACGGCTAGACGGCTGGACGGCTGGGAACAGCCAAGCGAATTACTCTGCTCCTCCCCCGCTTTTTCCTCGGCCAGACACTGCCTCATAGAGTCGGCGCGTTAGGCGCCCGGCCGAGGATTGCAGCGATTTGACCTCGTCGAGTTCCGGATTCTTCAGGTAGGCCAGGTCTTCGGCCAGGCGGAAGCCGTACTCGAGCTCGGCCAAGGATCCCAGCGAGATGTCGAGGTACCTCGCGAATTCTTCCGGCCTCGTTTTGCGGCACCCTCCACGATATTGGAGGCAGCGGAAAACGCGCAGCGGCGCAGCTGCGAGATCAGTCCGTATTTCTCGTCGCGAGGCCAGGAGTCCGTCGTACGATAGGTGGCGAGGGCCAGTTGGTGCGTGGCTTGCCATGCCTTAAGACGCTCGTGGGGAGCCATGAGCGAGAATAATTGACGTCGTCAGGGGCTTGGCATCGAAAGTTTGCGGGCGAAATCGTAAACCCGCGATTTTCCGCCGTCCAGCCGTCCAGCCGTCCAGCCGTCCAGCCGTCCAGCCGTCCAGCCGTCCAGCCGTCCAGCCGTCCAGCCGTCCAGCCGTCCAGCCGTCCAGCCGTCCAGCCGTCCAGCCGTCCAGGCGTCCAGCCGTCCAGCCCTACCCCGCCACATCCTGCGGCCCACCGCCTCCCGCAGCCTCCTTGGCGAATCCTGGCCGCCCCATCGCGGCAAACGTGAGCCGCTTGCCCAGCTCCACCCCGGGCTGATCGAACGGATTCACGCCGTACCAGGCACCGGCAAATCCGGTGGCGATCTGGTAGAACATGATCAGTTCGCCCATCGCCGCGTCCGTGAGTGACGGCAGCGAAACCGTGACGTTCATGCGTCCCATGCGCGCCAGGGCGGCCGAGGTGGCTTCCTGCTCGGCGAGCAGCAGCTCCCCCATCGTGTGCCCCGCGAGATAAGCCAGCTCCTCCGGAAGGCCGGTACGCCCGGGGATCGTCACCTCCTCGGTCGCGTGCTCGATCCGCACGAAGGTCACCACCTTGTCGAAGGGACCTTCCATATACAGTTGCACCTGACTGTGCTGGTCGGTCGCTCCGGTCGCGGCCACCGGCGTCGGCCCGGTGTAGCTCACTTCACCCCGGCGGTCCACCCGCTTGCCGAGGCTCTCGGCCCAGAGCTGGGCATACCAGGCGGCGAACTCGCGCAGCCGGTCGGAATACGGCATCAGCACGTGGATCCGCGCTCCCAACCAGGCATCCGCCGCCCAGTGAAGTGCCGCCATGAGCGCCGCGGCATTCTGCAGCAGATTTTCCTGCTCGGCGCGCTCCACCGCACGACGGGCGCCGGCTACCAGCTCCGCGATATCGATGCCGACCAGGCCCGCGGGAAGGAGACCGACCGGCGTCAGCACGCTGAAACGTCCGCCGACCGCCGGCGGAACCTCCAGCGCGGCGATGCCGTCGCGCAGCGCGATCTCCCGGAGCGGTCCCTTCGAGGGATCGGTGGTGAAGACCAGGTGACGCGCTGCGGCGTCGGGCCCCAGCGCCTCATCGAGCCAGGCTCGCACCACCAGGTACTGGGCCAGGGTTTCCGCGGTGCCGCCGGATTTGCTGATGACGTTGACGAACACGCGCCGGGGATCGATGCGGCGGAGCGCTGCCGCGATCGTGGTGGGGTCGACGTTTTCGAGGATGGTGATGCGCGGGTAGTACTCCCGCGCCTCATCGTCGAGCTCGTTCCACGCCGGAGGCCTCAGCGCATTGATCAGCGCCTTGGTCCCCAGCGCCGAGCCACCGATGCCGAGGACCAGGACATGATCGTATGCCTGGCCCACGCCGTCGGCAAAGCGCCGGATCGCCGCGACCGTTTCATCCTGCTCGCCGAGGGAAAGAAAGCCGTACTCGCCTTCACGCCGGCGGGCGCGCACCTCGCTCAGAATCTCCGGAAACCGCTGCGCCAGGTCGCCCAGCCGGGACCGGGGAAGGCCATGCTCGCCGTCGAGCTTGTCCGAGAGGATGCGGCCGTAATGGAGCTTCATGGGGAAATCTCCAGAGTCTGTCCGTCGTAGCCGGGCTCCACCCCCGCGGGCAGGCGCGCCGCCAGCTCGGCATGCCCGGTTTCGTGGGTCAGGTGCGTCAGGATCGTGCGACGGGCGCCGATGGCACGGGCGGTCTCGATCGCCTCGGGAATGCTGAGATGAGTGGGATGCGGCCGCCACCAGAGTGCATTGAGCACCAGGAGGTCGATCCCCCGGAGCAGCGCCCGTTCCGGCTCGGGCACCAGCTTTACATCGGTCAGGTACGCGAGACGACCGATGCGGAACCCCAGCACGGTGCCGTGTCCGTGAGCGAATTCCAGGGGAAGCACCGGAACCCCGGTGACATCCTGGATCGCGCCGGGATGGAGCTCGCGGAGGTCGAGGCGCGGCTTCGACGTGCCCGCGAACGGCTCCGGGCCGGCGCCGAAGATGTAGCGGTAGCCTTCGCGCAGAAATTCCGCCATGGAGGGCGAAGCATAAACCGGAAGCGGGGCTCGGGCCCGCTCCGAGAAGATTCGCAGATCGTCGATCCCGGCGACGTGGTCGGCATGCTCATGAGTATAGAGCACCGCGTCCACCCGCGTGATCCCGGCGCCGAGCAGCTGCAGCCGGAGCTCCGGGGGAGTGTCGATCAGCAGGGTCACGGATCCGGTTTCGATCAGCGCCGCCGTCCGGGTCCGGCGGTCTTTCGGATCGGCAGAGCGGCAGACCCCGCACTCGCACCCGATCTGCGGCACGCCGAACGAGGTGCCGGTGCCGAGCAGAGTAACCCGCATCGCCGTTATGCGGACTCGATCTTGAGGAAGTTGGTTGTGCCGGCGACGTCGAATGGCACCCCCGCCGTGACCACCACCCGTTCTCCCGGGTCGGCGAGTCCCAGCTTCCGGATGATGGACTGCGCCACCGGAAAGGTCTTGTCGTAGTCGGGATAATGCTCGATGCGCGCGGGGATGACCCCCCAGACCAGCGCGAGGTGACGGAAGGTCTCCTCCTCGGGCGTGGCGGCGAGGATCGGCACGGTCGGGCGGTACGAGGCGACGGTACGCGCGGTAAACCCGCTCGAGGTGAGACAGACGATCAGCGGGACTTTGAGGAGCTCGGCCGCGGCGCAGACCGCCACCGAGATGGCATCCTCGGTGCGCGCGGTGACGTGGGGCTGCCGCAAGTGCACCGCCGAGCTTTCCCAGGCGGGCTCGTCGCTTCCCTCCAGCCGGTGACTCTCCACTTCGCGCGCGATCCGGTCCATGGCACGCACCGCTTCCAGTGGGTAACGGCCCACCGCTGTTTCCGCGGAGAGCATGACCGCGTCGGTGCCGTCCAGAATCGCGTTGGCGACATCGGAGACCTCGGCTCGAGTCGGCCGCGGCGCGCTGATCATGCTCTCGAGCATCTGCGTAGCCGTGATGACCGGCTTGCCGTGCCGGTTGGCCTCGCGGATGAGCCGTTTCTGCACCAGCGGCACCTGCTCGAACGGCAGCTCGACACCGAGATCGCCGCGCGCGACCATGATGGCATCGGCGCTCTCGACGATCCCTTCGAGGTGCTTGAGCGCGGTGTCCTTTTCGATTTTGGCGATCAGCTTGATCGACTTGGGAAGCAGCCGGCGCATCGCCTCCAGATCGTCGGGACGCCGCACGAAGCTCATCCCGATGTAGTCCACCCCGAGCCCCGAAGCCAGGAGGGCGTCCTCGCGGTCCTTGTCGGTGATGGCCGGGGCGCTCACCTCGATGCCGGGGAGGTTCATTCCCTTGTGCGCCTTGAGCACTCCGGCGTACCGCACGGTACCCCGGACCCGCAGGCCGGCCACCTCAGTGACGTCGACGGTGAGCAGTCCGTCGTCCAGCAGGATGCGGCTCCCCGGGCGCACGTCCCCGGCGAGTCCCTCGTAGGTGGTGGGAATCTCTCCCTCTTCAGCGACATCCTCAGGAGCGAAAGTGATGAGCTGCTTGGCGGCAAACGTCAATGGCCCGGGCAGATCCCCCACCCGAATGCGAGGACCTTGCAGGTCCACCAGGATTGCGCAGGCGCTCGAGCGATCCTGAAGGACCGCTTTGAGGTCGGTGATCCAGCGAGTGCGGGTCTCCACCGTTCCGTGGCTGGAGTTGATTCGAACGACGTTGACCCCGGCGTCGAGCAGGGCCCGCATCTGATCCCGCTCTTCCCAGGCGGGACCCAGAGTGGCAACGATCTTGGTGCGGCGAACGACGGCGGTCTTACTGGCCAAATCGGAGCGAACTCCCCTGAAAGGTTCCAGAATGTAAGCGGGTCCGCATGAGGGTGCTGGTTACTAGGTACGAGGTACTAGGCACTAGGCACTAGGCACTAGGTACTAGGTACTGGGTGCTGGACACTGCAACCAGTACCCAGTACCCAGCACCCAGCACCCAGTACCCAGTACAGGCACCATTCTGTTGAAAACCATTTCCACGGTATTCACATCAAATCTCCCTCTGGAGCTTGGCCGCCGGGGGCCGAGCTGGTCGGGGTTTTCCACATGATTTCCGACGGGCTACAGTCGAGTTTTTCAGGGCTTTTGGTGACTCCACAATCTTGTGAATTCATGAGCTTTTCCACACGTGGAAATGGGAAGAAACCCTGGGATGGCAACGCAAATCCAATGCTGGCGCGGAGATTGGCACCCTCCCCATTGTCAACATTAGCCGTCAGCAATAAGTCTTTGTTCCACATGACTTACACATAAACCGTTCATGTGGAAAATCGCTTTGATGTGTGGGCAGTGACAGAGCGGTTTGACCGACCTGATGGGCCCGCGTAAATTGGTCCGTCACTTCAACCTAGCTCACCTTCCGGGGCGGACACGATCCCATGCCAAACGCAGTCGATCAGCGCGCCGCCGGTCACTTCGGGTCATCCGTCACTCGCGGGCCTTCGGGGCTCACCGTTTCCGATCCTTCGGTCCTGAAATCCAGGGCGATGGATGACCTGGTTCGAGAGGCCGTGTTCGGCGACGAGGAGACCCAGGCTGAAGCCCGGCAGCTCATCTGGGAGCTGGGACAGGCCGTCGGCGTTCGACCCGGCTCCATTCACGATCTGTACCTGGCACGGGGGCGGGGCGAGTGCGGCGGCTTCACGGTGCCCGCGATCAACGTGCGAATGCTTGCCTACGACACGGCACGGGCGGTGTTCCGCGCGGCCCAGGAGCGCGACGGCGGCGCCATCATCCTGGAGATTGCCCGTTCCGAGATCGCCTACACCGACCAGCGCCCTGCGGAGTACGTGGCGGTCGTGACCGCCGCGGCGCTGCGAGAGGGATACCGGCTTCCGGTTTTCATTCAAGGTGATCACTGCCAGGTCAATGCGAAAAAGTACGGGTCCGATCCGGAGGGAGAAGTCGGCGAGGTCAAGAAGCTGATCGGTGAGGAGGTGGGCGCGGGATTCTTCAACATCGACATCGACACCTCCACCCTGGTGGACCTGGAGCAGCCGACCCTCGACCTGCAGCAGCGCGCCAATTATGAGCGCGCCGCGGAAATCACCGCGTTCATTCGGGGTATCGAGCCCCGCAAGGTGACCGTGTCGGTCGGCGGTGAGATCGGTGAAGTCGGCATGAAGAACAGCACCGTGGAGGAGCTTCACGCGTTCATGCGCGGCTACAACCGGGCGCTCGCGGCGCTGGGAGGGTCTCTTGCCGGACTCAGCAAGATCTCGGTGCAGACCGGCACCTCCCATGGCGGCGTAGTCCTCCCGGACGGCAGCATCGCCGACGTCAAGCTCGACCTGGCAGCGCTGGAATCGCTGAGCCGGGTTGCCCAGGAGTCCTACGGCCTGGGTGGCGCGGTGCAGCACGGGGCCAGCACCCTGCCGCCCGACGCCTTCGGCAATTTTCCGCGGGTAGGGGCGACGGAGATCCATCTCGCGACTAACTTCCAGAATATCGTGTTCGACCACCCCCGACTGCCTCCCGATTTGCGGGCCGGGATGAAGCAGTGGCTCGATACCAATGCGGCTGGTGAGCGGAAACCGAACGACACCGAGGAGCAGTTCTATTACCGGGCGCGCAAGAAGGCCATCGGACCGTTCAAGCGCGAGTGCTGGGACCTCCCGGCCGAGGTGCGAGCGGCCATTGCCGCCGACCTGGAAAAGACATTCGGCTTCCTGTTCGACCAGCTCGGGATCCGCGGGACCGCCGGATTGATCCGGAAGCATGTGCAGGCCCGCGCGCTCAGCTGGGATCAGCTCCATCAGGCGGAAGGCCGTGCCGTGGACGATGCGGAAGCCGGGGAGTAGCTCCACCTCAGGAGGAACAGATGTCCAGAAAAAACAATCGCGGCCTGGTGGTCATCGAGGGTGGCAGCAGCGCCGGCGGTCTCCTCTGGCTGCTGGTGGGCGGCGTCGTCGGGGCGGGGCTCGGTCTTCTGCTGGCACCTCATTCCGGGAAAAAGACCCGCGCGCTGATCGGCGAGCGACTGGCCAGCCTCAAGCAAAAGGCGGAGGACGCTTTCGACGAGCTGAGCGAGGAAGGCGAGGCGCTGCTGGAAGCCGACGAGGAGGAGGAAGCGGCAGAAGAAGCGGAGGAGGAAGCGGAAGAGGAGGCGGAAGAGGAAGCGGCGGCCGCGGTGGAAGCCGCAAGACCCGGTGACGAGGGCGAGACGTCGGAGGCCGAGGCGCCGGAACGCAGGGTACCCAGCGCCCGCGCCGAGCTGGAGCGTCGCCTGGCCCGGGCTCGCGCCCGCAGACATCGGGAGCTTGCCGAAGAGGACGAGGAGCCGGTCGCCTGAAGGACGCCCGGCAATACGCCTGGTATCGATCCTTCCGCGGATTCGTCTGGCGGGTCCTCCAGGCCGCTGACGAAAACAGCGTGCCCTTCCTGGCCAGTGCCATCACGTTCGACGCCGTCCTCACCGCCATACCGTTCATCCTGCTCCTCTTCGCCGGTCTCGCGAAGGTGCTGGAGATCGTGACCGGGACCGGGCCGGTGGATCCCCAGGCCCTGTTCGAGCGCTTTCTCCCTCCCCATAATCGTGCCGGCTCCGATCCGTTCATGGCAGTCGAGGCGATCCTGGGAAAGCTCACCAGTGCGGGGCAATCGCTCTCCCTCGTCGCGGTGCCGGCCTTCATCTGGTTCAGCACCCGGCTCTTTGCCAGCATCCGCACGGCGCTCAATGCCATCTATGACGTGTCGATTCGCCCCCCCAAGGGAAACTTCCTGGTCCGCTTTCTGCTCAACAAGCTTCGCGATCTGGGCATGGTGCTGCTCACGCTGGTGTTCTTCCTCGCCAACGTCCTCCTCACGATCGGGCTTTCGCTGCTGGAGTCCTACTTCGAGAGTCGTGGCCGGCCCGGAACCGACGCGGTCGTCTCGACCCTGGAGCAATGGCTGGCATATGCGCTGGGGTACCTCTTCCTGATCGTGCTGTTCTTCTTTCTCTATCGACACGCGTCACTCCGCCGGGTGCGGGCACCGGCTGCGCTGGTGGCGTCGCTGTTCATGGCATTCGCCTTCGAGGTCGCCAAGCAGCTCTACGCGCTGTATATCCGGGGGGCCACCGGCTACGGCGCCGCCACGCTGGATGCCTCCATCGGGGCCATGATCCTCTTCGTCGTGTGGCTGTACTATTCGGCGCTGGTCTTCCTCCTGGGCGCGGTCGTGGCGGAGACCTGGGAGTTGCGGGCCATGCAGCGGAAGCAACGCGGGTTTGCGTAACTGCAGGGACCAGGCAGCGGGCAACAGGCAGCAGGCTGAAGGCACGTCTCACGTCTCACCTCTCACCTCTCACGATTGAACCCATGCGCTACACTCTCGTCGCCATCGTTGCACTCGCCTCCTCGCTCTCCGCCCAGGCTTCCTTCGACTGGTACGGCCGAGGGCCTTATCGGCCGGCGGTCCCCCGGGTGGACAGCCTGCTGGGCCACAGTCTGGGCACCCGGCACACGATGTATCACGAGCAGCAGCGGGCGCTCGATCGCCTGATCGCCGCGGCGCCGGAACGCGTCCGCACCGAGATCATCGGGACGACGGCCGAGGGGAAGGTGATGCGGATCCTGATCATCTCGGCGCCCGAAAACCTGGCGCGGCTCGATCAGATCCGCACCGATCTCGCGAGTCTCGCCGATCCGCGGAAAACGACCGCGACCCAGGCACTCGAGCTGGCCCGCCGAAACCCTGCCGTCGCCCTGCTCTCGCATTCGATCCACGGCAACGAGCCGGCGGGCTTCGAGGCCGTCATGCAGACCGCCTACCAGCTGCTGGCGTCCGATGAGCCGGCCACGCTGGAGATTCTCCGGAACGTGGTGACGATTCTCAATCCGTCGCAGAATCCCGACGGGCACGAGCGGTTCGCGGCCTGGAACAATTCGGTCGCGGTCGCGAGTGACGAGCCCGGGGCTCTCGAGCAGATCGAGCCCTGGAGCGTGTGGGGTCGATTCAACCACTACCGCTTCGACATGAATCGCGACTTCGTGGCGCAGAGCCAGGCGGAAACCCGGGCCATCATCGGGGCGATGGTTCGCTGGCATCCGCAGCTGGTCATCGACCTGCACAGCACCACCAGTCAGTATTTCTTCCCGCCGACCTCGGACCCGCTCAATTCGAACCTTGGTCCCTGGCAGCGCAAATGGGAGGACCGGTTCGGGCGGGCCAATGCCGCGGCGTTCGATCGCCACGGGTGGCAGTACTACACCCGGGACATCTTCGATTTCTACTACCCCGGGTACGTCGACATGTGGCCGTCGATGTCCGGTGCGACCGGCATGACGTTCGAGACCGATGGCGGTCCGGAGATCCGGTTGCGCAAGGACGACGGCACCGTGATGACCTTCGCCGACGGCATCTCCCACCATTTCGTCGCCTCCCTCGCGTCGCTCGGCGTGCTCGCCGCCGGCAAAGAGGAACGTCTTCGGGACTATTACGAGTTCCGCGCCACCGGGCTGGCCGATGCGCGCACCCGGGCCATGAAGCGCGTGGTCATTGCGCCGACCGGGGATCCTGCCCGCGCGCTCACGGTCGCGCGGCTCCTCGCCCGGGGTGAAGTCGAGGTGCTTCGGACCACTGCGCCCTTTACCTCGCTCGCGGCGCACGACTACCTGGGTGGAGCCGCGGGGCGACGGACATTCCCGTCGGGGAGCTACGTGATCGATCTGGCGCAGCCCCAGGCGCGGCTCGCCATGACCATGCTCGAGCCGCGTGCGACACTCGACTCCGCCTTTGCCCGCCGTCAGCTCGACCGCTTCGAGCGCAACCGACGCCGAGGCGAGGAAGCGAGCGGGGAAGGGTATGAGTTCTACGACATCACGGCGTGGTCGATGCCCTATTCCTACGGCGTGGACGCGGCCTGGACCGAGGATGTCGTCGCGGTTGCCGGAGAGCCGGTGACCGTGGAAACGATGCTCCCTGCTGGAGCGGTGAGCGGCCGGGGACAGTCCGGCTATGTCTTTGCCGGAGGGCAGGAGACCGGGACCCGGCTGGCGCTCAACCTGCTGCGCGAAGGCTTCAACGTCGCCGTGGCGAGCGCGCCGGTTCGGGCGGACGGGCGCACCTGGCCGGTGGGCACCTATATCGTCCGGGGCCAGCGTAATCCCGCCACCCTGCATTCCCGCATTCAGGCCCTCGCTGGGGAGGTGCGCGCCCAGGTGGTTGCGGTCCAGTCCGCCTACGCCGACAGCGGCCTCGGCATCGGGAGCGAAACCGTGGTGGCGCTCAAGGCGCCGAAGATCCTCCTGGCCGCGGGCGACGGCGCCGCCCAGACGTCGTTCGGCGGCATCTGGTATTATCTCGAAAAGGAGCTTCAGCATCCCGTCGTACCGGTGGACCTGGGCAATCTCGGCCGGGTGAATCTCGCCGACTACAACGTGCTGATCCTGCCGGATGGATCGGGAGCCACGATGCTTCGCCGCGCCGGCAATGCCGACCGGATCAAGAACTGGGTGCGCGATGGCGGCAGCATCATTGCCATCGGCGGGGCGACCTCGTTTCTCACCGCGAAGGAGATGGGGTTGTCGACCGTGGGAGAAGTCGGGGACACGGCAGGCGCGAAAGACGCAAAGACCCCAAGCGACACCACCCTGAGCCCGACGGCGATGCCGGGACCGCCCCTGGTGTCGCCCACGGCAGGCGGAGGAAAAAAGCCGGAGAGCCTGCCGGGGATCATCGCCCGGGCGACCCTCGATCGCACCCACTGGCTCACCTACGGGTATCCCGGCGACAAGCTCCCGGTCCTGG
>Ga0075429_100000840_pt1 | contig 24133 bp, 28 predicted proteins | sample RhiMetdeltSRZDD3_FD_75295 | JGI IMG/M metagenome (GOLD analysis project Ga0075429, IMG submission 75295) | Populus rhizosphere microbial communities from Tennessee, USA - Rhizosphere MetaG P. deltoides SRZDD3 | ecosystem: Host-associated > Plants > Roots > Rhizosphere > Soil | place: USA... | reverse complement strand
TGTTTCCCTTCCCGTCTGTGAAAATGTTTTTCACACCACGTCGCTGGAGGCGGCATCGACATAGGGCGCATCCGACGCGTCTTCCTCTTCGTCCTGATCGCCTGCGATTGCGACCCCTGCAGCAGAGCGCGCCCGCGGGCACCGCAGAGGCGCCGTGCGACCGAAGAATACAAACAGCAGATCCGCGATGCGGTCGGCGGCGACACCGGAGTTCACAATGAGGAATCCGCCCTCGTCTTGATCTCCCCGGATCGACATGCATCGCTGCGCAACGCCCGCGCATGGTGACGCGAACCGCTATTCCCGCGCAGTGGCGAGGCGCCTCAGAGACAAGCAATCTGTTGTCACGCGGACCGGCGCAGCGATTCAAGCATCTGCTGCGCGCGGCGCAGATCGGCCGTATCAAAGCCCTCTCCGAAGATCGCGTTGATCGGCCGAGCATCCTCGCCGCCGCGTACCCCTCCCGCGTCCCGCCAGCAGCAGGGCGAGACTCATGCCCGCGCGCCGCTCGAAAGCGACGACCTGGCGTGCACCGGCCACCCAGATGGCGTTGCGGAGCGCGACCTCCGCATGGTCGACGGGCGCGCCGATGGCCAGGAGCGCCTCGCCCGCCAGCCGATGCATCTCCGCGGCATAGTTGCCGTTGGTGATGCGTGACGGCAGCCGGCGGATGCTCTCCAGCGGGGGGCGCGTACGCTCGGCACGCGGGTGCCTGGCCGAGGAGGCATCGCATGAAGGCGACGCGCCACGCCGACCGGCCGGACTGTTCGGAGACGATGTCCGGTTCGAGCGCGGCCGGCTCCTCGTCGCTGTGCGGGCCGCGACGACGCCCACTGAAGAGAAGCACCTGGCCGTCGATCTCCCAGCTGCGGCCGAGACCGAACTCGAGCGCGTGGACCGCGAGCGTGCGCGCGAGCCGCTCGACGACGTCATAATCACCACGGTGATAGTGGACCCAGGCCGAGACGTACAGCGCGGTCGCATAGGTCAACGGACGGTCGACTCGGGCCGCCAGATCGAGCGCCTGCCGGGCGGGCGCGTCTTCGGCACGGCCGAGCCCAGTCGTCACGGCGAGATGATTCCGGCAGCACATGCGAACGTCGTGGCTTGCGAGATCGACCGACGCCGCGGGGGACGCCTCGCCACGCAGCGCGAGACCCCGGACGAGATGCCGCTGGGCGGGCAGTGAACAGCCCCGGCCGATCACGACCACGCGTGATGCGTCTCGAGCGCGGAAGCCCCCTTCATCGTCCTCAGTGTGAGGGTGCCGGTGCACGCCGCGCAAAGCGATGCGCCGTGCGTGATCTGTGTGCAATGCGGGACGGCTCGAGTCCGCGTGGGTCTCCCGGTCCGCCGGCTTCTCGTTGTCCGACTGGGCTGCCCTCATACGCCGCACGGTCGTCACGGCTCTGAGTACAGCAGCTCGGACTCCGGCTCCATGGTGGTGACATCGCATGGTGCTCGATCGAGCGGCGGGGCGGAGGGCGCACCGGGGCATGGATTCGTCGTCCACATCACAGCTGTTTCGATCGTTCCTCCACAGTCGAGACAGCATGGAATGGCCGCGCGAAAGCTTAGACGGTGATGCCGTATTACGCCTGGCAATCGTTCTGCTTGCGACGAACTCTGCGACTTCGGTGTAGGGTGGCTCACGCGCACTGCGGCAGTGCAGAGCCCGTGCCTACCGGGCAAGCATCGAAATCGCGAGGAATTTCCGATGCTAACCCCCCAAGTATGGAGAGACGCGCCAGAGTGGCATGTCACGATGGCGTTGACATGCCGGATTGGCGAATCCGTGTCAATTTGACCGGCAAGCCGGCGTCGGGGGTGACGCGTTGGTCTGAAATTAGATCTATGTGCGCCGCCGACGGTTCGCTACAGTACCGTCAATGGCTCAATCTCAGCGCGCGCGGCAGCCATCGAAGGGTGAGATGCTGCGCGTGCTGGAACTCTTTCGTCAGTGGGGCAGCGAAGGCGGCCGCAAGCGATCGAGCGTCCTCTCCGTGGAGCAACGGCGAGCAATCGCCCGACAGGCCGCGCGTGCCCGCTGGGATCGCGCGCCCATCGACGTCAGACGCCCACTGCAGCGCAGTTCTTCCCGACCCGCATCCAGCACCGCTCGGCCGCCTCGCGATCTTCATAGCGGCGAGCGATTGCGCGGAACTCTGCAGAACGATTGAGGTCCGGCTCGGCGCCGGCCCTCGTCTCTTAATCAACGAGTCCACCTCAGTCCAGAATTGAAGTGAGCGAGATCAGAACCTTGCGTCTAAGTAACTGATCCCGCTCACTGTCGGCCGATACTTCAGGTCATGTGCCCTAACGGGTCTGGGGGTTCGAGTCCCCCTCGGCACCACGTCACCGAGAACGACTGCTACAGGAACCGCCGAACGATCGCCAGGCCGAGGAACAGCGCGCCGACTGAGATGGCCACAGAGCTCAGCAGATAGCTGGCCATCGCCCCGAGCCGGCCACGGTCGAGGAGCAGCGCGACGTCGAGAGAGAACGCGGAGAACGTCGTGAACCCGCCCAGGATCCCCGTGGTCAGAAACAGCAGCCACCGCTGGGAGGCGGTGGCTTTGAACGCGAAGTACCCTGCGATCAGGCCCATCGCGAGGGACCCGACGACATTCACTACGAACGTGCCGTACGGCCAGCTCGTGCCCATGACACGAGCCGCGGCGACATTGACGGCGTGACGAAACGCACCGCCGATGCCCGAGCCGAGCGCGACGATGAGATAGGCGATCATCAGCGCCCGCCGCTCGCGGCGCGCAGCTCGTCGAGCGCGACGACTCGGCCGAGGCGAGCGGCGAGCGCCGCCGCCTCGACGATCTCGACCGCGCGCAGGCCCGCGCGGACGTCGACCGCCGCCGGCAGGCCCTGCTCGCATGCTCGAAGAAACGCCGCGAGCTCGGCACGCAAAGGCTCCTCGCGGCCGACGGAAAAATCGGTCTTGCCCGTGTCCACGGCCTCCCACCCATCGCCACGCCGTTCGTGGACGCCCGCATACAGCCGCACCGTCGAGGCGCCGTAATCCGCCACCAGCGTGCCCGCCTCGGTCACGATGACGCACTCGCGATAGGTCCCGGGCACGAAGTAGTTCGCCTCGACAACGGTCGGGATGTCGCCGAACATCACCGTGGTCAGCGACATGTCGTCGACGCCCCGACCGAGAAAGTCCCGCTGCAACGCGGAGACCGCGGTCGGCTCGCGCCGGAAGAGATATGCGAAGAGGTCGAAGTAGTGGATGGCGTCCGTGTGCGTCACGCCGACATCGGTCCGGGGGCGCTTGAATCCGGCGAACCGGCCGGTCGCATAGCGGACGCGGCCGATGCGCTCGTCAGCGAGCACCGCGCGCAGCGTCGCGGTCACCGGATGGAAGCGAAAGATGTGGCCGACCTGCACCACCCGGCTCGCTCGGTCGGTGGCGGCGACGATCTGCCGACTCGCGTCCACGCTGGTGGCCAGGGGCTTTTCGATGAAGCAGTGGCGGCCGGCCTCGAGGGCGGCGGCCGCGATGGCGAGATGGCTATGCGCCGGCGTGACGAGGTCGACGGCGTCGACGTGCGGCAGCGCCTCACGATAGTCAGCCACGATGCGGGTCTCGGGAACGCCCTGCCCCACCGCCCAGCCCCGGCGGCTCGCGGAGACGTCGGCGACCCAGACCGTGGCTCCAACCTCGCCGAGCACACGCAGGTGCTTCTCGCCCCAGCGACCGAGGCCGACGAGGAGAACGTTCACGACGAAGCTACTCGCGGATCAGCTCGCCGCCCAGGTCCTCGGCGATCTCATAGCGCAGCAGCCGGTTCTTCATCCAGCGCACGACGAGCAGATCGACGAAGGCCACGAACACGCGGTTCAGCACGCCGTACTTCGACCGACCGAAGCCGCGGGGACGATTCCGCACCGGGACCTCCACCACGCGATAGCCGCGCATGCGCAGCAAGGTAGGAATGAAGCGGTGAAACCCGCGATACAGCACGAGTCCGCGGAGACACTCCCGGCGGAACGCGCGGAACGTACAGCCGCTGTCGCGGATCGACTCGTGGCTGAGCCAGTTGCGCGTCGCGTTCGCGATCCGCGAGGAGACGCGGCGAACGATCGAGTCGCCCTCACCGCGCGAGACGCGCCAGCCGATCGCGGCATCCCACTGCTCGAGACGCTGGACGAGCGGCGGAATGTCGTGCGGATCGTTTTGCAGATCGGCATCCATGGTCAGCACGCGCTGGCCGCGCGCCGCCTTGAAGCCGGCGTCGGTGGCGGCGGTCTCCCCGGCGTTGGCCTTCAGACGCACCAGCCGGACACGGCCGTCGGCCTCGCGCAGGGCACGTATGATTTCCGCGCTGTGATCGCGACTGCCGTCATCGACGAAGATGACCTCGAACGAAACGGCCATCTCCTCCAGCACACTGCGCAGCTCGGGCCAGAGTCGTGGGAGATTGTCTTCCTCGTTGTAGACCGGGATGATGACCGACAGCTCAACCATGCGTGCCGCGCCACTCCTGCACGAGCGTTTGAGGCAGGTTCAGTCGATCGAGAATGCGCGCCACCGTGTGGTCGACGATCTCATCGAGCCCCGAGGGGCGGTTGTAGAACGCCGGCATCGGCGGCATCACCACCGCGCCCATCTCGGCCAGCGCCACCAGCACGCGCAGATGCCCGAGATGCAGTGGCGTCTCGCGGACGACCAGGATCAGGGGGCGACCTTCCTTCAGCGTCACGTCCGCCGCGCGCGAGACGAGCGTGTCGCTGTGACAGGCCGCGATGGCCGCTGCCGTGCGGATGGAGCACGGCGCGATGACCATGCCGGCGGTCCGGAACGAGCCCGACGCAATGGAGGCGCCGATGTCCTTGACGTCGTAACGATGGCTCGCGAGCGCCTCGACATCGGCGACGCTGTACCGCGTCTCCTCGACGAGAGTACGTTTGCCGGCCGCGGAGATGACGAGGTGCGTCTGCACGTCGGCGTTGCCGCGCAGCACTTCGAGCAGCCGGATGCCATAGATCGAGCCGCTGGCTCCCGTGAGGCCGACCACGAGCCGCGTCACAGCCGGAACCTCTTCCGGTACACCTCTTCGCGCGTCTTGTCGTAGAGGACTTCCCACTCCCGGCTGCCCTCAGGCATCGGCCGCGAGTAGGACGCGAGGGTCTTGCGGACTTCCGTGTCGATGGACTCCTCGAGCTTCGATTCATCCGTGAGCACCCGGATGATCTCGGGTCGCATCTCGTCCGGCGCCTTCACATGAACGCCCGGTAGTCCCGTCAGCTCCTTCATGATCAGGTCGGCGAGATAGAAGATGCGCTCGCGGCTCATGCGCATCAGAGGACGAACCCTCGGTCCTTCGCCAGCTTCTCCTTCACCTTGCCGAGCAGCTGGCGATAATCCGCCGCGGAATCCTTGATCATCTTGGCGTGGTCGAGAAGGATCTTGCGCGCCTCCGAATCGAGCGCGTCTTCGGCGGCGAGGTTCCCCATGACGACGTGCTGGATCGCGGCGCGTGCGGCGGGCTCGTCGCGGATGTCGACCACCTTGCGCGTGGTGAGGCGTTTCACGACCGCCTCTGCCATGCGTCCTGCGATCTCGTCGCGACGAGGCATAGGTTTCGAGAGTACGGTGCGCCACGCGGGGTGTCAAGAAACGGCCGGAATTACGAACGTCATGCGCGTGCCGCGGCCGGCTCCGCGCTCGGCGCGAATGGTGCCGCCGTGCGCTTCCACCAGTGATTTCACGACGGCAAGGCCGAGCCCGGTGCCGCGCTCGAGCCGAGCCGTCGACGGTGCGCGATAGTACGGCTCGAAGATACGCACCAGATCATCGACGGCCACGCCGGGTCCCTCGTCCTCGACTTCGACCGCGATCGCCCCCGGCGCGGGCCGGGCCCGGACGTGAACGCAGCTGCCGGCCGGCGAGTACTTCAGCGCGTTGGAGATGAGATTCTTCAGCACGCGATCGAGCGCATCGGCATCGGCGTCGATGCGCGGCAGCGCGCCGTCGAGTTGCAGCTCGAGGCGGTGGGTCGTCCGCGTGCGGCGAAACAGCTCCACCGCCTCGGTGATCACCGGCGCCGGATCGAGCGGGGCGCATCGAAGGGCCAGTGGCAGTCCCCGCTCGAGCCTCGCGATGTCGAGAAAGTCGGCGACGATTCGGCCGAGGCGCTCGGCCTCCGCGCACACGATCTCCGCCACGCGCCGCACTTCGCCCGTGGCGAACGGGCGCGTGGCAAGGAGCTCGCTGAAGCCCTGGATCGCCGTCAGCGGTGTCCGGAGCTCGTGGGACGCGAGGGCCACGAGCTCCGACTTCAGACGATCCATCTCGGCCAGCCGCGCCGTCGCCTCGCCGACCTTCCGCTCGAGCTCGTCGGCGAACCGGCGCTGGCGGGCGGCCAACCGTGCGTTGTCGAGTGCGAGGCCGAGCGCCGCGCCGAGTCCGGCGAGGGCGTCCCGCTCCTCGCGCGCGATATCGCCGTGCCGCTCGAGCGCGAGCGCGCCGATTGTTCGGCCCCCGGCGGTGAGCGGGACGACCAGCGCCCGGCGTGGCCGGGATTCCCCCCCGGTATCCGGCACGAACCGCGGCTCGCCACCGGCAATCACACGCGCGGCGACGGAATCGAGTGCCAGGCGAGCGCCGCCGCTCACCACCGGCTCGTCGCCGTCGACGATCACGAGCCCGACCGCGGCCGCATCGAGCCGTGGCTGGAGCACGGCGCGAAGTTTCACGAGCACGATGCCAAGCGGCGCCGGCTCCGCGGCCAGTCGCTGCGCGGCGAGGACCGCCTCGTACCGACAGCGCTGCCGCCGCGCCCGCGCGGCGAGCGCGCCGGTGAGAGCTCCCGCCAGCAGCAGGATCACGAATGTCACCAACGCATCGCACACCGCCGGGATTGCGCCGGCACGCTCGATTTCGCGCAGCACGATCGGACCGAACAACAGCACCGACGCGAGCGCCGTCACCACGGCCGCCGGCCCCCCGTAGCGGACGCCCGCGATGACGACGGGCGCGAGATAGAGATGACGCCACAACGTCTGCGGCGCGGGCTCGACGGCGACGATGCCGACGGTCACGGCGACGAGGAGCAGCGCGACGAGCACCGTCAGCGGACGACGTGCAACAGTCGGTAGACGGCAAAGAAGACGCAGCCGGCCGCGAGCCCCGGCAGCACGCTGCCACCGCGCCAGTAGAGCCAGCAGTTCCCAACGCTCAGCAGCGTCATGTAGAATGCCGCCCCCGCCATTACCTCGAGCGTCCGCGGCAGCAGCGGATCGACGAGGTAACGCGCGACGCAGGCCACCGTCGACAGCGACGCGGCCGTGGCGAAGGACCAGCGACGCTGCGCGCGGTCGAAGACGGCACCGCGAAAGAAGCACTCGGCTGCCAGCACGTTGGCGCCGAGGTCATACGCCAGCCACGGGCCGAGGTCGACCGGAGCCGGCCGAGCGATCCGGTAGCCGGATGTGAGTGATGCGGTCACTATCAGGTGCGTGCCGAGCACGCCGCCGAGACCGATGCCCCCGAGGAGCGCGCGCGGACTCGGCGTGCCCTCGAGGCCCAGCGCCGGAAGGAATGACCGGCGGCGCCAGAGCCATATCGGGGCGAGCAGATACGCCACGGCGCCACCCGGCATCAGCGCGGCCGAGACAGCGCCCGCGAGCGCCGTCAGCGCGATGCCGAGGGGAAGGGTCTCCGCCGCGCGACCGGGGCGCGTGACCGCCCATGCCACCGCCCACGCCAGCAGCGCCCCTTGTGCCGCGCCGGCGCCGACGGCGCGCGCGATGGCCGTCGACACGGCGCCGGCAGCCGCGAACGCCCATGCGGCTACCGCGATGAGGACGAGCATCCCCAGCACCCGCACCGGCGTCGCATGGAGGACGAAGGTTTGATGTGGTGCGTGCGAGCGGGCGAGCGCGTACACCTCAGACCCTGTTTCGCGAGAGCAGCCCCACGCACACCGTGACGAGCTCGGGATCGAGCGCACGGCCCGCCTCCTCGCGCAGCTGCGCCACGGCGGCGGCATGCGGGATCGCGGCGCGATACGGCCGTGGCGACGTGAGCGCGTCGAACACGTCGGCGACCGCCACGATACGCGCGCCGAGCGGAATAGCGCCCCCGGCCAGGCCATCGGGATAGCCACTCCCGTTCCACCGCTCGTGATGATGGCGAATGAACGCCGCCGAGCGCGCGAAAAATTCGAACGGGGCGACGATCTGCGCGCCGATGAGCGGATGCCGGCGCATGGCGTGCCAGTCCTCGGCGGTGAGCGGCCCCGGCTTGCGCAGCACCGGCTCCGGCACACCAATCTTCCCGATGTCGTGCAGCCGGCCGGCCTCGCCCACGGCGGCCACCTCGTCACCGTCGAGACCACGCGCGACGGCGAGACGTCGGGCCAGGTGCGCGACGCGCTCGGAGTGCGCCCGCGTGTAGGCGTCCTTCGCCTCGAGCGCGTTGGCGAGGCCGAGCAACGACTGACAGATCGCGCGCTGCTGCTCGTGATAGAGCCGCCGGACGTCTTCCGCGTAGCGCAGCGATTGTCGATACGCCGCCTCCAGACGTCGCACGTTCGCAGCGTCCGCTACGCGGGCGGCCATACGAGTCGCGGCATGAGGCGCTCCACGAGTGACAGCAAGCGGACGGGCGAGAACGGCTTGGTCAGATAGTCGGTGGCGCCGGCGCTGAAGCCGCGCGCGATATCGTCCTGCTGCGCGGCCGCGGTGAGCATGATGATCTTCGTCGCCGCGAGTCGTGGATGCTTGCGAAGCAGCCGGCACACCTCCAGCCCGCTGAGGTCCGGCAAGTGGACATCGAGGAGTACGAGATCCGGCTCGAGCGCCTCCGCCAGGGCGAGCGCCGTCTCTCCTTCGGCGGCGTCGAACACCCGCACGCGATTGTCTTCGAGCGTGACGCGAACGAGCTCGATCATGTGCGGCTCGTCGTCGGCGATGAGAATCGTCAGCATGCCGGCGCGCAATCGCAAGAGTCGTACCACGCGGCTGGTATGCGGCGGCGAGGGCTTGCGGCCGGTTCGACCATCCGAGTGCCTTGCGGCGGCGACGGGCTGCCATGTCCGCAGGGCAGCGGCTACTTCACTTCGATGACGCCTTTCATGCTCGGGTGGAGGCCGCAGATGTAGTCGTACGAGCCGGGTGTGTTGAACGCCATCGTCGCGCTCTGCCCCTTGGTGAGGATGGCCGAGCGCTCCTTCGTGCCCGTGACGGTGATCTGATGCGGAGAATCGTCACCGTTCAACCAACGGACGGGCTGGCCGACGGTCGCCGCGACCTTGTTCGGTCCGAAGGCAAAGCCCATGATGTTGACGTCAGGCTTGGGGCCGCTCGCGGCCGCCGGGCCGCTCGCGCCGCGCAGCGCGGCCAGGGAGATGACGAAATCCTGCTTCTCGTGCGGTTTGTGGCACTCGAAGCAGCCCTTGTAGTTGGCCTTCTCGTTCAGGGCGCCGGCGGGGTTGAACACGGCGTACTCCCAGTCGCCATTGCGCAGCTCGGCAGGATACTCGGCGCCCCACCCTGCCCGCTTCTCCATGACCGCGACGGCGATGATGTCGCCCTTCTTGAAACGGCCGCTGGCGTCCTTGACCGGTGCCCCGGCGGCGTCCACGTCCGCCTTGTATTGCACGAGCGTCAGGACGGTGCCGTCTGGCAGCGGCTTACCAGCCTTCATCGCCTGCACCGCGACGGCGGAATTGGCGTAGAGCTCGCGGTACTGCTTGATGTCGTACCGGTCGACAGTTGTGTAGAGCACGTGGTCTTTCCAGCTCGCGGGGAAGCTGATCCTGTCCGGGCCAGCCGAGCCGTGAGACACGACAGCCAGCATGCCCATGGCAACACCGAGACCGACGGCGCGCGCGCGCTGATTGACCGCCATGCTGCCTCCCCTCGTCAGAGCGTTAGCGGCCGCGACCGGAGACCTGGATCCGCGTCAACGCGCGTGCCAGCGCTGCGGCGGCGCGCGCGTAATCGATCTCGTCCTGCGAGCGCCCGGACAGTCGCTGCTCCGCGCGGTCGCGAGCGCGCTCGGCGCGCCCGCGGTCGATATCCTGGGGCAGCTCAGCCGTGTCGGCCAGGACGATGACCTTGTCGTTGCGAACCTCGGCGAAGCCGCCGGAGACGGCGACGTGCCGTTCCTCGCGGCCGCTGCGGTAGGTCAGCTCGCCGATGCCAAGCGTGGCGAGGAGCGGCGCGTGTCCGGGCAGGACCCCGAAGTACCCTTCGCTTCCTGGCACGACCACTTCGTCCACGGTCTCGGCCACCACCATGCGCGTCGGCGTGGCCAGCTCCAGAGTGAGCCGCTCGGCCACCTAGCCCTCGCCCCGGAGCTTCTTGGCCTTGTCGATCGCCTCGCCGACGTCGCCGACGAGGTAGAACGCCTGCTCCGGCAGCTCGTCGTGCTTGCCCTCGACGATCTCCTTGAAGCTCTTCACCGTGTCGGCGATCTTCACGTACCGGCCCGGGGCGCCGGTGAACTGCTCGGCCACGAAGAAGGGCTGCGAGAGGAACCGCTGGATCTTCCGCGCCCGGGCCACGGTGATCTTGTCATCGTCGGAGAGCTCCTCCATGCCGAGGATGGCGATAATATCCTGAAGGTCCTTGTAGCGCTGGAGGATCGACTGCACCGCGCGCGCGACCTGGTAGTGCTCCTGCCCGAGAATGTTGGGATCGAGAATGCGCGAGGTCGACGACAGCGGGTCGACGGCGGGATAGATGCCCAGCTCGGCGATCTGCCGCGAGAGCACCGTCGTGGCGTCGAGGTGCGCGAACGCAGTCGCCGGCGCCGGGTCGGTGATGTCATCCGCTGGCACGTAGATCGCCTGCACCGAGGTGATCGAGCCCTTCTTGGTCGACGTGATCCGCTCCTGGAGGGCGCCCATCTCAGTGGCGAGCGTCGGCTGGTAGCCGACCGCGGACGGCATCCGGCCGAGCAGCGCGGAGACCTCCGAGCCCGCCTGCGTGAAGCGGAAGATGTTGTCGATGAAGAGCAGGACGTCCTGGCCTTCCTCGTCGCGGAAGTATTCCGCAGCCGTGAGCGCCGTCAGCGCGACCCGCAGCCGCGAGCCGGGCGGCTCCGTCATCTGGCCGAAGATCAGCGCCGTCTTCTCGATGACGCCCGATTCCTTCATCTCGTGGTAGAGGTCGTTCCCCTCGCGTGTCCGCTCCCCGACGCCGGCGAAGACCGAAATGCCGCCGTGTTGCTTGGCGATGTTGTTGATCAGCTCCTGGATCAGCACGGTCTTGCCGACTCCGGCGCCTCCGAACAGTCCCGTCTTCCCGCCCTTCGTGTACGGCTCGAGCAGGTCCACGACCTTGATGCCGGTCTCGAACATCTCGACCTTCGTCGACTGCTGATCGAAGGGCGGCGCCGGACGATGGATCGGGTACGTCTTCTTCGCCTGGATGGGCGCGCCCTTGTCCACCGGCTCGCCGACGATGTTGAGGATGCGGCCGAGCGTCTCCTTGCCCACCGGCACCGAGATCGGGGCGCCGGTGTCCTCGACGCTCATGCCACGCGAGAGCCCCTCGGTGGCGGCCATCGCCACCGCACGGACGTGGCTCTCGCCGAGATGCTGCGCGACCTCGAGGGTGAGCTTCTGCGAGTAGGCAAAGACGTCCTTGTTCTCGACACCCTGGACGAGCAGCGCGTTGTAGATTGGCGGAAGCTTGCCCGTCTCGAACTCGACGTCGACGACGGGTCCGATGACCTGGACGATCTTTCCCTGGCTCATGCCTCCGCTCCTTGCTTGAGCGCCTCGGCGCCGCCGACGATGTCGAGCAGCTCCTTGGTGATCTTTTCCTGGCGCGCCTTGTTGTACTGGATGGTCAAGATGTCGATCATTTCCTTGGCGTTCTTGGTGGCCGCTTCCATGGCCGTCATGCGGGCCCCGTACTCGCCGGCCAGCGACTCCATGAGCGCGCGGAACACCTGCATGCGCACGTGCCGCGGCAAGAGGTCGCCGAGAATGGCCTGCGGGCTCGGCTCGTAGATGTAGTCGACGCCCTCGGCCGTCGCCTGACCGTCGCCGTCCGCCTTCGGAATCGGCAACAGCTTCTGGCGCACCGGCCGCTGCACGGCCACCGACCGAAACTCGTTGTAGATCAGGTAGACCTCATCGACCTCGTTGTCGAGATACTGTTGCATGAAGTGATCGGCCAGGTCGGCGGCGTGACTGTACGCGAGCCGATCCCAGAAGCCGATGAGATCGCGCTTCACCTGCCATGGACGCCGGCGGTAGAAATCGCGGGCCTTGCGCCCGACCACGACCAGCGTGACGTCGGTCGTGTTCGAGGCGCGGATGAAGGCCAGCGAATTGCGCAGCACGTTCGAGTTGAAGGCGCCGGCGAGCCCGCGGTCGGCAGTGATGATCACGATCTGCCGGCGCGGTCCCTCGCGCTGCTCGAGGAGCGGATGGCCGGCACCGTCGGTCCCCTCCGCGGCGCCGACGAGATTGCCGAGCAGCTCCGCCATCTTGTTCGCGTACGGCCGGGCGGACAGAATGCGCTCCTGCGCGCGCCGCAGCTTGGCCGCCGCTACCAGCTTCATCGCTCGGGTGATCTTCTGCGTCGACTGGACGGAGCGGATCCGCCGCTGGATGTCGCGGAGCGTCGCCACGCTCAGGCCGCCTTGATGCCCTTGGCCGCCATGAACTCGGTCTTGGCGTCGGCGACGGCTTTCGTGAGCTGCTCGCGCAGCACGTCGCTGATCTCCTTCTTGTCGCGGATCTCGCCGAGCATCGGCGGGTGTTTGCGCTCGAGCCAGCCGTAGAAGAATGTCTCGTACTCGCGCACGGCGTCCACGGGAACGTCGTCGAGCAGGCCCTGCGTGCCCGCAAAGATGATCGCGACCTGCTTCTCGACCGGCAGCGGCTGGTACTGGCCCTGCTTGAGGAGCTCGACCATGCGCTGACCGCGGGCCAGCTGCGACTGCGTGGCTTTGTCGAGATCGGACCCGAACTGCGCGAATGCGGCCAGCTCGCGGTACTGGGCCAGGTCCAGCCGCAGCTTGCCGGCGACCTGCCGCATCGCCTTCACCTGCGCGGACCCGCCAACGCGCGACACCGACAATCCGACGTTCACCGCTGGCCGCACGCCGCCGTAAAACAGATCGGACTCCAGGTAGATCTGACCGTCCGTGATCGAAATGACATTCGTCGGAATGTAGGCCGAGACGTCGCCGAGCTGAGTCTCGATGATCGGCAGCGCCGTCAGCGAGCCGCCGCCCAGCTCATCGTTCAGCTTCGCCGCGCGTTCCAGCAGCCGCGAGTGGAGATAGAAGACATCGCCCGGGTACGCCTCGCGTCCCGGCGGCCGGCGAAGCAGCAGCGACAGCTGGCGGTAGGCCACCGCGTGCTTCGAGAGATCGTCGTAGATGCACAGCGCATGGCGTCGCGAGTCGCGGAAGTACTCGCCCATCGTCACCCCCGCGTACGGGGCGATGTACTGGAGCGGCGCCGACTCCGAGGCAGAGGCCACGACCACGGTCGTGTAGGCCATCGCGCCGGAGTCCTCGAGGACCTTGACTACCTGCGCGACCGTCGAGCGCTTCTGCCCGATGGCCACGTAGAAGCAGTACACGTCCTGGCCCTTCTGATTGATGATCGTGTCGACGCCGATGGCGGTCTTGCCGGTGCCGCGGTCGCCGATGATCAGCTCGCGCTGGCCGCGGCCGATGGGAATCATGGCGTCGATGGCCTTGAGGCCCGTCTGCAGCGGCTCCTTCACCGAGCGGCGGTCGACGACGCCCGGCGCGTAGCGTTCGATCGGCCGGAATTCCTTGGCGTTGTGCGGGCCCTTGCCGTCGACGGGCTCTCCGAGCGCGTTGACGACGCGGCCGATGAGCGCCTCGCCGACCGGAACCTGCGCGATGCGGGTCGTGCGCTTGACGCTATCGCCTTCCTTGATGTTCGTGAAGTCGCCGAGGAGCACGGCACCGACGTTGTCTTCCTCCAGGTTCAGCACCATGCCGACGACGTCGCCGGGAAACTGCAGGAGCTCGCCGGCCATGGCCTTCTCGAGGCCGTAGACGCGCGCGATGCCGTCCCCCGCCTCGATCACGCGGCCGACTTCCTGCAGATCGACCTGCGCCTCATAGCCCGCGAGCTGGCGCTTGATGATCTCGCTGATCTCTGACGCCTTGATCATTCGTGTGGTCTCCCGTGTTCATGGGGGGCCCCGAAATGGCCCACCCAAACCCCCCGGCGTTCGGAGCGCCCCGGGGAACCCGTGGCGCTCCTGTACGTGCCCAACCGTCCCCGCCCTGCCCGAACTCGATACTTGCCCCTGTCGCCCGCTCGCTCGAGACGCTGCGCTTCCTAGCCGCGCCCGAGGCGCTCCTTCATACGGGCCAGCTGGCCGTCGAGACTGCCGTCCGCCACGAGGCTGCCGACCTCGGCGACCAGACCGCCGAGGAGCTCGGGATCGACGCGGTCCTCGATGACGACCGTCTTGCCGAGCGCCGCGCCAAGGCGCGTGGCGAGCGTCGAGCGCTCCTGCTCGGTGAGCGCCACCGCGCTGCGTACGCGGGCGCGCACGCGGCCGGCGTCGGCATCGACGAAGTCGCCGTACGCGGCCGCGATGTCGGGCAACTGCTCGCCCCGGCCTTGATCGGCCACGAGACCCACGAAATCGCGGACGAGCTTCGAGGCGCCGAGCCGCTGGGCGATCTCGTCGGCCACCGCGCGCTTGGATGCGGAGGCGATCCCGGGCCGCGCGAAGAACTGCAGCAGCTCGGGATCGCTGGCGACCACTTCGATGATCCCATCGAGCTGCTGACCGACGACGTTCGTCTCGTGGCGCTCCCTGGCGAGCTCGAACAGCGCCTTGGCATACGAGCGCGCGGCGTGCTGTGACTTCACCGGCCGATCCGGGCGATCGAATCCTCGACGATCCGGCGATGATCGTCATCGCGCAGGCTCTTGCGCACCAGCTTTTCGGCGACGGTGATGGCGATGTCGCTAACCTCCCGGCGCAGCTCCTCGCGCGCGCGCCGAACATCGCTCTCCATCTGCGCCTTCGCGGAATCGACGAGCTGCTGCGCCTCGCGCCGCGCCGCCTCCACCAGCTTGCGCTGCTCGTCCCCGGCCTCCTTCAGAGCGGCCGCGCGGATTGCCTGCGCCTCGGCATAGGCCGCGCGCAGCCGACCCGCGTTCTCTTCCTGCTGACGCGCGGCTTCCGCCCGAGCGGCCTCGGCCGCCTCGAGCGACTGCTTGATGGCGACGGTGCGCTCCTCCATCTTGGCCAGCAGCGGCTTGTAGAGCAGCCGATAGAGAATGGCGAGCAGGAACAGGAAGTTGACCATCTGGACGGCGAGCGACCAATCCACGCTGATCAGGCCACCCCCGCCGTGCTCCTGCTCGGCGGCGACCGCGATGGCGGGTATCAGCAGTCCTGCCAGCGCGCACATGATGGAGCCGAGCCAGATGCGTCGACGGTGGTGCATTGGGCAGATTCCCCCGGTCTCGTGCTGCGGCTGAACGTTTGTGAAAACTATCACCCGATTCTGGGCGATGTCAACTCAGCGGCCGATGACACCGCCGCCGATGACGAGGTCGTCACGGTACCACACGACCGACTGTCCCGGCGTGATCGCGCGCTGCGGCTCGTCGAACACGACGTCGGCGGCGCCGTCGTCCCTCACCTGCACGGTCGCGGGCGCGGGCCGATGGCTGTGCCGGATGCGTGCGAGCACACGCATGGGGTCGCGCGGCGGCTCGCAGGCGATGAAGTTCACATCGAAGGCGACGAGCCGGTCACGCTCGAGCGCCGCCGGTGGGCCAACCGTCAGGCGGTTCTCCTCCGGGTCGATGTCGACCACGTACAGCGGCGTCGCGGCCGTGATGCCGAGGCCCTTGCGCTGCCCGATGGTATACGCCGCCACCCCGGCGTGGCGGCCCAGCACGGCACCATCGCTATCGACGATCGAGCCGGGCCGGAAGAGGCTCGGGTCGCGCCGTCGCAGGAAGCCGCGATAATCGTCGTCGGGCACGAAGCAGATCTCCTGGCTCTCCGGCTTGTCGGCGGTCGCGAGCCCCAGCCGCCGCGCCTGCTCGCGCACCTCGCTCTTGTCCAGGTCGCCGACGGGAAACTGCGCCGTGGCCAGCTGAGCCTGCGTCAGCGGCCACAGAAAGTCCGACTGATCCTTGCCGCGATCCTTGCCGCGCCACAGGAGATAGCGGCCCGTGCCGGTGTCGCGTGTCACCCGCGCGTAATGACCGGTGGCCACGGCCTGCGCATCCCACGCGAGCGCGCGGCTGAGCAACGAGCCGAACTTCAGATCGGCGTTGCAGGCCACGCACGGCACCGGCGTGCGACCGCCGCGGTACGCCTCGGCAAAGCGATCGACGACCGCCCGCGTGAACTCGGCTTCCATGTTCAGCACGTAGTACGGAATGCCGAGCGCGCGGGCAACACGCCGCGCATCGTCGACAGCCTCGCCACCGCAGCAGCCGCCGAATCGGTCGGGAGCGTCGGCGCTCGTCGCGCTGGACCACACGCGCATCGTGACACCGACGACGTCGATGCCGCGCTCGACCAGCAGCGCGGCGGCGACCGACGAGTCGACACCTCCCGACATTCCCACCACGACGCGTGAGGCCATGGCTCTCATCATAGCCGGCGCGTCAGCGGTTCAGCGGGCACGCGCTCCCATGAGCTCGGCGAGCCGCTCGAGGTCTTCGGCGTTGGCGTAGGCGACGTGGATGGTGCCAGCCCGCTCCGTGCCGGTGACTCGCACGCGGGTCATGAGCGCGCGCTGAAGCGCGTCCTCGACCGCCACGAGCTCCGCCGAGCGGCGGCGCGCCGCCTTCGGTCGCCGAGGCGTCCCGCTGGCCTCTTGGGCCGCACGCGCGGACTGCTCCGTCGCCCGCACGGACCAGGAATGCGCGAGGATCTCCTCGCGCAGCCGCAGTTGATCCGCGGGGCTCGTGAGCGACAGAAGCGCGACGGCGTGCCCCATCGTGAGGCGGCCGGCGCGCAGATCGGCCTGGAGCACCTCGGGCAGTCGCAGCAGCCGAAGTGAGTTCGCGATGGACGAACGGTCCCGGCCGATGCGCTGCGCGAGCTCTTCCTGCGTCCAGCCGAACTGCGCGAGCAGCTTCTGATACGCCTCCGCCTCTTCCATCGGGTTGAGGTCCTCACGCAGAAGATTTTCGACGAGCGCCATCTCGAGGCTTTCGGCGTCGGTGGCGTCGCGCACGACGGCAGGGATGCGCTCGAGCCCGGCCTGCCGAGCCGCACGCCATCGGCGCTCGCCGGCGATCAGCTGATAAGCCCCGTTGACTCGCCGGACGACCACCGGTTGGATGACGCCCGAGGCCTGGATCGAGCTCGCCAGTTCCTGTAAGGCACTGGAATCAAATAGTTTTCTTGGTTGATTCGGGTTTACGTGTACCTGATCGATCGGGATTTCGAGCAGCGTTTCGCGCTCGGCGGTGGCCGCAGATAGATCGTCATGTGTTGAGGATAGTAGCGCCCCGAGACCCCGGCCCAGGCCACGTTGCTTATTCATGCTTGAGCACCTCACGGGTAAGCTCCAGATAGGCAAGAGCACCGCTGGAGCGGAGATCATGGAGCATGACGGGCTTACCGTGACTCGGCGCCTCCGTCAGGCGGACATTGCGGGGGATCACCGAGGCGAAGATCTCACCGGGAAAGTAACGGTGCACCTCGTCGCGAATCTGCTGCGCGACACTCGTCCGGCCATCGAACATCGTGAGCACGATGCCCGCGACGCTGAGCCGCGGGTTCAGACGCTCGCGGATGAGTTTGACCGTGCGCAGGAGGTGGGTAAGGCCCTCGAGCGCGTAGAACTCACACTGAAGCGGAACGAGGACGCTGTCGGCCGCGACCAGCGCGTTGATGGTCAGGAGTCCCAGCGATGGTGGGCAGTCGATAAGCACATACCTGTATGGTCCCGTGACTCTGGCGAGCGCAGTAGCCAGGCGGTGCTCGCGTCGGTCGACCGTGACGAGCTCGACCTCGGCACCGACGAGGTCGATATCTGAAGGGAGAACATCGAGGCCGGGCAGGGCCGTATGGACGATCCCCTTGTCCGTCGGCTCGCTGCCGAGCATCGCGTGATAAACCGTCGGGTAGAGGCCTTCCTTCTTGATGCCCAGGCCCGTCGTCGCGTTGCCCTGGGGGTCGAGATCAACGAGGAGGGTGGGGTACCCCGCGAGCGCGACGCCAGCGGCCAGACTCACTGCCGTTGTCGTCTTACCTACGCCGCCCTTCTGGTTGACGACGGCTATCTTGCGCAGATCATTCTCCGATGTTTCACGTCAAACACACCCGAGCACGTGCGAGGATGGCTTTGTTCGACGTAGAACATATGCGGCGGCGGCGGCGTCCGTCAAGTTGCGTGATACACCCAGAACCTCCTCACACCGTTAGGACCCTCGACCTCCAACCAAGCGCCTGCTGAAATCCGAACGCGCCGCGGCGGTCCCGACGCGACGACGACACCACCGGGAGCGAGGATGGCGCTCACGTCAGCAACGAGCGACGTCGGATTGCCTGCGCAGCGCATCACGACCGCGTTGAATCGTCCAGCGAGCTCGCCGCGAACTTCCTCGAGCCTCCGATTGAGCAGACGGCAGTTTCGCAAGGTCAGCTCTCGGATCACCGCTGCGAGAAAGGAGCCGCGCTTCTGGCGCGCCTCAATGAGCTCGACCGCCGAGGAGGGCATCACTACCGCGAGAGGTATCCCGGGGACGCCCGCACCGGAGCCAACGTCCGCGAGCCTCGCAATACTGACGGGAAGCACGCGCCTGAACAGCAGGCTGTCCACGATGATATTGTCGACGATCCACCTTGGCTCATCCGAGCCGACCAGGCGCTGGGATCTTTGCCATTTTATCAATAAAATCATATATTTATGTAGCATGTCGGTCTCGGTAGGGGCGACCGGGCGGCCGAGCGCGGCCGAGGATTTGCGCTGGAGATAAGCGACGACGTCGCTATTTGCCGACACAGAACGTCGCGAAGATGCGGTCGAGGATCGAGTCGCCGACGTCGATGCCGAGCAGCGACGACACGTGCTGCAGCGCATCCTTGAAGTCGACCAGCGCGACCTCGACCGGCGCCTCCCTTAGCGCGCGCCGCGAGGCCACCAGGGCGCCCTCGAGCGCATCGAGCACTTTCATCTGACGTAACGATGCGATCAGTTCGCCACCGTCATGGCTGCTCCTCACCGCACGGCAGATACGCTCGGTGAGCGCGTCCAGTCCCGCTCCGGTCAGCGCGGAAACAGCGACGGCCTGGTGGAGGCGCGCGGTCTCTGGGGCCTGACACAGATCGGTCTTGGCGCGGACCAGAATCCGCGGCCGTGCCGTCGTCTCCTCGAGCACGGTGCATGACGGGGGCCGGCTTCCATCCACGACGACGAGCAGCAGGTCGCTCTCCTCGATCGCGGCACGACTTCGCCTGATGCCCTCGGCCTCGAGGGCATCGCGCGGAGCGCCGATGCCCGCGGTGTCAAGGAGGCGGATGGGGATGCCGTCGAGCTCGATCGTCGCTTCGATGACATCGCGCGTGGTGCCCTCGATCGGGGACACGATCGCCCGCTCGCGTCCGACGAGCGCGTTGAGCAAGCTCGACTTGCCCGCGTTCGGCGCGCCGACGAGCGCCACCGTCGCACCATCGTGCACGATACGGCCCCGCTGCGCGCGCTCACGCAGAGCCCTGACGTCCGCGACGAGCGCCTCGACGGCGGCGCCCGCCGCGGTCGGGTCGACGCCCACGCCGTCTTCGGGGAAATCGAGCGCGACCTCGAGCCCGGCGACGAGATCGAGCAGTCGCTCTCGGAGCGCACGCAGTTTCCGACCGAGCTCGCCGGCCACGCCGCGGGCGGCGAGCACCACCGCGCGCTCGGTGCGGGCGCCGATGAGCAACGCCACCGCCTCCGCCTGCGCGAGATCGAGGCGCCCGTTCAGGAACGCGCGGCGCGTGAACTCGCCCGGCGACGCCAGCCGCGCGCCCTGCGCGCAGAGCCGCTCGATCACGACGCGCAGCAAAGGAGGGGACCCGTGGCACGAGAGCTCGACCACGTCTTCTCCCGTATACGAGTGCGGCGCGCGCATCACCGCGCAGAGCGCGTCGTCGAGGCGCTCGCCGCTGTCCGGATCGGCAATCACGACGTGACGCTGGGCATGTGAGGGCTGCGCTTCCAGTTTCGCGCGGCCGCGGACGATCGTCCCGGCGATCGCCACGGCGCGCGGACCGCTCAACCGGACGACTCCGACGGCGCTCGCGCCCCCCGCCGTGGCGAGGGCGACGATGGTGTCCGCGGCGGGCGCGTCAGGAGCGAGAGGCGTTCTTGGCCTCCCGACGGGCGTTCTTCGCCTCGCGGCCCGACTCGGCGGGGCGACTGGATCGTTCCATCAGCCACTGCTGCCCGATCTGCAGGACGTTGGACACTGCCCAGTAGAGCGCCAACCCGGACGCGATCGGATAGATGAGGAACATCAGCGTGAAGACGACGGGCATGAATAGCATCATGCGCGCCTGCGCCGGATCGCCGGTGGTCGGCGTCATCTTCTGCTGAATGAACATGGTGATGCCCATCAAGATGGGCAAGATGTACGTCGGATCGGGCCCGGCGAGGTCACAGATCCACAGGTCGACGTTGAAGAGCCTGCCGACGCAGATGAAGGGCGCGTTCTGCAGCTCCGGCGACACGGAGAGCGCCAGGTACAGCGCGTAGAAGATCGGCGCCTGCGCCAGCATCGGCAGGCAGCCGCCCATGGGATTCACCTTGTTCGCGCGGTAGAGCTCCATCGTCTCGCGCTGCAGCCGCTGCGGATCGCTCTTGTACTTGCTCCGCAGCGCATTGATCTGCGGGCCGAGCGCCTGCATGGCCTTCATCGAGCGCATGCCCTTGACGGTCAGGGGATAGAAGAGGACCTTGCTCACCACGGTGAGCAGGATGATGGCGACGCCGTAGTTGCCGACGAACTGGTGGATCCACTTCATGATGAGGAGGATCGGCACACCGAGCCACGCCATTGGCAGCAAGGGCCGGCCGCCCGTCCAGCTCTGGGGAATCAGGAAGCTCCCGAAGTCGATCGTGTCGTCGAGCCCGTACGCACGAAGGCGGTCATACTCCTTCGGCCCCGCATACACGAGCACGCGGCCTTCCCAGGCCTCCTTTGGCGCCACCGTGGGCGTGGCCTGGACGGCGATCGTCACGCGCCCGACTGGGTCCTTGGTCTTCGCCTCGCACGCCTCCTTTGGCTCGCCGTGCGCGACCAGCGTGAAGCCGCCGGCCTCGGGGACGAGCGCAGCGAGATAGAAGATGCTGTCGGTCGCGATCCAGCGACCTTCGCCCGCGATGTCGGGCAGCTCGCAGAGCGCGTGCAGACGCTCGACGCGGCCGTCCTTCGCCAGGACCACTTCCGTCGGGTGCTGTCCGAGAAATTTCTCGGGCGTCTCTCGCCACGCCTGTCGCGTCGACCATGGCAAGGAGGCCGTGACGGCGCGCGGCGTCGTCGTCGGGTTCTCGATCCGAACCGCCGTCTCGATCGCGTAGCTATCCGCGCGGAACATGAGCGTCTGCCGTACGCGGAGCCCGTCCACCTGCCCGGTGAGGACCAACTCACCGCTCGGCCGGTCGCGACCGAGCTGAAGATCGCCGCCGGCGATCTCCATCGGCAACGGCTCTGTATGGCCGGGCGCACCAACCATGAGCCCCCCGGGACCGAGGTCACCGACGATCACCATCGGTTTCTGGCCGCGGTATTTCAGCGTGAGCTCCTGAAGCTTCCCACCTTCGCTGCTGACGGCCGCTCGGTACAGCGGCGTCTCCACCGTGACGACCCGCTGCGGCGGACGCGGCCCGGCGGGTTGAGGCCGCACAGGAGCTACCGGCGAAGCCGGTGCTGCCGGTGATGCCGTCGTGGCGGCCTCCGGAGCCTGCGCGGTTTTCGCCGCCGGCTCGCCGGGTGTCGAGGGCGCCGAGGGAGCCTGGGTCCGCGGCGCAGGAGCCTCGGGCGCCGGCATCAAATACTGGCCGACGATGAAGACGACCGCCATCAGGATGGCGGCCAAGATGGCGCGCTTTTCCGTGCTCACGGGGAGGCTTGCCTCGACGGCGGCGGATCCCAGCCGCCTGGATGAAATGGGTGACATCGCAGCACGCGGGCGGCGGCGAACCACACGCCGCGGACTGCACCATGCTCGACGACGGCGAGCCGCGCATATTCCGAGCAGCTCGGTACGAATCGGCAGCTAGCTGGGAGCAGGGGGGACGCGATCAACTGATATGCGCGCAGCGCGCCCACCACCAGGCGGGTCAGAACGCTCACGAGCGAGCGCCCGGGATGGCCGAGAGCGCCTGGCGCAGTTGTACCTGCAACGCCTCGAACGGCGTCGTGAGGGCGGCCGGCCGGCCGATGATCACGAGCGCGGCGCGCGCCGGGGCGGCTGCGCGCGCCGACCGAAACGCCTCACGCAGACGCCGGCGCGCGCGATTGCGCTGGACGGCGTTGCGCAGCTGTCGGCTCACGGCGAACCCCACGCGCGTCGGCTCGCCGGCCTCGCGCCAGAGCACGATGAGCGCCGGACGGTCGATGCGTTTGCCCCGCTGGAAGAGCGCCTGAAATTCGGCGCGAGTGGTCAGTCGCTGTCGTCGGGAGAGCCCGCCGGTCAGACCGTCAGCCGCTTTCGGCCCTTTGCACGACGGCGCTTCAGCACCTTTCGACCGCCCTTGGTCTTCATGCGCTCGCGAAAGCCGTGAGTCTTGGCCCGGCGGCGCCGATTGGGCTGAAACGTCCGTTTCATCGAGCAGGTCTCCCTTTCCGATCGTCGAACCGACACAGTGTAGGCATGCGCCAGAATCGAGTCAACTGACGAACGCGCTTGCGAGCGTTCAAATCCATGTGCTAGTGTTCCGACTCCGTTGCAGAGAGGCCCATCGTACAAAGTGCTCCGGGCTATCCACACCTGTGGATAAGTCTGTGTGTAAGTGAGGTTTGAGCCTGTGCTGGATGGTCTTTGGGCGCGCCTGCTCGATGTCCTGACCCGCAAGCTTCCTGGCGCGATCATCGACAACTGGGTTCGTCCGTGTCGTCTGCTCGCGCTCGAAGGCGATCATCTGCAGATCGGCGCGCCCAATGCGTTCTCGCGCGACTGGCTCATCCAGCATCATTTCCAGACGCTGCAGCATGCCGCGCAGGAGATCCTCGGTGGCAATCCGCGACTGACCATCGTCGTGGACGAAGCGGCCGCCTCGGCCCCCGTGCCCGTCGACGCGCCACCGACGCCGGCTGCGCCAAGTGCCAGGCCCGGTGGCGGTTCCACCGAGGGCCTCAATCCGCGCTACACGTTCGACACCTTCGTGGTCGGCTCCTCCAATCAGTTCGCGCAGGCGGCCTGTCAGGCCGTGGCCGAGCTTCCCTCGAAGGCGTACAACCCGCTCTTCATCTACGGCGGCGTGGGCCTCGGCAAGACGCACCTGCTCCACGCCGTGGGTCATCAGAGCGCGAAGCTTTTCCCCGGGATGACCGTCGTCTACCTGTCGTCCGAGCGCTTCACGAACGAGCTGATTAACGCGATCCGGTACGACCGAACCGGCGAGTTCCGGGCACGCTATCGGACGATCGACCTGCTCCTGATCGACGACATCCAGTTCATCTCAGGCAAGGAGCGGACTCAGGAGGAGTTCTTCCATACCTTCAACGACCTCTACGAATCGCGGAAGCAGATCATCGTCTCGAGCGACTCCTCGCCGAAGGAGATCCCCGAGATCGAGGAGCGGCTGCGCTCCCGGTTCGAGTGGGGGTTGATCGCGGACATCCAGCCACCGGATTTCGAGACGCGCGTCGCTATTCTCAAGAAGAAGGCGGCCCTCGAGCGGGTGCGGCTTGCCGACGATGTCGCCTATCTGATCGCCAGCCGCGTCAAGTCGAACATCCGCGAGCTCGAGGGTTCGCTCACGCGGATGATCGCCTTCTGTGCGCTGACCGGCCGTGAGATGTCGACGGATCTGGCGCAGGAGGTGCTCGCGGATCTCTGGGGCGAGGAAGAAAAGGTCATCACGATCGAGCAGATCCAGCGGAAAGTGTCGGACATCTTCGGCATCAAGCTGTCCGACCTGAAGGCGAAGAACCGCACGAAGGCGGTGGCCTTCCCGCGCCAG
>Ga0075429_100000835_pt1 | contig 24181 bp, 24 predicted proteins | sample RhiMetdeltSRZDD3_FD_75295 | JGI IMG/M metagenome (GOLD analysis project Ga0075429, IMG submission 75295) | Populus rhizosphere microbial communities from Tennessee, USA - Rhizosphere MetaG P. deltoides SRZDD3 | ecosystem: Host-associated > Plants > Roots > Rhizosphere > Soil | place: USA... | reverse complement strand
ACGCGGAACAGCACCGACAGCATCACGAGCATCCTAGCCCTGCGAGCGAAGCCGCTCGATCTGCGTGCGGAGCACCTGGAGCTGAGGGTCGTCGGGGTTGCGCTTCAGCAGGTCCTCCCACAGCGCGATCGCCTCCTTCGGCCGCCCGCTCTGGACGAGGGCCACTCCCTTGTTGAAGACGGCCTTCTTGTGGGCGGGATCGATCTTGAGGGCGCTGTCGAAGGCGGAGAGGGCGTCGTCATAACGGGTCAGGCGCACCAGGCACGCCCCCATGTCGACGTGGATGTCGGGGTTCTTCGGCACCAGCGCCAGCGCCTCGCGATACCAGCGGACGGCGTCCTCGCACTTGTCGCTGTCCATATAGAGGTTGCCGAGCTCGACCCGCACCGACGGATTGTCCTTCTCCTTGGCGGCCAGGGCGGTGAGGGCGCGTACCTCGCTGGGGTCGAGGGCGGGCGCCGACTTCGCGGCGGGGCCGGCCGGCGAGGCGTCGCTACGAGCGCTCGCGGCGGGGGCGGTCGTGCTGGCCGGGGGCCGGCTCTCGCGCGCATTCGCCACCATGTAGCCGAGGACGAAGCCGAAGATGAGGCCGGCCACAGAAAAGATCATCGGGTCGCGGGGGGTCGCCATCAGGGCAGGATAGCAGCGGGCATACAATCCGGGAAGGGGGCCGCCCATGATCCAGTTGAAGCGCGTGCTGTTGCCCACCGATTTCTCCGCGAGCGCGCGCCGCGCCTTCGCTTATGCGGCCTCGTTCGCGCGCGAGTACGGCGGCGAGCTGTACCTCCTCCACGTCATCGAGGTCCTGCCCATGGGATATGCCAGCGAGCTCTTCCCGGCCGCGATGACTCAGGTCGTCGACGAGATCTCCAGCTACGCACGCGACGAGCTCCAGAAGCTGGCCGACGAGGCGCTGCGTCTCGGGTGTCCCACGGTTCAACAGCGGACAGGACAGGGCAAGCCCTCGTCCGAGATCGCCCGCGTGGCCCGCGAAGAATCGATCGACATGATCGTGCTCGGTACCCACGGGCACGGCGTCTTGAACCGCGCCCTCTTCGGTTCCACCGCCGACGGCCTGATGCGCAAGGCGCCTTGCCCGGTGCTGGTTTGCCGGCTCTCCGAGCACGAGCCGGCCAAAGAGTAGGCGCTGGCGCGCTCTTTCCGGCGAGCGTATCGTAGACTCGATGGAACCGTTCGAAGAGCGCATGCGCCGAGGCGGCGCGGGGGCGGTTGCGGAAGCGACCGGATTCTTCATGCGGGACGATCCTGTCCACCAGGCCCTCCGAGCCGTTTCACAACGCCTCGCCGAGGAGTCCGTAGCCTATGCCGTCGCCGGAGGCATGGCGCTCGTCGTGCACGGCTACGACCGTACGACAGTCGACATCGACGTCTTGGTGACGGCGCAAGGGCTCGAGAAGATCCACGACCGGCTGATCGGGCTCGGCTATCGTCCGGCGTTCGAGGGCAGCCGCAAGCAATTGCGCGACACCGAGCGCGGTGTGCGCGTCGAGTTCCTGGTGGCCGGCGATTTCCCTGGGGACGGGCGGCCCAAGCCCGTCGCGTTTCCCGACCCCGCGTCGTGCTCGATCGAGGTGGGCGGCATTCGATACGTCGACTTGACGACGCTCCTGCAGTTGAAGCTCGCCTCGGGTCTGTCGAGCCCTGGGCGTCTGAAGGATCTCGCGGACGTTCAGGAGCTGATCCGCGCTCGCGACCTGCCGCTCGAGATGAGGGATCAGCTCGATCCTTACGTTCGGGACAAGTTCACGGAGCTCTGGGAGGGCGCGCGTTCGGCCTGACGCTGCCGCGTCAGCTCAGAAGGGACCGAACCACGCCGTCGAGGAACGGACGGTGGAACAGGATCGGCAGAGGCAGCACCAGCCATGACGCCGTCCACGCTCGCGTCCAGAGGACGGGCCAGTCGAAGAGGGCGCGTGCCTGGAGCGCGCGCTCGATCCCCACGACGATGGCGTGCAGAAGGAAGTAGGCCAGCGGGCCGCCGTAGCCGCCGCGGGCGGGCACGCTGATCGCCAGCTCGTGCAGCACGCCCGAGAACACGAAGGCGGCCACGAGGCCGGCGGTGGTGCCGAGCCAGCGTGACACCGGGCGGTAGACGACGAGCGCGGTCATGTCCGAGAACGCGCGGTTCCAGCGCCGGCTCCAGAACTCGCCGAGGCTCGTCGACAGCAGCGGGGCGTCGAACGGGGGCGCGACGTCGAAGCCGCGAGCGCGCCAGAAGGCGGCGAGTAGGCGGAAGAATCCGAAATGCAGGACGAGGCTGAAGCCCGGTAACGCGAGGCCGTAGGCGACGAGCGCGGAGCGCGGAAGCACCGCCCGGGCGGCGACGATGAGGGCGGCGCCCACGGCCAGGGCGCGGACGCCCGGCCAGGCGGACAGCGGCCGTGCCGAGGTCTGTCCCGCCGCGAAGTCGCTCGGGCGCATCCCTGGCCACGCGAGAGTGAAGGCCAGCCCGTGGAGGAACGGCAGGCGCCCCTTCGTCTGCATCTTCCATTCGACGATCACGACCGCCTTCATCCCTGCGAGCAATGCGCCGATGATGCCGAACATGCGGACGACCGACGTGGCGTCGGCGGTGAGGCGCAGGGCGGCTACGAGCAGCACGAGCGCCGCCGCCCAGGCCAGGCCGCGGGCAAGGCGCGCGTTCACCCCCGGACGTTCCCGAGGAATGCGAGGACGTAGACAGAGGTGAGATACAAGAAGAGGCTGACGAGCGCCGCCTCCGCGAAGCGGTACTTCAGGCCGTGCGGCATGTCGGCGCGGTCGAAGACGAGCTGGCAGAAGAGGCGTGCGCCCCAGTACGTGGCGATGAAGCCGGAGACCACCGCCGCCAGCGAAGTGCCGTCGGTGAGCCACTGCGGCCGCGCCAGGGACAACACGCCGAACGAGAGGTTGAACGTGAAGATGTAGGCGGCGTAGATCCAGAAGATGCGGCGCAGCATCGGCCGCAGCTTCGCGAGCTCCGCGGGCCACCCCAGCATCACCGGGAACGTCGTGCTGGCCAGAGCCAGCCCCACCTGTCCGAGTCCCGCCAGCTGCAGCGCCCGTTCGAGCCACATCACGCCCTCCTGTCGCTCATTACCGGAGCCGCCGGAGGTGGTTACGTTCGCGGTGTGCGCGGGATCACCAGGGGACGCCGGACCAACGCAGGAGCATCGCGCCGACGGTGAAGCCGGCGCCCACCGCCGCCACCACCACCCGATGGCCGGGCTTCAACTGGCCCTTGTCCATGGCCGTCCCCATCGCGAGTGGGATCGTGGCCGCCGTCGTGTTGCCGTACTCGTGGATGTTCACCACGACCTTGTTGTCGGGCAGCCCCATCCGTTCCTGCGCCGAACGGATGATGCGCAGGTTCGCTTGATGGGCGATGAAGAGATCGACCTGCTCCGCGGTCAGGTGGTTGCGGTCGATGAGGAGCTTGCTGACGTCGGCCATCTTGCGCGAGGCATACTTGAAGACGTGGGCGCCGTCCTGCTTCAGGTAGTGCAGGCCCTTCTCGACGGTCTCCTTCGTGGTCGGCATCGCGCTGCCGCCCGCGGGCATGTGCAGGTAGCAGCCCCCCGAGCCGTCGACCTCGTTGTGGAAGTCGAGGATCCCGGTGTCGTCTTGAGACGGCTCCAGGAGCACGGCGCCGCCGGCGTCGCCGAAGAGGACGCAAGTCGAGCGGTCGGTGTAGTCCATGATCGACGACATCACGTCCGACCCGATGACCAGTACCTTCTTGTGGGCGCCGCTCTCGATGAACTGCGCGCCCGTCGCCAGCGCATAGAGGAACCCCGAGCAGGCCGCGGAGACGTCGAAGCCCCAGGCGTGGGTGGCCTCGATCTTGTGCTGGACGATGCAGGCGGTGGCGGGGAACATCATGTCGGGCGTGACGGTGGCGACGATGATGAGGTCGACCTCGGAGGCCGGGATGCCGCGCTTGCGCAGCGCGTCCTGGGCGGCGGCGGCGGCGAGGGTGCTCGTCGGCGTTCCCTTCTCGACGATGTGCCGCTGCTCGATCCCGGTGCGCGTGCGGATCCATTCGTCCGAGGTGTCGACGATCTTCTCGAGGTCCGCGTTGGTCAGCACGCGCTCCGGGATGCAACGTCCGAGCGCGGTGATGCGGGCCCGCTGCTTCTGCATGGATCTCGTCTCCTAACCCAAACCGTCATTATACGGCCCTGCGACATACTAGGGCGTGCCGCTGTCCCTACGCTTGGCCGTGCGAAACCTCCTGCGCCAGCGCCGCCGCACGCTCCTCACCGGCTTCGCCCTGGCCATGGGGATCGCCCTCATGGTCCTGGGCCGCGCCTGGACGGCGGCGATGGAGCATGCCGTGGTCGATCCGGCGAAGGACGGGACGCTGGGACACGTGCAGGTTTTCGCCGCCAATGCGGCGGTCGACGAGGGCGGGCAGATCTCGTTCATCATGCCGCACAACAACTACCGCTTGATCCCGGAGCCGCGCCGCGCGATCGAGCGCGTCCTCGCCGCCGAGCCGCGCCTCGAGGCCGGTCTCGCCCGCCTCATGGTGGGAACGCTCCTGTCGTCCGGAGAGACGTCGATGGAGGGGCTTCTCATCGGCATCGATCCCGCGGTGCGCCCTGCCGTATATCCGGCCCTGGGTCTGGCGAAGGGGCGGCACTTCGAGCCCGGCGAGCACGGCGTGCTGCTGAACCGCGGCGTGGCGCGCCGGCTCGGCGCGGACGTCGGCGATACGGTAGTGGCCCTGGGGACGACGGCGGACGGCCGGCTGAACGCGGTCCGCCTGAACGTCACCGGCCTGTGGAGGATCCCCGGTCTCGAGGCTTACGAGTGGGGCGCCTGCTACGCGGACCTCGCCGCCGTGCAAGAGCTCCTCGACGTCGGCGACGCCGCCGGCGTCCTCATCCTGCGGCAGCGGGATCCGCGCGCGGCCGCCGCCCCGATCGCGGCCTCCCTGGACCGCCGCTTTGCTTCGTCGCTCGAGGCCCACACGTGGGAGGACCTGGGCGGCCCGTTCATCGGCGGCATGATGCTCACGCGGTTCGTCGCCCGCATCATGGACTTCATGATGGCGGCGATCGTGGCCGCGGGCGTGCTGAACACTGCAATGATGTCGGTCTTCGAACGTACAAGAGAAGTAGGGACAATGCGGGCCATCGGGGTGCCGCGCGCCCGGGTGCGCCGCCTGTTCCTGCTCGAATCGCTGATCCTCGGCGTCGGCGGTGCGGTCGTGGGCACTGCCGTCGGGGTTTTGCTCATCCTTGTCTTCGGCCACTACGGGATACCGGCTTTCAGCGAGGCGCAGCGATACTCGTATGGCGGCGACTACCTGTACCCCCAGCTGGCCTGGGCGCACGTGGCGTGGGTGCCGGTGGTGATGACGCTGGTGTGCGTGGCCGCGGGATTCGGGCCGGCCTGGACGGCGGCGCGCATGCGGCCGGTGGAAGCGTTGAGGCATGTCTAGATGAAGATGCGGCGCGTCCTGCGGGTGGCGGCGATCCTGATGGCAGCGGCTTTCGTCGGCTTGAACGCGCTGGCCTACGTCCACGCGCGCTCGTTCACGTCGTTTGCGCGCGGTGGGCTGCGCACAGCGGATCCTGATCGCATGAGCTTCGGCCAGCGGATGCAGGTCCTCGTGACCGGGCCGGTGGTGCCCCGTCCCGTCATCCGCGAGACCCCCGCAAACTTCGATTTGGAGTTCGAGACGCATCGCTTCCGCACCGCCGACGGCCTCCGCCTCGAAGCCTGGCGCCTGCCCCGCGCGGACGCGAAGGGGATGGTCCTGCTGTTCCACGGCTACGCCGACTCGAAGTCGTCGGTCCTCACCGAGGCGCGGGTGTTCCACGAGATGGGCTACGAGCCGGTGCTCGTCGACTTCCGCGGCTGCGGCGGCTCGGACGGCAATACCACCAGCATCGGCTTCCACGAGGCCGAGGACGTGTGGGCGAGCGTCATCCACGCCGGCCGCTGGCCCGCGTCGACGCACCTCGTGGTCTTTGGCTCCTCCATGGGGGCAGCCGCCGTGTTGCGTGCGGCCGCGCTGCACGAGCTGCCCGTTGACGCCCTGATTCTGCAGGCCCCGTTCGCGCGTCTGACGGAAGCCGTCGCGCATCGCTTCGACAACATGCACGCCCCGCGTTTTCCGGCGGCGCCGCTGCTCGTGTTCTGGGGCGGCTACCAACGCGGCTTCGACGGCTTCGCCCACGATCCCGTGAGCTACGCGGAGAACGTGCGCGTGCCGGTGCTGCTCCTGCAGGGTGAGCGAGATCCACTGGCCTGTGTCGATGAGGCCCGTGCCATCTACCGCCACCTGGCCGGCCGCAAGGAGCTCATCTTGTTTCCCAAGGCATCCCACGTGTCGCTGTTTCGCGCGGACCGGCCGCGCTGGCGTCGCGCCGTCCAGGGTTTCCTCGGCGCCTGATGCGCTTCCTGAAGATCGCCTTCCGCAATCTGCTCCGCGCGAAGCGCCGCAACGCCCTGGCCGGCGGCACCATGGCCATGGGCACGGCCGCGCTGGTCCTCGGGGGCGGCCTCGTCGACGGGATCGCGCGCCAGCTCACGCAGAACCTCGTCGCCGTCCAGACCGGCCACGTGCAGGTCGTCGTCCGTCCCGAGACGTTCGTGCCGCAGAACAGCCCGTTCGACGCGTACGGGCAGCGGCACCTCCCGGGAGCGGTCGCTCTGGCGGAACGCATCGAGCGCGAGGGCAAGGCCGTCGGCGTCCTCGAGGCCGTCCCGTATCTGTACGGGCGCGGCAGCGCGCTCGCCGGCAATCGCTCGACGCTCGCGACCATCATCGGCATCGATGCCGCGCGCGACGGTGCGATCGCCCGCGTGCACCCGCCTCTGGCCGGCCGCTTCCTGCCGGTGGACGACATCACGGCGACGTACATCTCCGGCGCCATGGCGCGGAAGCTGCGGCTCGAGGTCGGGGACAGCGTCTCCTTCGTGGTGCAGACGCCGCAGGGCGCGGTGAACTCCATCGACGCCGTCGTGTGCGGCACCTTCCGCAAGAGCGCGCCGTGGCACGACATGACGTTCTACATCCCCCTGGCCGCCGCGCAGTCGCTCTTCGACTGGCCGGGCGGAGGCACCAACGTGAAGATCACGCTGCGCGACGGCTCGCCGGCGGCGGCGGCGCGGATGGTGCCGCGGATCGAGGCGCTGGCGGCGGGGATCGTGGTCGCGAAGGGCGACCGCCTCCACGTGGAGCCCTACGATCGCGCGGGGCGTTTCGCGTTCTCGATCGTGGAGGCCAATCGCTCCGCTCTCGTCGTGCTTTCCACGTTCCTCTTCCTGGCCGCCGCCATCGGCATCGTGAACGCGATGCTGATGAGCGTGCACTCCCGCACGCGGGAGATCGGGACGATGCGGGCGGTGGGGATGCGGCGGCGCGGGGTCGTGCGTCTGTTCATCCTGGAGGGCGTCGTGTTGGGCGTGCTCGCGGCGGCCTCCGGCCTTCTGATCGGCGGCAGCCTCGTCCTGTACTACAGTGCGCGCGGCATCGCCATGAACACGTTCACGCTGGCCTGGATGGCCGGCGGCGATCGGCTCTTCCCAGTGCTCGAGCCCGCCTCCGCCGCGCAGGCGGTGGTCGCGATCGTGGCCGTCTCGGCTCTCGCCGCCGTGTACCCCGCCTATGCCGCGAGCCGCCTGGAGCCGCGGGAGGCCCTGCACCATGTGTGAGGTGCTCCTCGGCGTCTGGCTCGCGGCGGCCTCGGCGGCGGCCACGCCGGATGCCGTCACCATCCTGGAGAAGGCCGAACGTTCGGTGCTGGGCGAGCAGGCCGCCTACACGCTGCGCATGACCGTCGTTCGCCCGAAGAAGCCCGAGCGGGTCGTGGAGATGAAGGGCTGGAAGAAGGGCGACGCCCTGGGCCTCGTGCGCTACACCTCGCCGCCCAAGGAGCGCGGCACCGCCTATCTGCGCAACGGCGAGAACACCTGGATGTTCCTGCCCGCCGCCGAGAAGGTCGTGCGCGTCGGCGACAAGCAGAACTTCGGCGGCGGCGATTTCCAGAACTCCGACATCTTCCGGCTCTCGCTCGCCGCCGACTACGATCCCACGCTGGCCGGCGAAGAAACCGTCGACGGAGAGGCCTGCTGGCTCCTCGAGCTGAAGGCGAAGGACCGCTCCGTGGCGTACGACCGCGTGCGGTATTGGGTGCGCCGCGACGGCACGTATTTCCCGGTGCGGGCCGAGTACTACACGATCTCCGGCAAGAAGCTGAAGTGGCTGACGCTCGCCGCCGTGGAGAAGCTCGGACGCCGTGCGCGTCCGACCGCCCTCACGATGGAGAGCGCCCTCGACGCCGGGGCGCACACCACGCTGCGCTTCCTGACCATCGACGACGACGTGAAGCTCGACGATCGCCTGTTCACGACGAGCGCCCTCGAGAGGGGCGAGTGACGGCGGGGGCGGCCGCGCTTCTTCTCGCGCAGGTATCGCTCGGCGTCGAGCACCTTCATTTCCGGACGGCGGAGACGGAGCTCAATCGCGACAACGTCCTGGGCCTGTCCGAAGGCGCCAACCTTCTCCGCGGCACGGCGTCCGTGCGGGCGTCACGCGGTGCGGCGCGCGTGGTCTTCCGCGGCGTGGCCGAGCGTCGCTTCGGTTTCGGAGAGGATGAGACCGAGCTGGCCGTGCGCGAGGCGTATCTGCAGGTGGGCGGCGTGGCCGGGTTCGTGAGGGGGGGACGGCAGCGAGTGACCTGGGGCTCCGGCTTCGCCTGGAACCCGACGAACCGCCTGGAGCCGCCCAAGAACCCGCTCAACACCGGCCTCGAGCAGAAGGGCGTCCTCGCCCTGCGCGGGGATTGGTCGCCGACGAAGGCGGCCACATTGACGGTGGTCGCGGCGCGCGTCGAGACCCGGCCCGGCGATCTGCCGATCGCACTCACGTCCGCCAAGAAGAACGGCGGCGCCGGGCGCCTGGCGCTCCTCGTCGCGAACACCGACGTCGCCGCCGTCGTCTCCGTGCGTCAGGAGCGCTCGCCGCTCTTCGGCCTCGACCTTGCCCGCGGCCTGGGCGCAGGCCTGACCGCTCACGTCGAGGCCGCGCTCTATCGCGGCTCTGAGCTGGCGCCGCCGCGGCAGGAGACCTTCGTCCGGATGGCGGCGGGCGCCCTCTACACCCGCGGCGAATCGGCGCTGGCCCTCGAGTACTTCCACAACGGCGAGGGCTACGGAGACCGCGAGCGTGCGGCCTGGCGGGCGGCACTGAAGGCAGCGCCCGTGATCTCCCTCGCCTATCTCGCGGCGGCGGCCACGCCCTACTCGGGTCTCGGCCTCGGCCGCGACTACGTCCACGTCTCCTGGACGCGCAGCGTCGCGAACGGCCGCTGGGGCCTCTCCATGCGCGCGGTGGCGTCGGTCACCGACGGCGGTGTCACGCTGACACCCGGCGTTTCCTACGCGCCGAGTGGCCGCGTCACCGTCAATGCCGACGGCCTGCTGCCGTTGGGGCCGGCGGACAGCGAGTATCGGCTGGCGCCGGTGCGGGGCGGCCTCGTCACGCGGGTGAAGGTGTCGTATTGAAATCGGCGCGCCTGGTCGACGTCCACAAGGAGTACATGTTGGGCACCACGCGTGTGCCCGCCCTGCGCGGCGTGTCCCTCGCCATCGAGCCCGGCGAGTTCGTGGCGGTGGCGGGGCCATCGGGCTCCGGCAAGTCGACGCTGCTGAACCTCGTCGGCTGCCTCGATCACCCGACGTCGGGGCAGGTCTACGTCGGCGACGTGGACGTGGCCACCCTCGACGACGACGCGCTCTCGGACCTGCGCGCGCGCACCATCGGATTCATCTTCCAGACGTTCAATCTCATTCCCGTGCTCTCCGCCCTCGAGAACGTGGAGTTCCCGCTGCTGTTCCAGGGTGCGGTGAAAGACAGCCGCGCCCGCGCCGAGAAGGCGTTGGGCGCCGTCGGGCTGAACGGGCTCGGCCGTCATCGGCCCGACGAGCTTTCGGGAGGGCAGCGGCAGCGCGTGGCGGTGGCCCGCGCCCTCGCCACCGATCCCGCCATCGTCCTCGCCGACGAGCCCACCGCGAACCTCGACTCCGCCACCGGCGAGGCCATCATCTCCCTGATGCTCGAGATCAACCGCAAGCAGGGGACCACGTTTCTCTTCTCCACCCACGACCCGCGTGTCATGGTCCACGCCAGCCGCGTGATCCGTCTGGCCGACGGCCGGATCGAGACGCCCCTGCCGTCGAGGTAGGATCTTCCTTAATGGACGAATCGGATATCCGCCGCCTCATGGAGACGCAGTCTCCCTTCAACAAGCTTCTCGGTCTTCGTGTCGAGCTCCTGGAAGACGGCCACGCCGTTCTCTGGCTGTCGCCGCGTCCCGAGTTCATCGGCGATCCGCGCCGCGGCTCGCTGCACGGCGGCGTCCTCTCCGCCCTCATCGACACCGCGGGCGGTGCCGCCGCCTGGTCCACCCTCGAGCCGATGGAGGATGCGGTGTCGACTGTCGACCTGCGCGTCGACTACCTGGAGCCGGCCACCTTGGACGGCGACCTGCGGGCCCAGGCGCAGCTCCGGCGCAAGGGGAACCGCGTGTGCCACGTGCAGGTGGAGGTCACGCAGCGGATCCGCGCGATCGCCACCGGCGTCGGTGTCTACAACATCCACCGGGGCGCGAAAGAATGAGCGTCCCCGTCGCCACGCCGGACGGGACGCTGGTGCAGTGCACCGACTGCGCGAAATGCTGCACGTACGTGGCGGTGGGCATCAACCCGCCGACGCGCGCGCGATGGGCGACGGACATCCTGTGGTACCTGTATCACGAGGGCGTGAGCGTCTACCGCGACGGCGAGGGCGAGTGGATGGTGCAGTTCGAGACGCGCTGCCGGCATCTCGCCTACGACAAGCTGTGCCGGATCTACCCGCACCGCCCGCACATCTGCCGCACGTTCGACAACCGCACGTGTGAGGTGAACGATCCCGGCGGCGGGCGCCTGTTCACCGACGCGGACGACTTCCTCCGCTATCTGAAGGGCGAGCACCCGCGCCTGCATCGCTTCATCTCGAAGCAGCACGTGGTCCCGAAGCCGAAGGCCCGCCCCCGCGCCCCCGCGCGATAGGGATCAGCTCGCCAGCGCCTTGTCGATGCGCGCGATCGTGTCGGCGACTTGATCCGTCGACGTCATGCCGATGGTCATGGCGTCGACGAGGTTCTCGCCGAGCACGTACCGCAGCGAGGCGTCGCGGTCCTCGGGCCGGGTGAGCCTGCCCGCGCCGAAGATCTTCATGCCCACGACCGCCTTCCCGTTCGCGCGGGCCAGGCGGAGCGTCTTGGCGATCTCCTCGCGGGTGTCGTCGCAGGAGTACTCGGAACCGCCGCGATGGTTGATGCGCGCGAAGATCACCTGGATCCACGGATCGCTGGCCGCGAGCTTGAGCGCGCCGTGATCGTGGCAGGAGACGCCGACCGCGCGCAGCGCGCCCTTGTCGCGGAGGGCGGAGAGGTCGTCGCGCACGCGCTTGAAGTCGTCCAGCCAGCGGTCGTTGGTCACGCAGTGGATGAGGCAGACGTCGATCATCTCCGTGCCCAGCTCGCGCCGGAAGCGATCGATCGATTCCGCCGTCGCCCCTGCGCGCGCACGCTCCCCGCCGCCGAGGTGGATCTTCGTCAGCAGGACGACCTTGTCGCGGGCCACGCCGTCCAGGCCCTGGCGCACGAAGGGATGGCTGCCGTACTGGTCGGCCATGTCGACGAAGTTGACGCCGGCGTCGATCGAGGTGCGCAGGAGCTTCGTGAACGCCGTGGGCCCGAGCCGCGTGTGATCGGAGGAACCACCCCATCCGCTCGACCCCGTGCCTTGCGCCAGGAAGCTGCAGCGGATGCCGGTCTTGCCCAGGAGGACGCGGTCGGCGGCCGTTCGCGCGCCGTCGCGCACCGCCGGCCCGGAGCCAGAGAACGCGAGGCGCGGGGAGAAGGCGAGAAGGCCGGCCCCGGCCAGGCTCCCTTTGAGGAAATGGCGGCGGTCGTGCATGAGAACCTCCTCATCGCATCCTACACCCGGCGCGAAGGGCGGAATCCACACCTAATTGTTTAGTTGACAAGCCGTCGCCCGCGGCGCGATACTCCTAAGGGTTTAGGAGATCAGGATGCCCCGCCGCCCCGCGCCCGGGCTGACGCCCCTCGAGCTCGACATCATGAAGATCCTCTGGGAGACAGGGCCCGTGCCCGTGCAGGCGGTGCTCGAGCGCCTGGCTCCGGCACGCAAGCTCGCGTACAACACGGTGCAGACGATGCTCACCGTGCTCCACCGCAAGGGCAAGGTCCGGCGCGCGCTGAAGGATCGTGCGTACCACTACGCGCCGTCCGTCTCGCGCCTCCAGGCCACCCGCCAGGCGGTGGGCGACATCGTGCAGCGCCTCTTCGAGGGCTCGCCGGAGGGCCTCGTCATGAGCCTGGTGGAGACGCGCCAGCTCACCCCCGAAAAGCTGACCGAGCTGGCCGCGCTGCTGGAGAAAGACAAGGTCGAGCCGCGCTGACTACGGGAGTCTCCGGTGTCGCAGGCCGCGACACCTGCCGTGCCAGTTTGCCTCACCCCGCATATCCTGCGACGCCGGCCTCCTTGTTCCTGCGCCACTTACATCCGCCGAGGCCCTGGCCCCCGTATTGCTAGCGTTGGAGTGATCGCGTGGGCCGAAACTGGCCCGCACCGGATCGGATGGAGTGGCCGCCATGTCGTCACTGATCGATGTCCTGCTGAGCGACCCGGACGAAGGCCTGCGGGCCGTTGCCGCCAGCGCGCTCGGCGATCTCACCTTGTCGGACTCGTTCCAGGCGGAGCGTGAGGTCGTCCTGGGCGCCCTCGAGCGTGCCCTCCGGGATCCCAGCGCCCACGTGCAGGTCGCGGCCGATCGCGCGCTCAGCCGTCTCACCACACCGTCGACGGCGGCCCTCTAGCCGATCAGGCCGCTCAGCATGTCGGGGTGCGGCGCGCGAGTCATCGCGTCCTCGCGGTCGATCTCTCCGGTGTTGAACAGGTTGGCGAGCGACTCCTCCATCGCGAACGAGCCGCGGTCGTGGGTCACCGCGATCTCCTGGTGGAGGTGCTGCAGGAGGTTGCGCCGGATGTGCTGGCGCGCGCCGTAGCTCATCATCAGGAGCTCGGCGGCGACGATGCGCCCGCCCCCGCGCCGCGGGCAGAGCTGCTGGGTCAGGACCGCGGCGAGCGCCATCGCCAGCTCTTGCCGCACGGTGTTCTGGCGTTCCGTGGGGAACGAGTCCACGATCCGGCCGACCGCGGACGCGGTGTCGGTGCTGTGGATCGTCGAGAACACCAGGTGCCCCGTCTCGGCCGCCGCCACCGCGATGCGCATGCTCTCCGCATCGCGCATCTCTCCGAGGACGATCACGTCCGGTGCCTGCCGGAGCGCCGCGCGCAACGCGGTGCCGAAGTCGGGGGCATCGGTGCCGATCTCGACCTGCTCCACCACGCTCCGCTCGTGCGCATGCTCGTATTCGATGGGGTCTTCGATGGTGATGATGTGCCGGCGGTCGCGGCAGTTGATCTCGTGGACCAGGGCGGTGAGCGTCGTCGTCTTGCCCGCCACCATGGGTCCGCCGATGAGCACGAGGCCGCGGGCGATGCGGGTCAAGGCCTCCACCTCCGCGGGCAGCCCCAGCGTGGCGAGGCGGGGCGGCTGGCTCGGCAGGCGGCGAATCGTGGCCGCCGCGCGTCCACGCTCGCGATGGAGGTTGATCCGGAAGCGGCCGATGCCGTCGAGGACGTAGGAGCTGTCCGCGATGCCATGCTCGGCGAATCGAGCCGCCGCGTGGGCGCGGAGCGCCGGACCCACCGCCTCTTCGATCTGGGAGGCGTCGAGCGGCGGCTCCTCGAGCCGGACCACGGCGCCGTCGACGTGCATGCTGGCGGGGACGCCGCTCACGAGCAGGAGATCGGTCGCGCGTTTTCGCACGACCACCGCCAGCCACGCATCGAGCCTGTCCGTGGATCCCACGGGCAGTAGTCTAAGGCGTCTCGGCCGCTCGCCCGAGGAGCTCCTGCAGCATTTCCGGATGCATGGCCCGCGCGAGCGCCTCCTCCCTCTCGACCTCCCCTTCCTGCACCAGGCGCGCGAGCGTGTCTTCGAGCGTGAACGAGCCGCGCGACCGGGTGATGGTGGTCTCCTGGTGCAGGTGCTGGAGGGCGTTCTTGCGGATGTGCTGGCGCGCGCCGTAGCTCACCATGAGCAGCTCGGCGGCCACGATGCGCCCGCCGCCACGCCGCGGCAGCAGCTGCTGCGTGAGGATGGCGGAGAGCGCCATGGCCAGCTCCTGGCGGATCGTGTTCTGCCGCTCGCCGGGGAACGAGTCGGAGATGCGGGCGATCGTCGAGGCGGCGTCGCTCGTGTGCACCGTGGAGAACACGAGGTGGCCCGTCTCCGCCGCCGCCACCGCGATCCGCATGCTGTCGGTGTCGCGCATCTCGCCCAGGACGATGACGTCCGCCGCCTGCCGCACGGCGGCGCGGAGGGCGGTGGCGAAGTCGGGGGCGTCGATGCCGATCTCCACCTGCTCGATGAGGGCCTTCTCGCGGCGGTGCTCGTACTCGATGGGGTCCTCGATGGTGACGATGTGACGCCCGGTCGAGAGGTTGATCTCGTTCACGAGGGCGGCCAGCGTCGTCGTCTTGCCGGATCCCATGGGTCCGCCGACGAGCACGAGGCCGCGCGGGATGCGCGCCAGCGCGGAGACGGCGGCCGGGAAGCCGAGCTCGGCCAGCCGCGGGGGACGCGACGGAAGGATGCGGATGGCCACGGCGGTGCGGCCGCGCTCCCGGTGAAGGTTGATCCGGAAGCGGCCCACGCCGGCCACGACATAGGAGGCGTCCACGATCCCGCACTCGCGATACAGGCGCGCCGCGTGCGGCGGCAGCGCGGGCAGCACCGCGTTCTCGATGGCGCCACCATCGAGGTCCGGCTCGTCGAGAGGCACGACCAGCCCTTCGATCTTGAGGCAGGGCGGAGCGTCGGCGACGAGGAGGAGGTCGCTGGCCCTCCGGTCCGGCAGCAGGGACAGCCAACGGTCGAGGCGATCGGTTTGACTCATGGCGCGCGGGACTCCTGCACTCTACGACGGCGGTGGTCGGTCGAGAGTCTCAGCCCTCGTCGTCGCGCGAGGCAGGCAAGGATACCTGGCCGGCCTCGGCGGAGGGCAAAGAGAGCTGGCCCGCCTCGTTCGCGAGAGAGACGCGGCCCGCATCGGCGTCGGTGAGCGACAGGCGTCCCGGGCGGACGCCTTCGCCGGCGCGGGACTGGATCTGCGCCACCGCCTGGCGGACCGCGCGCTCGAGATCGTGACCGCCGTGAAGGCGAACGCACTCCCGGAGCGGCATCACGGCGTCAACCGACGCGCAGGCGCCGAGCGCGGTAGCGGCGGCGACGGCCACCGCCGTTCGCGTGGTACCTAGAACGTCGAGGAGCCCTTGCTGAGCGGCCGGCGTCGAGATCCGGCCGAGCGCCTGGGCGGCGTGGACGGCGAGCGGCACGTCGTCCATCACCAGCACGCTGATCAACACGTCGACCGCCTCCGGTGCGCGGTGCAGTCCGAGCGTCTGGATGCAGGCCTGCGCAGTGGCGATCCGCTGGGCCTTCCTAGCCCATTGCAGATGCGCCTGCGCCGATTCCGCACCGAGGTTCCGGCCAAGCGCACTTATGGCGCGGCCTGCGCAAGAGTCATCGACCCTCGGGTTGCGAGCGAGCTGGAGCAGGAGCTCATGGCCCTGCTCCCCCATCGTCATCGCCGCCCGGAGCCGCACCTCGGCGTTGTCGTCGGTGGCGGCCGCGTGGAGCGCGTCGGCCGTCGACGAGTGCTCGGGAAACTCGCGGAGCAGGCACAACAGGTTCTGCAGGCGGACGCCCGGGTACTTGTCATGACGAGCGTTGCGCGCGAGGGCGGCCGGGATGTCGAGCGGTCGAACCAGCCGCTCCGCCACCTCCAGCATGTCGGAGAGCGGCGCACGCGCCTCGGCGGGGATGCCGCGCACGTCCGCCCAAAGGGTTCCACCCGTGAGCGCCACCGAGCTCGTGCCCAGACCGACGAGACGCCGGCGGGTGTCGAAATCGAGGGCCGCGCGCACCGCTGTCGGCACGCCCGTGACCCAGAACGCCTTGTCGAAGAACGCGTCGCCGATCTCGATCTCGCGTGCCCCGGTCCATCGTTCGAACGAGGTCGCGACAGTTTCCGGGCGCAGCTCCAGGCCGCCCTGTACGACGGGGAGTTTCATGGTGATGGTCGTGCCCAGCAGTTTCTCGCGCTCGTAACACGCAAGCTGCACCCTCACGTCCCCCGAGGCCGCGGTCAGACGCCGGTTGAAGCCGCCGGGAAGCGACTTCTCGCGGAGGTCGGTGAGACGGCAGGCGCTCGCGGCATCGCGCAGGGCGTTCATGCGCTCGCGCTCCGCGGCGACCACGGTGTACCAGCGCACACCGATGGCCGTCGAGATCACAGCGGCCACCGCGGCCGGAAAAAGGAAAGGCTCCACGGGTACTACGATAGCAGTCGCCGCCATCTGGGCAGACGCCGGAATCCATGCGCAGCGCAAGCCCCCAGCGTGCTCATCAGAGCTCCGGGCGGCGGTGCGGTCCTAGCGGAAGCGGCGGATCCCGGCGGCGGCCGCCGCCGAGCCGAGGCTCGTCAGGAACGCGGCGTTGCTCGGCGTCTTGTTGAGCTTCTCGATGAGGAACTGCGCGGCCTCGATCGGCGACAGATCCGCCAGCGCACGTCGGAGCAGATGGCGCTGCTTCAGCTCTTCGGGCGGACAGAGCAGCTCCTCGCGCCGGGTGCCGGACTTCAGCACGTCGACGGCGGGGAAGATCCGGCGATCGGCGATGGCCCGATCGAGGATCAGCTCCATGTTTCCGGTGCCCTTGAACTCCTGGAAGATGACCTCGTCCATGCGGCTTCCGGTATCGACGAGGGCGGTGGCGAGAATCGTGAGACTCCCGCTGCCTTCACAGTTGCGGGCGGCACCGAAGAACTGACGCGGGAAGAGCAGCGCGCGGTTGTCGACGCCGCCCGACATCGTGCGTCCGCCGGGCCCCTGCTCGCGGTTGCTCGCGCGGCCGAGCCGGGTGAGCGAGTCGAGCAGGATCACCACGTGGCGGCCGGCCTCCACGAGGCGCTTGCTGCGCTCCATCGAGATACGGGCCACCTTGATGTGGGAGTCCGCCGCGGAGTCGGCCGAGGACGCGAGGACCTCGGCGCGCACGGCGCGGCGGAAGTGCGTCACCTCCTCCGGCCGCTCGTCGATGAGCAGCAGGATGAGGTGCGTCTCCGGGTGGTGTTTGGCGATCGCTTGCCCGAGGTGCTCGAGCAGCGTCGTCTTGCCGGCCTTGGGCGGGGACACGATGAGCCCGCGCTGGCCGCGCCCGATGGGCGCGATGAGATCGATCACGCGAAGGCTGATCTCGGACTGTTCTCCCGCGAGCTTGAAGGCCTCGTGCGGATTGACCGACACGAGGTCCTGGAAGTGCGGAAGATTCCGAGCTTCAGCCGGATCGATGCCACCGGCTTTCTGAACTTCTACTAATGTCCGCCGACCGCCAGCCTCGCGCGTCAGGCCGTGAACTTCTATCCCCTCGCGCAACCCCATGTCCCGGATGATCTGTCCCGGAACCAAGACGTCGTCGCGAAACGGTAGATAGTTCTGAGCGACCTGTCTCAGGAACCCATCGCCCCTGTCCGTATATTCCAGAACCCCGCTGGCCTCGGTTGTCGGGCCGGTGGTCGGGATCGGAGTGGGGCGGAAGTCCCTCGGCCCTCTTTGCCCCTGTTGCTGTTGGTGCGTCTGGGGTCCGTTGGGCCGATCTTGACGAGGAGGGTGGCGATGGCGCCTTGAATGCCGCGAGTGCCTCACTGGGCCGTACGCGGCGGCGAATCCATCATTCGTCGCCTCCGAAACGTGACTATAGCATGACTTCGCATTTTTTCCACTGTGGTGTGCCTCACGGAGTCTCGCCCGGCAGGAGCGGGCGGAACGTCACGGCATAACGTCTATCGGAATTGCAGACGACGGCGGGGGTGCCGCCCGTCGGCCAGCCGTATACGGAGGTGGCCGGGATGATCTGCGGCTGCTTGAGCGCGTCGGCGAGGGCTACCGGCAGCAACCAGCTCCGGCAGCCGCCGGGCAGGCCCGACTCGCGTGCGGCCACCGCGTACGACGCCGGCGTGTAGGGCCGCAGCGACGGATGCTGGAACTCGAGCAGCCTCTGGACGAGCTCCGCCAGCGTACCCACCTTCGCGGGCGCGCGCGAAGGGTCTCCCTTCGCCACGATCTCGCCGATTCTGCGGATCGACAGGCGGAACACGGCGTCGCCGGGCCCGAACGCCTGCGGGCCGCTGAGGCCCATCTTGCCGACGCGTTCCAGCTCCTTCTCGATCGGCTTCATGTTCTTCTTGTCGAGCTTGCCCGCGCCGATCTCGCTGGTGCCGCCGACGAACACGCGGCCGTCGTCGAACATCGCGAACCGCAGCGGCATCGCGTCGGGGATCTCGCCGTGCGACGGCGGCGCCGAGGTCCACAGCGCCACGATCGCGTCGGCGGGCGGCGCGGCCAGCACCGGTGTCGCGACGAGCAGCGTCGCGAGCGGCAGCAGCTTCATGAACGCAGTCTAACCCGAGGGGGTGCCCCGCGCCGGAACTCCTGCGTGTGGGCGGGATGCTGATTGAGCGCGCTGTGCCACGCGGGCGACGCCGCCCCGCGCGGTGCCTGCGTCTCGCCGGCGCTGGCGTGGTGGCAGGACGCGAGCACGGTGTCCCACGCGTCGCCGCCCAACACCGTCGGCCCGAGCCAGCACCGGCGCCCGCGCGGCGGTGCGGGAAGCTGCACGGCACGGCGGAAGGCCCGCATGGCGTCGTCGTGGCGATGGGCGCGGCGATACAGGGTCCCGAGCACGAGCTGCACCTCGAAGTCCTGCGGATGATGGTACGCGAGCCCCTCGAGGGCGCTCACCGCCTCCGCCGTGCGTCCCAGGCGCGCGAACGCGACCACGAGGTTGCCTCGCGCCTCGGCGTTGCCGGGCTGCAGGCGGATCGCGGTCTCGAGGGAATCGCGCGCGACGTCCCACTCGGTGAGATCGGCGTGGATCTCACCCAGCTCGAGGTGCGCCTCCGCCCATCGCGGCCTCGCCGCGATGGCATCGCGACACGCGGCGGCGGCGCCGCGGTTCCAGCCGAACCAACGGAGGATTCTTGCGAGACCCAGATGAAGGACGGCCGCCCGCGACATGGCGCCTCTAGCGTATCAAACAACGAAACGGCTCGACGATTCGTCACTAGTTCCGAGAGGGGGGCGGGTTGGAGCGCCCCCCTCCCGGGAGGAGTGGAGGTGGAGGGTACGACCGGGCGAAAGGTAACTGGTTATGACATGTCATGTCAAGAAAAAAGCAGGGGCCCGGCACGGGCGCGTTGACAACACTCGGGGGGCGCCCCTAGCATCCCAGAAGCACTTCTGGGCCAATGTGTTGAAGCTACTCTCCCTCGCCCTGCTTCTTGCTGCGGCCCCCGCCGCGGCCCAGGTCTGCAACACCGAAAAAGGCACTGTCACGGGCACCATCAAGGTGGACGACGGATCGAAGCCGCCGTGCGACGTCGTCGACGTCTGGGCCATCTCCGAATCCGGAGCCTGGAGCGAGCTCGGCAAGTTCACGTGGGGCGAGGTCGCCGCGCAGCTCCCGCCCGGCACCTGGCGGTTCGCCACCCACGCGTGCGGCACCTATGTTCCTTTCCGTCCCTCGGCGCCCGTGCGCTGCGCCAAGGATGCGCAGGGCTGCGTCGTGTGCCAGGGACGCTTCGAGCTCTCGCAGTACGCGCAGTTCGGCGGTTTCAGCGGCCAGGTCACGCTGCTGCCCGAGGATCAGCCGGCGGGACAGGGGATGCCGGTGAGCGTCGCCTCCGGCCTGAGCTGCAGCGCGGAGAAGTTCACCCACACCGACGAGAAGGGACGCTTCGATCTCTCGCCCGCCATCGAGCCGCATCGCGGGAACCACTGGGGCCTCGCCGTGGACGGCGACGGCTCTCATCGCGGCTCGCGCACGTATTTCCTGAATGCCGACTACTGCGAGAACGGCGTCACCGCCACGACGTACAGCAGCACCGACGTCGCCGTGAACCTCTTCCGCGTCGCGTCGTACATGGCCGCGCAGGATCCCTCGATCCGGCCGGTCGTGCCGCCGCCGCTCTTCCCGGCCATGCCGCCCCACGAGGCGGCCACCGGCATCAGCATCACGACCGGCAACGTCGCTCTCGATCAGACGGACCTCGCGGTGTGGGGCACCGCCGGCGGGCTCGTCTTCCACCGCAGCTACAACAGCCGCCTCGCCAGCCAGGCGCGCCTCACCGTGCTCGGCCAGGGCTGGACGCACAGCTACGCCGCCCAGATCGACTTTCCCGTCCCCGGTGTCCTGCGGCTGCACGAGGACGACGGCGCGCCGCGTTATTTCCAGGACATGGACGGTGACGGCACCTACAAGCCGTCGGTGCCGGTCACCGAACCGAGCCGCTTCACGAAGGTGGCCGGCGGCTATCAGCGCCGCTTCCTCGACGGCGCCCAGGAGGACTACGACGAGCGCGGCCGCCTGCGCCGGCGGGCGGACGTCACCGGGCGCGCGACCACCCTGTCCCATGACACCGCCGGCCACCTCGTCACCGCGACGGATCCCGACGGGCGCAAGCTGAGCCTGGGCTACGACGCCGAGGAGAACCTGAGCAGCCTGTCGATGGGCGACGAGGTGATCGCGCGCTACTCCGTCGACGACGACGGCCGGCTGCGCAGCGTCACCTACGCCGAAGGGAACGGCTCCACGTTCACCTACGACGACCAGGGACAGCTCCTCACCGTCGGCGACGCCGGCGGCCGCGTGCTGCGCACGTACACGTACGACGGCGCACGCGCGCGGACGTTCGAGGTGGCGGGCGGGCGCGAGCGCGTCTCCCTCGAATACGGTCCGCTGAAGACGGTGGCCACGGATGTGCTCGGCCGGGTGACGACGTACGAGTGGAGCAACATCCGCGGCCTGCGGATGGTGACGGCCGCCATCGGGCGATGTCCCGATTGCGCGCCCGCGGGAAGCGACCCGCTCGATCCCGCCCCCGCGCCGGTCGAAGCGCCGATGCCGGTGCCGGCCGCGGACCGCAGGGTGCCTTCGTGGATGCGGCTTCTGTCGCCGCCCTGGCCGCTAGCTGAATGGCCCGTCCCGGCGGCGGTGAAATGGCCGCGCCCCGAGCCTCGCCTCTCCGATCGCCACGCCTGGACGTACGACCTCCAGGGGCGGCTGCTCAGCCATCGCGATCGCGAGGCGGCCGCGACCTTCGTGGCCTACGACGCGAGCGGCCTGCCGAGCACGGTGACGGATACCCTGGGCCGCGTGCTGCGATTCGCCCGCGACGCCGCCGGGCGCGTCATCCGGATCACGATGCCGTCGGTGGCGAACCCGCGCCAGGAGCGCGGGGCGGCCTTCACGTACGACGAGAAGGGCCGGCTGGCCACGCGCACCGAGACCGGCGTGGCGGGCGACGGCGCGCCGCTGCGTTTCGTCACCCGCCTGGCATACGACGAGAGCGGCCGCCTCGTGCGCGTCGACGGTCCGCGGATCGATGTCGCCGACGTGGCCACGTTCGCCTACGACACCACCGGAAACCTGGTGACCCTGGCGCCGGTGGAGTGGCTGCCGACGCGGTTCGCGGAGCACACCCGCTCCGGCTGGCCGCGGCGCGTGATGGAGCCTTCCGGCCGCGTGCTCGCGTACACGTACGCGCCGGGCGGCCGTGTCGCCACCGTCGACGACGGCGGCGACGTCACTACCTACGACTACACCTCCACCGGCCGCTTGCGGCGCCTCCAACGGCCACGGGGCAACGGCGTCGCCTACACGTACGACGCGTACGATCGCCTCGTGGAGGCGCGCAACGCCGCCGATCATCGGTACCTCTACACCTACGACATGGCGGGGCAGCGGACCCGCGACCAGGTCCGCACCGCCACCGGCGGGGAGCGCGATCGCGCGTTCGAATACGACCGGCTCGGCCGCCTGTCGCGGATCGTGGTGGCCGACGGCCGCTACGAGCTCGGCTACGACGAGGCCGGGCGCATCACCTCCTTCCGCCCGCCGGCGGGTGATCCCGAGACCTATCAGTACGACGAGGGCGGCCGGCTCACCCTGCAGAAGACCCCGGGCGGGCCGGCCACGCTGTATCGATACGACGGCCGCGACGCGCTGGTCTCGGCTGCAGACGCCGACGGCAGCACCTACACCTATACCCACGACGACCTGGGACGGCTCTCGCGGCAGGTGGCGCCTTCCGGCGCCGCCACGACCTTCGCCTACAACGCCACCGGCCAGCTCGTGACGCGGACCGACGGCCGCGGCGTGGCCACGACCTTCGAGCGCGACGCCTTCGGCCGCGTGACGGCGGTGCGCACGCCGAACGATCGCGCCACCGTGCTTCTCTACGACACGTGTCCGCAGGGCCGCGGCAAGTTGTGCGACGTCACCGATCACACCGGCCGCACCACCTTCGCCTACAGCCCGAAGGGCGACCTCGTGGAGGAGACACGGCGCATCGGAACGGCGACTTTCACCACCGCCTACTCGTACGACCGCAACGGCAATCTCGCCAGCCTGCGTTATCCGAGCGGGCGCGTGGTGACATACGCGTGGGACGAGGCGGACCATCCGCGCGCGGTGTCGACGGCGTCGGCCGGTCCGATGCAGGTCGTGGCCAACCTCTCCTACGGTCCCGACGGCGCGCTCGGGGGCATCTCGTACGCCAACGGCGTCAGCCTCACCTTCGGGCGCGACGCGCAGGGCCGCGTGCGTACGGTCCGCGGCGCGCCGTTCGATCTCGCCTATGCGTACGACCCGCAGGGCGACCCCACCGGCGTGAGCGGCGGTGAGCGCGGCCAGGCCTTCGCCTATAACGCGGCGCGGCGCATGACGTCGGCCCACGGACCCTGGGGCGCCTTCACCTGGACGTACGACGCCGCCGGCAATCGCGTGACGGAGGTCGGGCCCGAGGGCACCTTGTCCTACGCGTATCAGCCGCGCACGCAGCGCTTGCTGTCGGTGACGGGCACGGCCACCACCGCCGTCGGGCACGACGCCGCCGGCCGCGCCGTGCGCGCGGGCACCGAGCGGTTCATCTACGACGATCTCGGCCAGCTCGTGATGGTGGGGGCGGCGATCCGCACCGGGGAGTACGGCTACGACTACAAGGGCCGGCGCGCGTGGAAGAACGCGAAAGGCTCGACCATCGTCTTCACGTACGACCGGCAGGATCGATTGATCGCGGAGTCGACGCGCGAAGGCGCGCTCATCGCGGAGTACATCTACAACGAAGACCGGCCGCTGGCGCGCGCGCAGCGGGGCACCCTGTCCTACGTCCACGTGGACCCGCTGGGACGGCCGATCGCGATCACCGATGCGAAGGGGCAGCGCGTCTGGTCTCCCGGCGGCCGGCCGTTCGGCGATCGCGTGGCCGGGGGGCCGACACCGCGACCCGCTCCGACGGCGACGCCGGTGCCTCCCGTCTTCCATCTGCGCGCGGGCGGCCAGTACTTCGACGAGGAGACGGGGCTCGTGCAGAACTACTGGCGCACGTTCGACCCCCAGCTCGGCCGCTACCTCGAGCCGAATCCCTGCGCGCGGCCGGGTCGTCTCCTGCAGCACAACGTTTACGCGTACGTCGGTCAGAATCCGCTCTCGTTCGTCGCGCGGCGCGGGCTGGTGGCGGTTCCCGCCGCTCGGGAGTGGGCGATACCCGGCGACCTGTGGGAGGCGCTGCTCCCTTCACCCGGCGGCGTGTCGCCCGAATGCCAGGTCCTCGCTTCCCTGCCTTGACCTCTCGATGACGTTTCCCGGCCGCGAGTTCGCGGGCAACGACCGCTTCCTCGTCCGCCGCCGCCTGGGGTCGGGCGGCCACGGCATCGTGTACGAGGTCCTCGATCGCGAGCGCGGCGGCAGCGTGGCGCTCAAGGCCCTGGGCCGCAACGAGCCGGCGGCGCTGCTGCGCTTCAAGTACGAGTTCCGCGCCCTGGCCGACATCAGCCATCCGAACCTCGTGGCGCTCTACGAGCTGCTGAGCGAAGGCGGCGAGTGGTTCTTGACGATGGAGCTCGTCGGCGGCTGCGACTTCTTGTCGTACGTGTGGCGGTTCGATGCGGAGATGGCGCGCGCATC
>Ga0075429_100000834_pt1 | contig 24190 bp, 26 predicted proteins | sample RhiMetdeltSRZDD3_FD_75295 | JGI IMG/M metagenome (GOLD analysis project Ga0075429, IMG submission 75295) | Populus rhizosphere microbial communities from Tennessee, USA - Rhizosphere MetaG P. deltoides SRZDD3 | ecosystem: Host-associated > Plants > Roots > Rhizosphere > Soil | place: USA... | reverse complement strand
GCTCATATAGTCAGCAGCCGCCGGGATGAGAATCACCTTTCCAACCCTCACCTCGACCCGCCCGACTGGCGGAACCATGTTGGGCTACGAGTACGCCAACGCCATCTGCCGGCTAGGGCACACGATGCAGCTCCTGCACATTGGCTCGGACCAGCCGATCAGGAGCCTCGACGACCTCTCATGGATGAGCTTCGAGGACGGGATAGAGCACAGATTCCTCGACCCACAGGGCTCCCCGCCGGTGGACATCCCGCCGGCTGACGCTGAAGGCAGCGTGAGGGCCGAGGGGTTTCGGCTCGCCGACCTCGCGCCCTACCTACCGGAGGCCGAGTTCATCGCCCAGTACGACGAGCAGCTCCCGTTGCGTCACGGGATGCCGTTCTTGTTCGTGCAGGGCTATCGGACTTTCGTGCCTTCGATCGAAGACGCCACGTTCCGGGCGCCGTGTCCAAAGGTCTGCATCTCGAGATGGCTCGTCGATGTCGGGAGGCAGAAGGGTGTTCCAGAGGACGAGCTCGTACACATTCCCAATGGGCTCCAGCACCAGAAGTATCGTCTCGTTTCCCCGGTCGAGGACCGTCCCCCCTTGGTCTCATCGCAATACCGAATCCACAGGGTGTCGAGGCCGGCGGAGATCCTGAAGGTCCTCGCCGAGGTCAAGAGACGGGTGCCCGCACTCGAGGCGACGCTCTTCTCGACGCAGCCTCTCGTGCACGAGACAGAACCGTGGATGACGGTCGTCACGGATCCGCCGCAGGAGTTCATCGTCAACGAGATCTACAACCGCAGCCGCATCTATCTGTGCGCAAGCCGCTGGGAGGGCTTCGGGGCCGCCAACGTCGAAGCGATGGCATGCGGCGCCGCCCTGGTCACGACCTCCAACGGCGGATCCGACGAATATGCCATCCACGAGGAGACCGCGCTTGTCTGCGAGCCCGACGACACAGCTGCGCTGGCCGACAACGTCGAGCGCCTGCTACAGGACGACGAGCTGCGAATCCGTATCGCAAAGCAAGGGATGCAGTACGTGCGTGAGACGTTCGACTGGGACCGCAGCGCCGAGCAGCTCGTGACGTTCTTGGACGACTACGCGGCGAACCCGGGGCGGTACCAGCAACGATGAACACCGAGAAGCTGCAACTCCAGTGGGACGGCGAGACCATGGAGCTCGAGAGCTTCACGAACTGTCTTTTGCGGGTGACAGCCGAGACCATCCTCAATGGCCGGACTTACCCCGTCGTCCCGTTCGTCCGCGACGCCAACGTGGTCATGGACATCGGCGCGAACGTCGAGCCGCGCCCGTGTTCTTCTCGCTCGCATATCCGGACGCGACGATCTTTGCGTTCGAGCCCTCGAGCTGGGCCTATCGTCTCCTCAGCGCGAACACGGACACCCGGACCAACGTCCGTGCTCACAACTTCGGGCTCTACTCGTCCGACCAGTCCCTCCCGCTCTATCGCGGCAAGTACGACAGCGGGATGTCATCGGTCGCCAAGACGGCGAGCCCCTGGCCGTCGCCCGGGCGCTGCTGATCGAGCCCCGCACCTAGTCTGGTGAGCCTGTAGGCTCAGGCCAATGGCGACCGTACGAAATCCTGGCAAGGGCGAGACGCGCAAGTTCGTGCGCGAGGGCAGTGGAGTCTGGACCGTCTGGTTCTTCGCGCCGACCGTGTACCCGGGCGATCAGATTCCGTTCGTTTGGTAGGGACGGTCACGGCCGACGAGTCCGCGAAGGCCTTCCGTCGCGGTATCCGCGCGCGACATCCCCGCTTCCGGGAAGCGATCGTCGCGGATGCGAAGATCACCGCCGCCTTTCGCGGCGAGCAGGTGGAGTTCGGTGGACTTCGCACCATCTGGCAAATCCTCCGGCTGATCGTGGTCTCGGACTCGTACTTCGCGCAGGTCGCCTACCGCGCCAAGGCACGCATGCAGGCGCTTCGCATTCCGTTCCTGCCTCGGGTCGCCCACTGGATCGCGATGGTGACCGCACAGGTGTCGATCGGCGATCCGGTCGTCGTGCAACCGGGCGTCTACATCGTGCACGGCCAGGTCACCATCGACGGCATCACGGAGATTCACTCCGGCGCGGTGATCGCCCCGTGGGTCTCGGTCGGGCTGGTCGCAGGGAACTTCATCGGCCCGACGATCGGGCCCAAGGCGTATATAGGCACCGGCGCGCGGGTGCTCGGCTCGGTGCGCATCGGTAAGGGCGCGCGCGTCGGTGCGAACGCGGTCGTCCTGCGGGACGTCCCCGACGGTGCAACCGCCGTCGGCGTTCCCGCCCGCATCGTCGGCTCCTGACGGCGACGCGGGCCTGCTCAGTCGGGGCGGCCCCGGCCGGGAGCCCCGCTTGTGCTTCCGCATCGGCGACCTGGTCGATGGCTGGTGCCTCGTCGGCCGCTCGTTGGGTCTCCGACAGCCGCGCGCCTCCGGGCGTTGTCGGAACGCGTGCAGGTGAAACGACGAAACCCCCGCCTTAGCAGGGGTTTCGCTGAGGTAGCGGGGGCGGGATTCGAACCCGCGACCTTCGGGTTATGAGCCCGACGAGCTACCTGACTGCTCCACCCCGCGGCGTGAGCCGATTATAGCCGCGCATTTCCGCATCGCAGCTTGCGAAGCGGGCATTGCAGAGGCTGGTCAGGTCATATCCGATCGGATATACTAGCCACATGGATGCTGCAACCACCATCCGCGCCGCGCGCCGGCGTGCCGGGCTTTCCCAGCAGGAGCTGGCAGCGCGGGCGGGCACGTCGCAGGCCACCGTCTCGGCGTACGAGAACGGGCACAAGCAGCCCACCGTCGAGACGTTCGGCCGGCTGCTCGCCGCCGCCGCGACGCGACTCGTGGCCCAGCCCGCGGAGCGGCCGGTCGTGCAGCCTTCGGACGCACAGCTCGCGCGGGCGGGGCGGACGCTGGTCGCGGTGCTCGACCTGGCGGCGGCCCTCCCCGCACGGCATCGGCCCGAGCTGCGCTTTCCACGCCTCGCCGGCAAGGCGGATCGCGCGGCGTGACCCTTCCGGAGAAGATCGTCGCGCTGCATCGCGCGCTTGCGAAGAAGAAGATCGCGCACGCGTTCGGCGGCGCGCTCGCGCTCGCATACTGGACCAGCGATCCGCGCGGCACCAGCGACATCGACCTGAACGTCTTCGTCCCCGCGGCCGACAGCGGGCCGGCGCTGGCGGCGCTCCCGCCCGGCGTGGCGCGTCCCGCCGGAACCGCCGAGACCATCGCCAAGGAGGGTCAGGTGCGCCTCTGGTGGGGGGAGACACCGGTCGACCTGTTCTTCGACTACGAGCCGGTGCACGCAGACGCTGCGCGTCACGCAAAGCCGGTCCCGTTCGCCGGCACGCGCATCCCGATCCTCGGGCCGGTCGAGCTGACGGTCTTCAAGGTGATGTTCGACAGAACGCGCGACTGGGCGGACGTCGAGGCGATGGTCGCCGCGAACACCGTCGACCTCGATGCGGTGCGCGCCACCCTCGCGACGCTGGTGGAGCCCGGCGATCAGCGTTTCGAGCGCCTCGATGAAGCCGTGCGCCGCGCGGACGCCGCGGTCAGCTGACTTCGCGCAGGAGGCCGGTCTCGACGTCGTAGACGAACCCGCGCACGTTCTTGTGCGGGATGAACGGGCTCTGCGTGATCCGGCGTATCGACTCTCGCACGCTTTCGTCTACCTCGGTGAACGCTTCGATGCGCCACGGAGGATCGACGCCGGCGGCGGCGCGCAGCTGCCCGCGGATCTCCTCCTCGCCAATTCCCTCCAACCCGCAGTTCGTGTGGTGGATCAGGACGATCTCCTCGGTGCCGAGCAGGTGCTGCGAGATCGCCAGCGAGCGGATCCCGTCGTCGGTCACGACGCCGCCGGCGTTGCGGATGATGTGCGCATCTCCCTCCTCGACGCCGAGCACGCGTGACGGGAGGAAGCGCGCGTCCATGCATGACACGATCGCGATCTTCTTCGCCGGGCGGTTGGAGAGACCGCGCTTGTCGAAACGCTCCGCCCAGCGGCGGTTGTTCTCGAGCAGCTCGTCGGTGACGGACATTCGCGGGGCAGCTTTGCACAAGCGCAGTTCCGCACAGCGCTCGCGCCGGGCGTTGGCGCCATTCCCGGCGCCAACGCCAACGCTCCGGCGGGGGCGTCGCTACGGCGCTGCGGAGATGGCCTCGACGAGGTCGCCGACCCGCTCCTCCGGGAGGTTTGTCGCGATGTCGGCCTGACTCACGATCCCGACGAGATCGTGCCCGTCGATCACCGGCAGCCGACGCACCTTGTGCTGCATCATCGTCTCGAGCGCCTCTTCGACGGAATCGTCAGCCCCGATCGTCACGGGCTTGCCCTCGCCGAGCTCGCCGGCCTTCGTGGACCCGGGGTCTTTGCCCTGCGCGAGCACCTTCACGACGATGTCGCGATCGGTCAACATGCCCTTCAGGCGGTCGTCCTCGCCACAGATGGGCATGGATCCGACATTTAGCTCGGCGAGCCGCTTCGCTGCGTCAAGAACAGTGTCGTTCTCCCCGACGCACTCCACGCCGCTGGTCATCACATCACGCGCTTTCTGTGCCATCTGAGTCCTCCCTCGGTGGATGGTGGTGATGTTTGGCTACCCAGTCGAGGCGGGGCTGGAACGCACGTGGCGCGCGCGCTTCACGTCCTTCGCGCTGCGTGCAGGTACGGGCGCTGACACCCCGTATGCGAGGAGCTGCGTCGGCTCTAGCCCGCAGCTCGGCTTCGCGGCCTAGCCTCTGCGCCTTCCACGCAGCAACACCGGCAGCAACGGCAGTGTCACCTGCGGGCGCAGCAGCATCGCCTTCAGCAGCGGCGCGGGATCGAAGTGCGCGTGGCGCTCCTTGATCTTGCCGTCCTCCAGCACGATGCGGTCGACCGTCGTCCACGCCACCGGGCGGCCACCGAAGTGCCCGCTGAGGCGCAGCTCGATCATGACGCCGTCCTTCGTCTCGCCCCAGCTGCGCACGTCGCCACGCAGATCGGGCATCGCCCGGAAGACCGGCTCGAACAGCGGGCGGAACGTCGCGATGCCGCGCGCCGGGGGAGCGAGCGGCTGTGTCATGAACACGTCGGGGTGGATGCGCGACTCGAAGTGGGCGAAGAAGTCGTCGCCCGCGCCCTTGGCCCAGCCTTCGGCGAAGAACTCCACGAACTCCGCCGCACTCGAGCGCTCGCGTGCGTGTGGCTCTGTGACCGTCATGCCGCCACCTGCTGCGCCGCCTCGATCTGCTGCTGGATCGTGACCGAGTCCACGTAGGTGTCCTTCGTCTTCACCAGCCCGTTCTCGACGGTGATCACGTCGACCGCGTCGGCGTCCATCTTGCTGCCGTCCGCGCCGGTCGCGGTCATGCGCCACTCGGCGACCCAGAAGTCGGCGCCGAAGCGCAGCGCGACGGGGTGGAAGTGGAGGTCGGGCCACTGCGTGAGGATGTGGGCGAACGTTTCGCGCACGGCCGCGCGCCCGCGGGCCGGCTCCTCGCCCACGTGCAGCTGGAACTCCGTGTCGTCGGTGTGCAGCGCGACGATCGCGTCAGGGTCGTGGCTGTGCCAGGCGTCGCCGTAGCGGTCGGCCAGCTCCTGGATGGTCTGCTCGGGCACGGGAGCTCCTCTCTCTGGTGGACTCGTGCAGCGAGTATGCAGCATACAGACTGTACGTATGTGTGGAAGGAGTCACAGACCGAGGTGCCCTGGCAGGCCACGTCTGCCTGATTCGGGAGACCGGCTGCAAGGGCCCCGCGCAGGGCCCGGACCGGGGTTACGAGCGCGGCGGGCTGCGCGTATCCTCGCGCCGTGACCGCCCCGGACCGCAAGATCGCATTGGTGCTCGCGGGCGGGGGTGCGCGCGGTGCCTACGAGTCCGGCGTGCTGCGCACGCTGCTGCCGTGGCTGGCCGGGCAGCTGAAGCCCGAGGACGGGTGGCCGGCCGACATCGATCCGGAGACGTGGCGACCGCACATCGTCGTCGGCACCAGCGTCGGCGCGCTCAACGCCGCGCATCTCGCGGCCACGGCCGACGAGCCGCTCGAGGTCGCGCTGGACCACGGCTGCAAGGTGTGGGAACAGATCACGTGGGGGAAGGTGCTCGCCAACCTGCTGTCGCTGTCGTCGGTGAAGGCCGGCTTCAGCACGATGTTCGACTTCGTGGGCGTGCCGCGGTTTCGCCCCGCCCGCCTGCTCGACCCCTCGCCGCTGCGCGCGACCCTCACGGAGGGCCCGCTGGTCGACGAGCGGCCCGGCGGGATCCCGTTCGAGCGGATCCACGCCAACGTCAGGTCGCATCCGCAGCTGGAGAGCGCCGCGGTCGTCGCGACCCTGGCGGCCACGAGCCTCAGCCGGGTCTTCCACGACAGCCGGTCCGCCACACCGAAGGACAGCGCGCGCCGCGGCATCGCCTACAAGCACACGAGTCTCGAGGTCGACCACGTACTCGCCTCTGCCGCGATTCCGAGCGTCTTCCCGCCGGTGTATGTCGAGGCGGAGGACGCGTGGTACTACGACGGCGGGACTCGGCTCAACACGCCGATCAAGCCGGCGATCGATCTGGGCGCGACCCACCTGATCGTGGTCGCGCTGCACTCGCCGCAGCTCGGGAAAGTGTCCGGCGAGGACGTGCGGCCGGTGCTGATCGACGGCGCCAAGCAGCTGATCCAGGGACTGCTGATCGACCCGCTCGTGAACGACCTGCACACCGTCACCGACATCAACGAGATCGTGGCGACGACCCCCGGGCGCGAGATCGTCGTGCCGCCGGCGCCTCCCTCGCGTCCGGGCAGGAAGGTCTATCGCGAGATCCCGTACATCTTCATCCATCCCGGTCACGAGGCGATCGGCCAGGCGGCGTACGACGTGTTCGCGGAGCACTACGGCGACCTCTGGGACCGCCGCCACAACGTGGCGATGATGGGCCAGGCGCTCGACGTGGACACCGACCCCTCGCGCGGAGAGCTGCTGAGCTACCTGTTCTTCGACCGGCACTTCGGGTCGAAGCTGGTGCGGCTCGGCGGTGCCGACGCGGCGAAGTGGGTCAGCCGCGTCGAGCGGGGAGAGCTGCCCCTCTGGCAGACCGGGCCGCCGGCGGCCTAGCGCCCCCGCGCCCCGAAGCTGTGGGGCGCGGGTAACACCGCGCGCAGGTCGCCGGCCGCCGCGGCGGGGAGCGCGGGCTCCTCCGGGCGGCCGGTCTCGCGGCCGGCGGGCGGCTCGATGTGCTTCACGTCGGCGAGCGGCAGGTCGGGCCGCTCGATGCCGGTGATCTCGTCGACGATCACGTTCGTCGTGCCGAGCCGGCGCTCGAGGCGGCCGCTCGCCAGGATGAACGGCTCGGCGCGCACGGCCAGGCGGTTGCGCTGGTACACAGGCGGCGGGATCACCAGGTTGATCGTGCCCCACTCGTCCTCGAGCAGCATGAAGGTGACGCCCTTCGCGGTCGCCGGGCGCTGGCGCGCGACCACGAGGCCGGCGACGGACACGCGGCTGCGGTCGCGGGTGCGCTCGAGGCTCTTGCTGGAGGCGACCATCTCGTGCAGGTCCGGCCGCAGCAGCGCCATCGGGTGCTCCGCGATGCTGATCTTGAACGAGCCGTAGTCGGCCAGCAGCCGCTCCCACGCGGTCAGCTCCTTCAGCGCCGGCGCGTCGGGCGGCGACAGCGGCAGCGACAGCTGCACGCCTCCCGGGACAGCCCGGCCCGGCGTCACGACGCCCATCTGCCACAGCGACTCGCGCCGCGGCAGGTCGTCACAGGCGCCGCTCCACGCCAATCGCTCGAGCGTGTCGCGACCGGCGCCCGACCGCGCGGCCAGATCGCCCGCATCGCGGTAGGAGCCGTGCAGGTCACGCTCCGCTACGAGCGATTTGATCTCCTCCTCCTTCACCCCCTGGACGTAGCCCAACCCGATCCGCACGGCGAACGATGTGAATCCGCTCCCACCTGTCGTGAGCGGATCAACAATGTTCGCGATGAGTGGCTCCACGTGGCACTCGGCAGCGCTGCGGTTGATGTGGGGCGGCAGCACCTCCATCCCGCGGCGCTGCGCCTCGTGCACGAGCGCGTCGGGGGGATAGAAGCCCATCGGCTGCTCGTTCAGCAGGGCGCACAGGAACTCCGGGCCATAGTGCACGCGCAGCCACGTCGACTGGTATGCGAGCAGGCCGAATGCGGCCGCGTGCGCCTTCGGGAACCCGAAGCCGGAGAAGCCGCGCACCTGCTCGAAGATCCGTTCCGCGACGCTGCGCTCGACGCCGCGCTCCAGCGCGCCCTCGATGAAGCGGTCGCGGTACACGAGGATCGCCGCGTCGGAGCGCTTGCGGCTCATCGCGCGGCGCAGGCCCTCTGCCTCGCCGGGTGAGAAGCCCGCGAGCGCCATCGACACCTCCAGCACCTGGTCCTGGAACACGATCACCCCGAGCGTCTCCTCCAGCACCGGCTCGAGCGCCGGATGCGCGTACGGGATCGGGTAGTCCGGATCTTCCCGGCGCCGCACCCGCCTCTCTATATAGGGATGCACCGCGCCGCCCTGGATCGGGCCCGGTCGCACGAGCGCAACCTGGACGGTGAGGTCGTCGAGCGAGGCCGGCAGCGTGCGGCGCAGGCTCTGCATCTGCGCGCGGCTCTCGATCTGGAACACGCCGGTCGTCTCCGCGCGCTGGATCGTCTCGTAGACCTCCGCGTCGCTGTAGTCGGTGCGCGACAGGTCGATGTGCTCACCGCGCACGCGCGCGATCTCGTCGACGCAGCGCTCGACCGCGGACAGCATGCCCAATCCCAATAGATCTATCTTCAGGAAGCCCGCGTCCGCGCACGAGTCCTTGTCCCACTGCACGAGGTTGCGCCCTTCCATCGCCGACGGCTGCACCGGGCACAGGTCGATCAGCGGCCGGGTCGAGATCACCATCCCGCCGGGATGCTGGGAGGCGTGGCGCGGCAGGCCGTATGCCTCCGGGCCGAGCTCGATCAGCGCGCGCCAGCGCTCCGAGTCCGCGCGCCGCGTGCCGATCGCCTCGGCCACGCCGTGCCGGAACTCGTCGACGTCGCCGTATACGTCCGCGGAGCGCGCGACGCGCTCCACCTCGCCGGCCGGCAGCCCGAGCGCCTTGCCGAGGTCGCGGATCACGCCCTTCCAGCGATAGGTCGCGAATGCGGCCACGAGCGCGGCGCGCTCGGTGCCGTAGCGGTCGTGCACGCGCGGGATCAGCCGCTCGCGGATGTCGCGCGGGAAGTCGAGGTCGATGTCCGGCAGCGACGTGATCTCCTCGTGCAGGAAGCGCCCCAGCAGCAGCTTGTTGCGGATCGGGTCGATGTGCGAGAGGCCGGTGAGGTAGCAGACGATCGAGCTGACGGACGATCCACGGCCTCGTCCGGGAGGGAGGAGGCGGCGCGCCGCGCTCGCGCCGCGCACCTCGACCGCGACCTCGCGCGCCAGCTCGAGCATGTCGTGGTGGAGCAGGAAGAAACCCGACAGGCCGAGCTTGCGGATCACGCCCAGCTCCTGTTCCAGCCGCGCCCTGGCCTCGCCGTTCTCGCCGTTGTGGGGATAGCGCTCGTACAGGCGCGCGCCGCACAGCTCGGCGAGCTTGCGGTCCGCCTCGGAATCCTCCGCGCCCGGATAGCGGTAGCCGAGGTCGCGCGTGAGGTCGAACTCGATCCGCTCCGCGATCCGCGCCGTCTCCGCGACCGCTTCCGGGTGGTCGGCGAACCGCGCCGCCATCTCGGAGGGGGAGGCCATCACGGACGTGCCGTTGCCGCGGCGCTGGGGCTCGGTCTGGTCGATCGTCGACAGCAGGCGCACCGCCACGAACGCGTCCTGGAGCCGGGCGCGGTCGGGATGGTGGGAGTGCACGTTGCCGGTCGCCACGCACGGCACGCCGAGCTGTTCGGCCAGCCGCGCGAGCGTGCGGTTGCGCGCGCGGTCGCGGCGCCAGAACGGGCGCTGGAGCTCGATGCGGAAGCGCTCGCGCCCGAAGGCGGCCAGCAACTGCCGCCCGTGCCGCGCGGCCGCGCCGTCGCGCGCGCAGCCGGACAGGCACACGACACCCTCCGCGTGCTCGGCCACCTGCTCGACCGTGGCGTGTGGGGCTGTGCGCTCGCGCGGGTTCTGCCGCGTGTGCGCGTGCGCCGCGGTCAGGAGGCGGCAGAGGTTGGAGTAGCCGGTGCGATCCTGGGCGAGCAAGGTGAGGTGAGCGGGCTCGTCCCGCTCGTCCTTGATGGTCACCTCCGCACCGGTGATCGCCTTCACGCCGAGGCCCTTGCACGCGTGCGCGAACTCCATCGACCCGTACAGCCCGTCGTGGTCGGTGAGTGCGACGGCCGGGTAGCCGTGCACGGCGGCCGCGGCGGCCATCTCCTCCGGGGAGGACGCTCCGTCCAGGAACGAGTACGCCGAATGCGCGTGCAGCTCCGCGTACATCCCGGTCAGGCGCCCTTCTGCGAATACCAGCGACCGCTCACGAGATCGCAGAACACGACCGCGTTGGCACCGCCCGCGAGCGTCAGCTCGAAGTAGCGCCGGCGCAGCGGCCGGGCTGTCCACCAGCGGTCCTCGACCAGCCACTCCTCGCGCACCGAGTCCACGCCGGCGCGGCCCACCCGCTCGGGGACGCCGTCCGCGCTCGCCGCGACCGTTGCCGCGCGCGGCCGGTAGAGACGGCGGGCCAACTAACCGGCCTCGAGAACCGGTCCGACCGACCGAACTTTCGCGTTTCGCACCCGAGGGGTGGGTGTAGATCGCGAAAGTTCGCCGGGGCGCAACATGGCGCTACTCCGGGTGTGGGGTGAGGAAGGCGCGGCGCTCCGGCACGCGCGACCCCGGATCGGTGTCGAGCACGCGCAGCACCGACTCCCCGCCGGCCGCCGCGCGTGTCTGGCGCAGCGCTTCCGCAAGGCGCAGGCGGCGCTCATCGGCCGGGCGTTGGAACGAGAGCTGGTCGGCGACCGGCGGCCCGAAGGCCACGACGGTCAGCGACAGCCGCTCGATCGGCGCGGGCAGCTCCGCGAGGCGCGTGGACAGCGCCAGCCGCAGGCGTTCGCGCGAGGTCGTCGCCTGGCGCAGCGCGACGTCACGCCGCCAGGTGCCCCGCTCGACGAAGCGGGCGCCGAGCCGCATCCTGCGCAGCGCGCGCTCACGCCGCTCCGGGCGCGCCAGCAGCCGGTCGATCAGGAGCTCGAGCGCGCGCTGGAGCTGGATGCCCGAGACCGCCTCGGGCAGCTCGATCTCCTCCGACAGCACCTCGCCGGGCGGGCGCGGTCGCAACGGCGAGTCGTGGCCGCCGGCCAGCTCCCGTGCCCGCAGGCCCGGCGCCCCGAAGCGGTCGGCCACGTCGGCCGCGGGCAGCGCGGCCAGCATGCCCAGCGTGCGTATGCCGAGCCGCTCGAGCGGAGGACACAGCTCCCGCGCGAGCGGCGCGGGCAAGAGCGACACCGGCAGCGGCGCCAGAAACGCACGCTCCGCACCGGCGGGCACGATCTTCGACCCGCGTCCCGGGCGCGCGCGAGTGGCCGCCGCGTATGCGCAGAAGCGGCTCGGCGCCGCGCCCAGGCGGGCCGGCATCCGGACGGCCCTGCGGGTGCGCGCCAGCACGCCCTCGAGGTGGCCGCCGTACATCCGCCGCAGCGCCGCCCCGTCGAAGCAGGCTTCGCCCGGCACGGCCGGCTCGACCGCCGCGCCGAGGCCCTCGAGCGCGGCGAGCACCGCCTCCCACCTGCTCGCCGCGCGCTCGGGGTCGGGCGGCACGAGTCGCAGCCCGGGGCAGCGCGCAAGCGCCTCTCCCAGCCGCATCCCGGGATGGATCCCGTGCGCCTCCGCTGCGCCCGACACCTCGCCGACGACCTGCTCGCGGTCTGGCTCAGGAGCGAGCGCCGCCGGCGTCCGCAGCAGGTCGCGGCGGTCCCCCAGCGCGGTCAGAAGCGTGAACCGCGGGATCAGAACGCATACGACCTGTGCCTCCCTGTGCATCGAACGTATGTTCGCATAGGAGTCACGGCCGGTCAACCGGTGGGATGAAAGTTGTCCACCCCGATTCACGATCGCGGGCTACACTCGTCGGGCAATGAGGGGGATGGGGTTCCGCGCGATCGCCGCTGCGACCTTGACCGGCGCATTCCTGCTGCTCGCAGCCGGGCCGGCCGCGGCCAGCTCGGTCACCAACATCGGGTCGTTCTCCGACCCGCGCTCCGACCTCCCCGCACGGCCCGGCCAGCTGGTCCGGGCGCTCTACGGGCCGTTCACCGTGCCGGCCAACGGCCAGGTCCACAACGTGCCCATGTCCGTACCCGCGCCGTGCACGAACTGCCGCATCACCGACATGGTTCCGAACTTGGTGTTCGACCCCGGCGGCACGACCGCCAACCTGGACAACGGGCTGATGCTGCACCACTTCGTGCTGTTCAACCCGTCGCAGACGGGCATCGGCTGCCCGATCTCAGAGCCGTTCTTCGGCGCCGGCAACGAGCGCACTCACTCCCACCTACCGACACCGTTCGGGTACACGAACAACGCCGCGAACTGGAACATGATCACTCACATCGTGAACAAGTCCGGGACCGCGCGCACCGTGAACATCGAGGTGATCTTCCGCTGGCGGCCGACCTCTGAGACCGCGGACACGCGCCCGCTGTGGCTCGACATCGACTCGATCTGCAGTGGCGGTAACTCGGAGTACACGATCCCGACCGGTTACTCCGACACGCACGTCAACTGGACGATGCCCGTGGACGGGCGCATCATCGGCATGAACGGCCACCTCCACGACATCGACATCATCGACCCCAGCTGGTGCCCGACGCACTGCTCCGCGCGCGGCGGCGCGATCGCGCTGTCGGCCGAGCTGATCGGCGGCAGCGGCTCCACGTACTACGGGCCGATCCCGCCGAACAACCCGCCGCCGTCCGACATCACGGGAGCGACCCTCTGCAGATCGGAGGCGAACCACGGGACCTCGTTCGGTGCGGGCAACGGCAGCAACGGGCACCTGGACACCGACAGCAACTGCGGCGTGAACACTGCCGTGCCCGCAGGCGCGCAGGCGGAGGCGTATCCGGCCGGCGGCGCCTATCCGACCGACGGCATACCGATCAGCGCCGGCCAGGTGATCAGGCTGCACAGCGAGTACCAGAACGACTCCGGCACTCCCAAGACCGACGTGATGGGAATCATGGGCGCGTGGTACGTGCCGATCTCGCCTGGGTACGTGCGGCCGAAGTCGGCCAGCACCGCGAGGGTGTCGCTGGTACCGGCGTTCAATGCGTGCACCAGCCCCAATCGCATCCACGGCCCACCGGACTTCCCCGGCAACGCCTCCAACCCGGACGGGTCCTGCAACCCGCCGGCGGCGACGTCGACCCAGCTGACGATCGGCACCCCGGATTCCAACGGGGCGGGCCTCAATTCGCAGGGCTTCGTGAAGACGACTTCGATCACGGGCAACGCGGCCACTCCTGCCGACGAGGCCGACGCCCGCTTCAACGTCTCCATCACCGACGTGCGCCGCACCACCTCCGGCTTGCCCGACTACACCGGTCAGCTGCAGCTGGACACGATCATCCGGGTGACCGACCGTGACAACGGCCCGTCGCTCGTGGGCACCGGGCAGGACACAGCCTTCCGCGTGACCGTGCCGTGCGCGACCACCGCCAGCACCACCGTGGGCTCCACCTGTTCCGTGAACACGACCGCCGATGCGGTGGTGGGCGCGGGCGCGGTCAAGGAAGGGCGACGCTCCATCTGGCAGCTCGGGCAGGTGAAGGTCAACGACGGCGGCGCCGACGGCGTCGCGTCCACGCAGCCCAACGCGGCATTCGCAGTGCAGGGCCTCCTGGTTCCCTGATCGTCCGGGTCTCGACGACGCTGCCACTTTCGGCTGCGGTGACGTGGGACACCGTCAAGCAGCCGGAGACGCTGCGCTACGTGACCAAGGGGCTGCTCGGGTTTCGCACGGAGAACGAGCTCCCGCGACACTTCGCTGCGGGCGAGACGTACCGGGTAAAGCTCCTCTTCTTCGGCTTCATCCCGGCCTGGTGGCACGAGATCACGATCCTGCGCGTCGATGACGTGCACCGCGAGATCCAGACGGAGGAGGGGGGTGGCGCCGTGAAGGAGTGGCGCCACCGCATCACGGTGGACGAGCGGGGCCCGTGGCGCAGCTTCTACACGGACGAGATCGACATCTCGGCCGGCGTGCTCACGCCCTTCGTATGGGCGTACGCGCAGCTCCTCTACCGCTACCGCCAGCGGCGCTGGCGCCGCCTGGCACGCAAGCTCGCGGATCAGCCGGCCGGCAGCGCGTAAGCCGCGACCGCGACGAACTGCAGCAGGGCCGCGGCGATCACGAGCACGTGGAAGATCTCGTGGTACCCGAACACCGCGGGGGCCGGGTCGGGGCGGCGCAGGGCATAGACGATCGCGCCGGCCGTGTACAGGACGCCGCCGCCCGCGACCAGGAACATCCCGAGGAAGCCGAGCTCGGAGGCGAGCTCTGGAAATGCGATCACCGCAACCCAGCCGAGCGTCACGTACACCGCGGCCGTCAGCCACTTCGGCGTGTCGGGCCACAGCATCTTGAGGCCGATGCCGAGTGCCGCACCGCTCCAGACCGCGATCAGCACCGCGTTTGCGATCCCTCCGTCCAGCACCAGCAACGCGAACGGCGTGTACGTACCGGCGATCAGCAGGTAGATCATCGAGTGGTCGAGGCGGCGCATCCAGCGGCGGGCGGAGAGCGACTTCCAGTCGACCCGGTGGTACAGGGCGCTGGCGCCGAACATCGCCGCGACGGTCACGGCGTAGATCGCCGCTGCGAGCGTCGCGCGCCCGGAAGGCGCAGCGACCACGAGTATCACGCCGGCCGCGAGCGCGACGAAGAACGCCCACTGATGAGACACGCCACGCAGGCGGGGCTTGACGAGCTGTTCCATCACGCTGCCGTACTGAACACTGCTGGGCACAACCGGTTTCTACCGGATACTTCGCGTCGTCATGAATGTAGCGATCATCGACGTGGGGACGAACTCTACGCGCCTCCTGGTCGCCGCGGTGCGGCAGGGCCGGCTGGAGCGCCGGCTGGAGCGCCGCACGAACGTGACCCGGCTCGGCGAAGGGGTCGACGGGACGGGGCGGCTCGCGCCGGACGCAGTGGCGCGCGTGCTCGCCGCCTGCGAGTCGTACCGGAAGGCGATCGACGAGCACGGTGCAGACCGGGTCGTGGCGGTGTTGACCAGCGCGGTGCGCGACGCAGAGAACGGCGCCGACCTGGAGCGGGAGCTGCGCGAGCGGTTCGGGTTCGAGGCCACCACGATCTCCGGCGAGCGAGAGGCGCGGCTCACGTTCCTCGGCGCGACGTCGGCGCGGTCCCATGCGGAGCCTTTGATGGTGCTCGACATCGGCGGGGGCAGCACGGAGATCGTGGTCGGCAGCCAGAGCCGGGTCGAGTTCTTCGTCTCGACGCAGATCGGCTCGGTGCGGTTCACCGAGCGGTTCCTGCACGCGGACCCACCGGCCGAGCACGAGCTTGCGGCCTGCCGCGCGGCGGTCGCGGAGGAGCTCGCGGCGGCGGTGCCGGACGAAGTCCGCGATCGGCCTGCCGCGGGCGTGGCGGTGGCCGGGACGCCGACGTCGTTCGCCGCGATCGACCTGGACCTGGACCCTTACGACCCCGACCGCGTCGACGGCCACCGGCTGTCGCTCGAGCGCTGTGAGCAGATCCTCGCGCGGCTCGCGGCAGCGCCGGTGGCGGAGCGCCGGCGGATCCGGGGCCTGCACCCCGACCGCGCGCCGACGATCGTCGCGGGCGGCGCGACCCTGGTGGAGGCGATGCGCCTGTTCTCCCTAACCGAGATAGAGGTGTCCGAGCACGACATCCTCGACGGCGCGGCGCTCGAAGCGGCCGAAAGCGCCCGGAAAAGCACCTAAAGGCGGGCAACCGCCGCCGCCGCATGGATTAAACGTCCAGTTTGGGGGCTTTGCGGTTGCAGTACGTCCTGAAGCGGGTCCATAATGCGATTGCGGGAAGATGAGACCTGCACTTCCGGTCCTTTTCCCAACATAGGTTCGGGCACATGCCGATCGTTACGGCGCCTCCCGTTGCTCGAACCGCGTTAGGGCCCCCCAAGGCACGTACCCCTGCCCGTCCTGACGGGGCCTATTTGAAGAGGCGGCCGTTGGGATCTATCGGCCGCCTCTTTGTTTTGCGTTTCTTGTGGCGTCGGGAGCCAACCGAACAAGGTAGGTACGGGGACGTCAGCCGCGGCCGCTCCGCTGATTCGGGGTCCCAATCCGGGTGACAGCAACGAGGGTTGTTGTACGACCCCAGATGCTCTCACCTGAGATCGCCGCTTACCGGTTGGTCACAACACGCGCGGAAGACGGACCGCCGCTCACCCGCTCACCGCGTACAGCTGCCACTCGCCCGGCACGCCCTTCAGCGCGTGCGCGCCGCGGTCCGCGAACTCGATCCCGGAGCCCGCGACCAGGTCGGTGACCGTGCGTGACACGAGCACCTCACCCGGTCCTGCCGCCGCGCCGACGCGCGCGCCGATGTTGACGGCAATTCCGCCGATGTCGTCGCCCATCACCTCGACCTCTCCCGTATGGAGGCCCGCGCGGATGTCGACACCGAGCTCGCGCACCGCCTCGCGCGCGGACATCGCGCAGCGGATGCCGCGCGCGGGCCCGTCGAACGTCGCCAGGAAGCCGTCGCCCATCGTCTTCACCGCACGCCCGCGATGGCGCTCGAGCTCGCGGTGCATCAACTGGTCATGACGCTCGATCAACCTCCGCCATCGACTGTCACCCATCTCAGCGGCCCGCCGGGTCGAGTCGACGATGTCGGTGAACATCACGGTTGCGAGCATGCGGTCAGGCTCACGCTCCCGCCGATGGCCGGTGAGAAACTCCTCGACCTCGTCCATGATCTGCGTAGGGTTGAATATCGGGACGTGGTCGTCGCCGTCCAGCTCGATCAGCTTGGCATTGGGGATCGCCTCCGCGGTTCTGCGTGCGGCGGCCAGAGAAACGAGCCGGTCCCGGTTGCGGTGCAGCACCAGCGTCGGCGCCGTGATGGTCGGTAGCACCGCACGCACGTCGATCTGCGTGTAGAGACGGAGCAAGGCTTCTGCGCCGGCTGGGCTCGTGCCCGTACGCAGCAGCTTCGCCCACCACCGTTGCACGGCCGCGTCGTCGCGCAGGCTGGGCGCCCACAGGGCGAGCGCGACCGGGCCACCCCACTCGCTCTTCACGATCTCCATGAAGCCTTCGAACGCCTCGCGGGACGTGCCTTCCGGGTAGTCGGGTGCTTCCAGGATTCGCATCCAGGTCCCGTACAGCACCAGCGCGGAGACCCGGTCCGGGTGGCTTGCCGCAACGAGCGCGCTCGTCGGTCCTCCCTCCGAGATGCCGTAGACCGCGGCGCTCTCGGATCCGGCGGCGTCCAGCACCGCCAGTGCGTCCGTGGCGCTCTGTTCCAGCGTGGGCGGATCGGCGGGACGGTCCGATAGTCCCTGACCGCGCTTGTCGAACATGATCAGGCGGCTGAACGACGCCAGGCGCCCGAAGTACTCGTCCGCGTTCGGTGCCTCCCACAGCACTTCGAGGTGCGAGACGAACCCCGGTATGCAAAGCAGGTCGATCGGCCCGTCGCCGACGACCGTGTAGGCGATGTTGACGCCGTCCGGGGTCTTCGTGTAGCGCATGTCCGGAGCTTCCGGCATGCGCCTAACCTAAGCGAGATTCGCGCTGCGCGGATAAACGACCGTGGGATCGGTCAGCACGTTCACGCACGCCGGCTTGCCGGATGCGAACGCGCGGTCGAGCGCGGGCCGCAGCTCCTCGGGCTTCTGCACCAGCTCGCCGTGCCCGCCGAGTGCCTCGACGACCTTGTCGTACCGCGTCTCGGGGATCAGGTCCGCCGCGACGGAGTAGCCGTAGACGAACTCCATCGGGTGCTTCTCGAGCGCCCAGATGCCGTTGTTGCCGACCACCGCCACGACCGGCAGGCCGTGGCGCACCATCGTGTCGAACTCCATCCCGGAGAAGCCGAACGCGCCGTCGCCGAGCAGCAGGCACACCTGCTTGTCGGGCCGGGCGAGCTTGGCGGCCATCGCGTAGCCGGGCCCCGAGCCCAGACAGCCGAACGGGCCGGGGTCGAGCCAGCAGCCCGGCTCGTAGGTGTTCATCACGCGCCCCGCGAACGAGACGTAGTCGCCGCCGTCGCCGACCACGATCGCGTTGCGGTCGAGCACGTCGTCGAGCTCCTTGTAGATGCGCATCGGGTGCAGCGGCGCGCGGTCGTCCTCGAGCTGCTCGCGCTCGGCGGCGCGCTTGGAGTCCTCCGTCTCGCGCAGCCCGGAGCGCCAGGCCGACGTGCGCTCGGGCGAGCCGCCCGCGTCGAGCGCGGCCTGGCGGAGCGCGGCAAGCGTCGCCGGGAAGCCGCCGTACAGCTCGCCCGCCAGGTCGCGGGGCGGGACGCGGCCGGGGTCGGCCGAGTCGATCTGCACCAGCTGGGTGTGCTCGCCGAAGCTGCCGCCGAAGCCGAGCCGGAAGTCCATCGGGACCCCCATCACGAGCGCCACGTCCGCGTCCTTCAGGGCGGCGCTGCGCGCGCGAGAGTAGAAGTTCGGGTGGTCCGCGGGCAGGCAGCCGCGCGCGAGACCGTTCAGGAACACGGGGATGCCGAGCGCTTCGCACAGCTCGCGCAGCGCTTTCTCACCGTGCCCCCAGTAGAGGTCGGTGCCCGCCATGATCACCGGGCGCTCGGCCGCGCCCAGCAGCGCCCCGACGCGCTCGATCGCGGCGCCGTCCGCCGCGGGCAGGGCGGCAGGGTCCGGCAGCGATGCGGGGCTGCCCGGGTCGTCGGCTTCCATGAAGACCACGTCCAGCGGCAGGTCGAGGAAGGCGGGGCCGGTCGGCACCTGAAGCGTTGCGGCCAGGGCCTCGTCGACGAGTTGCGGCACCTCGGCGGTGGAGGTCGCGGTGCGCGCGCTCTTGGTCAGGGGAGCGACGAACGGCACGTGGTCGATCTCCTGGAGCGAGCCCTGTCCCCAGCGGAACTGGGGCGCGCGGCCGCCCAGGACCAGCATGGGCGAGTTGTTCTTGTGCGCCGAGGCGATCGCGCTCATCCCGTTGGTGACGCCGGGTCCGGCGGTCAGCGCCGCCACGCCCGGCTCGCGCGTGACCTTCGCCCAGCCCTCGGCCGCGAACGCGGCGGCGGACTCGTGGCGCACGTCGACGATGTCCACGCCCTCCGCGCGGCAGCCGTCGTAGATGGAGAACAGGTGACCGCCCGACAGCGTGAACAGCTTGGAGACACCGTGCGCCTTCAGACGGCGCGCGACGAGTATGCCGCCGTGCGGCTGCTTCGCCTCGGCGCTCTCGGGCGCGGGTGCCTGAGTCTGGTCCTGCGTTGCCATCGTGCCTCCCTCGGGATCGCCTGCCGGGCAACACTACTAGCCTCTGCTCGGTTTGAGCGAGACGCTGGGAGTCGTGCTGGCAGGGGGGAGGAGCAGCCGCATGGGCGCTCCGAAGGCCGGCATCGAGCTGGCGGGCGCGCCCCTGATCGAGCGCCCGCTGCGCGCGCTGCGCGAAGCGCGGCTCGAGGCTGTCGTCGTCGCGAAGGACGGCGCGGGCCTGCCGCCGCTGGACGTGCCCGTCTGGGAGGAGCCGGCCGAGCCGTCGCATCCGCTGACGGGAGTCGTCGCCGCGCTGGAGCAGGGCGGGCGGCCGCTGGTGGTGTGCGGATGCGACCTGCCGTTCCTGGCGCCGGCGCTGCTGGCCCATCTCGCCGGACGGCCCGAAGCGCTCGTCGTGATCGAGGCCGGCGGCCGGCTGCACCCGCTGATCGGCCGCTACACGCCGGGACTGGCCGACGCGCTGCGCGCGGCGCGTGACGAGCAGCGCCCGTTGCACGAGGTGGCGGCCGAGCTCGGCGCGGTGCGGATCGGCGAGCCGAAGCTCCGGCGCTACGGGGACCCGGCGCGCATCGTGTTCAACGTCAACACGCCCGCGGACCTCGCGCGCGCGGAGGAGATGGTCAGGCGCTCTTAGGAGCGCTTTTCGAAGCGCTGGCCGCGGCGCGCTTCGCGGCACGCCGGCGGCGGATCACCGGCGACGTGCGGAACACGCGGTCCCACAGCGGGGACGTCACGCCGAAGCCGCGGTCCGACTGCTGGAAGTGATGGCGGTAGTGGTAGCGGCGCAGCGCGAGGCTGAGCTTGTTGTCGGAGCGGTGGTGGTGGATGTGGTAGTGCCCCATGTCGTAGATCAGGTAGCCGAGCAGGAACCCGGCGAACGCGGGCAGTGACCACTCCGGGCCGAGCACGCCCCGGAACACGAAGTACATGATGATCGCGAGCGGGATGCTGACCGCGGGCGGCATCACCAGCCGCATCGGGTCGTGCGGGTAGTCGTGGTGCACGCCGTGCATGATGAAGTGGAGCTTCCGCCCCCAGTCGTTGTCGGGCCGGAAGTGGAAGACGAACCGGTGCAGCGTGTACTCGAAGAAGGTCCAGAACGCGAGACCCGCCACGAACACGGCGATCACCGGCAGCACCGAGAGGTTCTCCGCGTTGATCGCCACCGACAGCAGGAACGAGATCACCGGCACGTAGATCAGCGGCGGCACGATCGGGTGCACCCGCGACCCCCACTCGAGGATCGGGTTGTCGAACATCCGCGGCGAGATCTCCTCAGGCGCTTTACCCGTGGATTCCCGCGGCAGCTTGGCCGTCTGGGTGCTCACAGTCCCAATATAGACCAAGGCGGAGAGCCATTCGAGCCGGGTCTTGACGCGGGCAGTGCGTCCCAAGAGACTGCCCACTCATAAGGCGAACGAGGTCCTCCTGGACGGACCCGCTGGGCCTCCTACAGAGGAGGGCATCCATGGTTCTGCGTCGCAAGACGGCTGTCGCGGCAGTCGTGCTGGGAGCCGGAGTGATCGCAACGGTCGGGCTGACCGCCGCTGCACAAGCGGGCCATCTCAGGCCGAAGGCTGCGACTCCGGTGCGCGAGGCGCTGATCCCCGGACACACGCAGTGCGTCTCGCCGAACCGCACGCACGGTGCACCGCTCGCGTTTCCGTCGTGCAACCCGCCAGTCGGGACATACGGGCCGAATCTGACCACCGGCACGCCCGACCAGAACGGCTTGCCGGCCAACATGAACGCCGGGGTGAGGCTGCAGATGATCCTGTCGCCGCCCGACATGCTGCTGCAGGCCGTGATGAACGACCAGTACTGCCAGCCGGCGTTCGGGGGGCCGTGCACGAGCACGGGCGAGTCCCTGCGCGACTATGTGGGCGGCCTGAACGTGGACATCCGCTTCCGGCTGACAGATCACTGGAACGGCGCGAGCGGGACCGAGCCGGCGACCATGGTGGACATCCCGATTCCTTGGCCGGTTTCGTGCGTGGCCGTCGGGCCCGGCACGCCGGGTGGCCAGTGCGTCTCGTCGACGTCGATGAACGCGCTCGTCCCCGGCTCGATCATCTCGGGCAAGCGGATGAGCTGGGAGATCCTGAGCCTCGTGGTGCAGGACGGCGGCTCAGACGGCAACCCCGCGACCACACCGAACGACCTGTGGCTGGTGCGGGGGCTGTTCCAGCCGTAGAACGAAGCCTTGCGGCGGGGGCCCGGCACGAACGGGCCCCCGCTCGCCGGGCTACGATCCGTCGCGTGACGCCGAAGCCCCCTCCACCCGTGCGCAAGGACCGCCGCCGGGTGCAGCGCAACTCGATCCCGCTGGCGGTGCACGTGCTGCTCGAGTACGGCGTCGGGGTCCTCACGATCCTCTCGCCGTTCCTCTTCTCGTTCGACGACGATGCGGCGAAGATCGTGGCGGTCCTGATCGGTGCGGGCATCGTCGTGCTGGCCGTGGTGAGTGATGCGCCGACCGGGCTCGCGCGGACGCTGCCGAACGCGTCGCACGTCGTGATCGACTACGTGCTCGGACTGCTGCTGATCGTGGCGCCGTTCGTGTTCGGGTTCTCCGGTGACGACACGGCAGCCACCGCGTACTTCATCGCGCTGGGGCTGGGCTACGTGGTGCTCGCCGTGTTGACGCGCTATCAGGACGTGAAGCCGGCTTGAGCGGGCCTGCGCTCGACCCGCGGATCGCGGGCGGGTTGGAGGCGCAGCTGCGGTCGCTGCGCGCGCGGGAGGCGGCGGGGGAGCGCCGGGTGGGGTGGAAGATCGCGCTCAACGATCCGCGCGTGCAGCGGGCGCTCGGGATCACGCGCCCCGTGATCGGCTACCTCGCCTCCGGCACGCAGGTCAGCGCCGGCACCGCGCATTCGCTCGCGGGCGCGACCGGGCCGGCCGTCGAGCCCGAGATCGCGGTGCACGTCGGCGAGGACAGCACGGTGGCGGGGCTCGGCGCGGCGCTCGAGGTGATCGACGTCGACATGCCGTTCGACGACCTCGAGCGGGTGCTGGCCGGCAATGTCTTCCACCGTGCGGTGGTCCTGGGGCCCGCGCAGGAAGGGGCCGCGAGCGTGGATGGCCTCGCCGCGCGCTTCCGGTGCCCGGGGGAGGAGGTACATGAGATCGACGTGGCGGCGGCGGGCATGCCGCCCGCTGAGGTGATCGCACTGGTGTCCGGCTATCTGGACGCCGTGGGGGAGTCCCTGCGCGCGGGCGAGGTGATCATCGCCGGCTCTCTCATGACGGCGGTGCCGGCCGCGGCGGGTGAGCGCTTCGAGCTCGAGGTCGAGCGTCTGGGCGGCGTCGCGCTGGAGCTCACGGCGGCTTGACGAGGCCCCGGCGGCCGCGCGGCTATGCTGCGCGCGGCGGAGCCATGGGCCTACCCGAGAGGAAGGAGCAGCCTTGTCAGAAGCCACCGACAGGACCAAGACGGAGGTCAGCGCCGAGGCCGCGCAGCAGACCGGCGAGCAGAAGACCCGCGCGCCGGGTCCCGGGAAGGTGGCCCGCACCTACTTCGACGCGGTGGCGGCCCGCGACATCGACGCGATGGCCGCGTGCTGGAAGGCGGGCGGCATCGAGAACATCGCGCCGCTCGGCCGCCCGCTCTCGGTTCCGGGCGAGATGCGCGCCTTCTTCGAGGAGACCTTCGCCGCGATGCCGGACATGCGCTTCGAGGTGCTGGACGTGGTCGCGGCGCGCAACCAGGCCGCGGTGCGCTGGCACGCGACCGGCACGTTCTGCGGCGGCCCGTTCCAGGGCATCGAGCCCACGGGCGCGCGGGTGGAGCTCGAGGGCATCGACCTGCTGACCGTCGAGGACGGCCAGATCGTCCGCAACGACGCCTACTACGACAGCGGGGCGTTTGCGCGTGCGGTCGGCCTGCTCCCGCCGCAGCAGAGCACGACCGAGCGTCGCATGGCGGCGGCCTTCAACACGCGCACGCGGCTGCTGCGGCCCTTCGTCCAGCCGGCGGTCAGCCAGGTCGCCGAGGACGTGTGGCTCGTGCGGGGGGGCTTCCCGCAGAAGGTCATGAACGTGTACCTGATCGAGGACGACGGGCAGGTGACGGTGTTCGACGCCGGGATCCGGTCGATGGTCCGGGGGATCGGGTCGGTGGCCGCCGGACTGGGGGGCATCAAGCGCATCGTCCTCGGCCATGGCCACCCCGACCACCGGGGCGCGGCCCCGGGCCTGGGTGCACCCGTCTACTGCCACCCCGACAACCGCGCCGACACGGAGGGCGACGGGGGCGAGCATTACTTCCGCATCTCGGAGCTCGACTGGTACGCGCGACCGGTGTTCCCGCGGATGCTCGGCATTTGGGACGGCGGCCCGGTGAAGGTCGAAGGGACCGTGTCCGAGGGCGACGACATCGCCGGCTTCAAGGTGATCGACCTGCCCGGCCATGCGCCGGGACAGATCGGCCTGTGGCGCGAGGACGACCGGCTGGCGCTCACCAGCGACTGCTTCTACACCCTGAACCCGCAGACCGGGCAGAAGGGAGCGGCCCGCATCCCGCACCCCGCGTTCAACTGGGACACGGACAAGGCGCGCGCGAGCATCCGCAAGCTCGCGGAGCTGGAGCCGGCCGCCGCCTGGCCCGGGCATGCCGACCCGATCAAGGGCGACGTGCGCGGGCAGCTCGAGCAGGCGCTCGCGGGCTGAGCCGCAGGCGCGGCCCGCCCCCCAACCGGGTAGGTACGGAGGAGGTCGCGCGGACGGCGAACTTCCCCCCGTGCGTTCCGACAGGTGGAACTCAGGAGGGAAAGTTGGCGCCCGCGACCTCCC
>Ga0075429_100000828_pt1 | contig 24266 bp, 21 predicted proteins | sample RhiMetdeltSRZDD3_FD_75295 | JGI IMG/M metagenome (GOLD analysis project Ga0075429, IMG submission 75295) | Populus rhizosphere microbial communities from Tennessee, USA - Rhizosphere MetaG P. deltoides SRZDD3 | ecosystem: Host-associated > Plants > Roots > Rhizosphere > Soil | place: USA... | reverse complement strand
TCAGACCCGCGACGATCCGCGCGCGCGGTTGGCCACGACCGAGCTGTTCGACCCGCGTACCAACGGGTTCCGGGCCGGTCCCACGATGAGCGAGCCGCGCTACAAGATTTCCGATGCGGTAGTCGCTTTGAAGGACGGCCGGCTGGTCATCGCGGGTGGCGTGGGCGTCGAGGTATACGCCGCCGGTCGGCTCACCAGGCTGCGCGGCCCGGCCGGCCCCGAACGGCAGTTCCCGGCCGTTGCCGCACTGGACGACGGTACGGTGCTGATCACGGGCGGGTACGACAACTCGACCAGAGTCAGTGCGAGCGCGATTCTCGTTGATCCGGGCTGATACGACCTGCGATCACACGGTAACCTCCGGTGACGTGAAGGTGGAGGCGTACGCGGAGCTGGCCGACGTGATCCTCTCGTTGCCGCCGAAACTGGGCCGTACCCGTCTGGTCGCTGTCGACGGGCCGAGCGGCGCCGGTAAGACGGTCTTCGCCGAGCGCCTCGCCAGAGCCGTGACGACCATCGATGGCGAGGAGACCCCGGTCGTCCACACCGACGATCTGCTCGACGGCTGGAGTGACCAGTTGACGTTCTGGCCGCGGCTCGGCACCGCGGTTCTCGCGCCACTGAGCAAGGGTGAGCCGGGCCGGTACCGTCGCTACGACTGGCTGGCCGGCGACTTCGGCGACAGTTGGGTCACCGTGTCGCCGTCACCCGTCGTGCTGCTCGACGGCGTATCGACCGCGCGCGCCGAGGTCCGGCCGAAGCTGACGTTGAGCGTCTTCGTCACCGCGCCGCCGGCACTACGGCTGCAACGCGCACTGGACCGCGACGGCAGCGCGATAAGGCCGTACCTCGACAAATGGCGGACCGGCGAGGACCGCCACTTCGCCGCGGACCGCACCGCCGAGCACGCCGATCTCGTGGTGGACGGCGGCTCCGACCTGCCGCACGACGAGGAGACCCACTACATCAGGCACTGAGCCGATAGACGCCGTCGGTGTTGTGCGGCACGATCCCCTGTACAGGCAGCGCTCCGGGGGAGGCAGCAATGACCATCGATGACGAGGCCGCCCAGGGCGCCGCTCCGCCGGCCCGCCGCCGGATCACGTTGACCGGTATCAGCTCCCGCGCCTGGGAACATCCCGCGGACCGCGGCGCGCTGACCGCCCTGCGGGAACTGCGCGGGTTCGATGACGTACTCAAGGCGATCAATTCGCTGTGGAACGAGCGGGCGTACCGGTTGATGTACCTCGGTAGCGCGATCCGGTGCGACGACCGCCAGTACCCGCGCGTGTACCGCCTGTTCGGCGAGGCCGGTGCGACGCTGGACGTACCTGAACTACCAGAGCTGTACGTGCAGTACAACCGCACGCTCAACGGCGCTTGCGTCGGCATGGCCAAGCCGTTCATCGTCATCAACAGTGGCGCGTTGGAGCTGCTGGACGACGAGGAGCTGCGCCACCTGCTCGGACACGAGCTCGGCCATCTCGTCTCCGGTCACGCGGTCTACAAGACCATGCTGAACATCCTGCTCAGCATGGCGAACAACCTCGCCTGGTTGCCGGTCGGCTCGGTGGTGTTGCGCGGCATCATCGCCGCGCTGCTCGAATGGTGGCGCAAGGCCGAGCTGTCTGCCGACCGGGCGGGGCTGCTGGCGGGGCAGGATCCGGCTGCCGCGCTGCGCCTGGCCATGAAGGTCGCCGGCGGTGGTGATCTGTCCGAAGTGGACACCGCGGCGTTCCTCGAGCAGGCGGCGGAGTACGAGCGGGCAGGGGACGTTCGGGACAGCTTCCTCAAGATCATGATGACTTGGGCGAACACGCACCCGCTGCCCGTGGCGCGCGCCGCCGAGCTGCGCCGCTGGGTCGACTCGGGGGCGTACCAGCGGATTCTCTCCGGCGACTACCCGCGGCGGGAGGACGACCGGTCCGCGTCGGTCATGGCGGACGCCAAGGCCGCCGCCGACTCGTACCGCGAGTCCTTCAGCCGGTCCCAGGACCCGCTGGTGTCGCTGTTGCGCCGGCTGGGCGACGGCGCCGAGGTGGGGGAGTGGGTCGGCGCGGGCGCGAGCCGGGTACGCAACTGGGTCAACGACGCCACCACGCGGTCCCGCCGGAGCGAGCCGAATCCCGAAGACAGCCAGGGGGACGGGCCGGATCGGTAAGGTCAGCATACGATTCCGGTCATGACAGAATCTGACCTCCGCGCCGCGGTGGAACGGGTCATGCCCGGCGTCCGCGCAGACCTCGAGCGACTCGTACGCATTCCCAGCATCTCGTTCGACGGCTTCGACCACACGCACGTTCAGCGGTCCGCCGAGGCCGTCGCCGAACTGCTGCGCGACGCCGGCCTGCCGGACGTGCAGATCGTGGTCCGCGGTGGCCAGCCCGCGGTCATCGGCCGGCGGCCGGCACCTCCCGGTGCGCCGACCGTGCTGCTGTACGCCCACCACGACGTGCAACCGATTGGTGACCGGGCGAAGTGGGACAGCGAGCCCTTCGAACCGACCGAGCGCAACGGCCGGCTGTTCGGCAGGGGCGCCGCCGACGACAAGGCCGGCGTGATGGCCCACGTCGCGGCGCTGCGGGCGTACGGCGACGCGCTGCCGGTCGGCATCGTGGTGTTCATCGAGGGCGAGGAGGAGTTCGGTTCCGACTCCCTGGAGACGATGCTGCGCGAGTTCCAGCACGAGATCGCCGCGGATGTCATCGTCATCGCCGACTCCGGCAACTGGGACATCGGGGTACCGGCACTGACCACCTCGTTGCGTGGGATCGTGAACTGCTTCGTCGAGGTACGCACGCTCGACCACGCTGTCCACAGTGGAATGTTCGGCGGCGCGGTACCCGATGCCCTCATCGCCCTGACCCGGCTGCTCGCGACGCTGCACGACGACGCCGGGGACGTAGCGGTCGACGGGCTCGTCCGGCGGACTGCGTCGCCGCTGGACTACCCCGAGGACCGCTTCCGGGCCGAGTCGGGGCTGCTCGACGGGGTGTCGCTGATCGGTACCGGTCGGATCGTCGACCGCATCTGGACCAAGCCGTCGATCTCGATCCTGGGCATCGACGCACCACCGACGGGCGAGGCACCGAACGCGCTCGTGCCGTCCGCCCGCGCCAAGGTGAGCATGCGCATCGCGCCCGGTGACGACCCGAAGACGGCGGCCGACGCGCTGCTCGCGCATCTGGAGTCGTACGCGCCCTGGGGCGCCCGGGTCGCGGTGACCTTCGAGGCGGATGGCGAGCCGACCGAGATCGACGCGACCGGACCGATGTACGACGCGGCGCGGGCCGCGTTCCGATCCGCGTGGGACGGCGTGGACGCGGTCGACATCGGCGTGGGCGGGTCGATTCCGTTCATCGCGACGTTCCGGGAGATGTTCCCGACCGCCGCGATCCTGGTGACCGGGGTCGAGGATCCGGACGGCCGGGCGCACGGGCCGAACGAGAGCCTGCACCTCGGTGAGTTCGCCCGGGTCTGCCTCGCCGAAACACTGCTGTTGGCCAACGTCGCGGCAGCGGGTCATGCTAGCCTTCGAACATGAGTACGAAGGAAGTCATCGCGCGGTTGGACGCCGCGGTCTGTGCGCTGGGGGATGTCGATGTCTCCGGGTGGTCTGATGATGCCTTGCGTAACCACCTGACCGAGCTCTCGGCGGTGCTGTGCCAAGTCGATGCCCAGCTCGCCCGCCTGGCCGACGCCGTCCGCAACCGCGGCTTCGCGGTCCAGGAGGCCTGAGCCAGGTCAAACTGTCGGAGGCGGCTGCCACGATGGTGGGGTGTTGTTTGCGGAGCTCGCGGCGACGTCCACTGCCGTGGCGGCCACCTCGGGGCGCCGGGCAAAGATCGAGCTGCTCGCGGCCGCGCTGAGGCGGCTGCCCGCCGAGGAGATCGCCCCCGGCGCGGCGTATCTGGCGGGGGAGCTGCGCCAGCGTCAGATCGGCGTCGGCTGGGCGAGCCTGCGGGACACACCCCCACCGGCGGAGGTCGCCACGCTGACCGTTGCCGAGGTCGACGCGAGGCTCGAGGCGATCGGTGCCGAGGCCGGCGCCGGTTCGCAGGGCCGCCGGCGGGAGCGGGTGTCTTCCCTCTACGCCGCGGCCACCGCGGACGAACAACGCATGCTCAACGGTCTGATCAGCGGCGAGCTGCGGCAAGGAGCCCAGGCCGGGTTGCTCGTCGACGCGATCGCCGCCGCGGCCGGCGTACCGGTCACGGCGGTCCGGCGGGCTCTGCTCCTCGCCGGCGACCTCAAGACGGTCGGGGTCGCCGCGCTCACGGGGGGCGCGGCGGCTCTCGACGAGTTCCGGTTGACGGTCGGTCGCCCGCTCGCGCCGATGCTCGCGCAGAGTGCCTCCACAGTGGACGAAGCGTTGGCGACGACCGGTGCACCGGCCGCGGTCGACATAAAGCTGGACGGCATCCGGATCCAGGTGCACCGGTCGGGCGACGACATCCGGGTCTTCACGCGCAGCCTCGACGACATCACCGCCCGCCTGCCCGAGGTGGTCGCGGCCACCGAGAAGCTGCGCGCTCGGGAGATCGTCCTCGACGGCGAGGCGATCGCCCTCGATACTGCGGGACGACCCCGGCCGTTCCAGGAGACCTCGAGCCGCGCCGCCCAACGGAAGGTCGCGGTGACGGCGCTGACGCCGTACTTCTTCGACGTGCTGCACCTCGACGGCACCGATCTGATCGACGAACCGGGTCACACCCGGTGGTCCGCCCTCGCCGCGGCGGTCCCCGAGCCGTTGCTCGTCGCCCGGTCGTTCGCCGACACGCCCGACGTCGCGGCCGGGATCTACCGGGCGGCGGTCGACGCCGGACACGAGGGCGTGGTGGTGAAGGCGGTCGACGCGCCGTACGACGTGGGTCGCCGGGGCGGCGCCTGGATCAAGGTCAAGCCGAGGCACACGCTGGATCTCGTGGTACTGGCCGTCGAGTGGGGCCACGGTCGGCGCCAGGGCTGGCTGTCGAATCTGCACCTCGGTGCCCGCGACCCGGAGACCGGTGGGTTCGTCATGCTCGGCAAGACGTTCAAAGGCCTCACCGACGAGCTGCTGCGCTGGCAGACCGAGCGCCTGTTGGCGCTGGCTACCGAGAAAGGCGACTGGGTCGTGAAGGTCCGTCCCGAACTGGTGGTGGAGATCGCGTTCGACGGCGTGCAGACCAGCCCGCGGTACCCGGGCGGGGTCGCGTTGCGGTTCGCCCGGGTGCTGCGCTACCGGGAGGACAAGCCGGTGTCCGAGGCCGACACCATCGACACGGTTCGCGCCATCCACAGTGGACGACGCTAACCGTCAGGCCCCGCCGCGGACGTTGTTTTCGATCTCGGCGGCGGCGTACTCGAGCAGTTCGTGCGCGAGGTTGGACAGCGCCCGGGCCGCGGCGACCTCCTCACCGATGCGGGACACCGGTCGGTCGACGGGATTGCGCCGGGACTGGCCGCGCCCGCGGAGCTCCCGCCCGCCGGGCCCGGACAGTACGGCCAGCGCCTGGGTGTGGTCGGTGTCCTCGTCGAACCTGAGCTCGACGGTCCACGCGGTGGTAGTCGTCGTTGATGTGCTCATGACCCATTTTCGCCCGACTCGGCGGGCCGGGTCAGACGGCCGGCGAAACTGGTGCCTCGGGCAACCGCGCGTCGGCGAGGTCGACGTCCCGGATGTCCCATTGGTGCGCCTCCCGGTGGGCGAGCCAGCAGAAGCCGAATACCACGAACGCAGCGAACAACCACCACTGAATGACGTACCCGGCGTTCTGCCAGGCTCGTTCCATCGTGACCGGTACCGGGGTGAACCGGGCGTCGTTCGCGGGTGTCTGCTCGTCCAGCAGGAGGTACGCGCCATAGACCGGGTACGGCAGTTCGCGCCCGATCTGTCCGGTCGCGATGCCCCGGATCTGCCGCGTATCGTCCTGCCGCTCGACCGGAGTGGCCCGGCTCTCGCTGAGATGCACCCGGCCGATCACGGTCACCTGCCCCGTCGGCGCGGGCGGCACCTCCGGCCGAGCGATGGCCCCGCTCGCGGCGGGCGGGACCCAGCCACGGTCCACGAGTACGGCCGACCCGTCGCTCAGTCGGAGCGGCGTGATGACCTCGAAACCGACCCGACCGCCGACGGTACGGCCCCGCGCGAGGATCTCGTACGCCTGGTCGTAGACCCCGGTGGCCGTCACCCTGGTCCACGCCGCATCGGCCCGTGGCGCCGGCCCACCGCCGACCTGCGGCGAAGACAGGACCGCGCCGAGTTGGGTGGGCGCGGCAACGGCCGAGGCGGCGATCCGCTCGTTGATGGCCGTGCGCTCGCGGTACCGGTCGAGTTGCCACAGCCCCAGTGCCACCATGGCGGCCGCGACCGCCGCCATCAGGGCGGCGAGGCCGAGCCACCGGGGCGTAGCGAGAAACCGGTACACAGGAATGAGGCTACCGAGTCCCAGGACGCGGCGAGCCGGACCCGGTATCGTCCCCTTCGGGCCGGAAGGAGACCGCCATGACGACCATTCCTCGCGTCGTGGTCTCCGCACCCTCGTCGGGACATGGCAAGACCGCCGTGTCGCTGGGGTTGCTCGCCGCACTCGCGTCCCGCGGACTGCGCTGTGCCGGCTTCAAGATCGGGCCGGATCACATCGACGCCGCGTACCTCGGCCTGGCCTCCGGCCGCCCGGGGCGCAACCTCGACCCGAGGCTGGTCGGTGGGCACCGAGTTGGACCGCTGTTCGCGCACGGGGCGATCGGAGCGGACATCGCGGTCGTCGAAGGCACGATGGGTCTCTACGACGGTCTCACCGGCCGCACCGACGTCGAGTCGACCGCACAGGTCGCGGGCGTCCTGCGGGCACCCGTGGTGTTCGTGGTCGACGTGGCGGCGATGGGCCAGTCGGTGGCCGCGCTGGTGCACGGCTTCCGCGCCTACGACGAGGTGGTCTGGCTCGGCGGGGTAATACTCAACCGGGTCGGGTCGGACCGGCACGAGCAGCTGTTGCGCGAGGCGCTCGACGACATCGGCGTACCCGTCTTCGGCGCGCTCCGCCGAGGCGCACTCGTGCCGGCCGGGCCGGGTGCGGTTCCGGCGCGCACGCACGGCCCGGTGCCGGTTGTGCATCACAGCCTCGAGGCGGTCCGCGCGGTACGCCGGCTCGGTGAGGTCGTCCACGACACCGTCGACGTCGACCGGGTGCTCAGCCTCGCCCAGTCCGCCCCGCCGCTGGCGGCCGAGCCCTGGTCGCCCGCTGCCGAGTTGGGCATGGTGGACCATGCCGGGCCGCGACCGGTCGTCGCGGTCGCCGGTGGTCCATCATCCGGTTACGGGTACGCCGAAACGTCGGAGCTGCTGCGCGCGGCCGGCGCGGAGGTCGTACCGCTGGATCCCTTGCGGGACGAGTCCCTGCCGGCCGGGACGGCGGCGCTGGTGCTCGGCGGCGGCCTGCCCGAGTCGTACGCCGAGGAGCTGGCCGCCAACGAACGGCTGTCCCGCCAGGTGGCGGACCTGGCCCGCGCCGGCCAGCCGGTGATCGCCGAAGGGGTCGGCCTGGTCTGGCTGAGCCGGGAGCTGGACGGCCGCCCGATGTGCGGCGTGCTCGACACCGCCGCGCGCGTGACGGACCTGCTCGTGATCGGGTACCGGGAGGCCACCGCCCAGACCTCGTCACCGCTGGCGGCGGCGGGTGCCCGGCTCGTGGGCTACAAGCATCACCGCACCCAGGTGCTGCCTCGAGCGGGGGTGTCGCCGGCCTGGGCGTGGCCGGGCGGCCAGCCCGAGGGCTTCGTGTGGCGAGGGGTGCACGCGTCGTTCCTGAACCTGCACTGGGCCGGCGCACCGGAGATCGCGGTCCGGCTGGTGGCCGCGGCCCGGCAGACCGCGATCCCGGCCCCGGTACCGGTCAGCCCGGCGGTTCCGCCGGCGATCCCGGCCCCGGCGCACGACGAGCCGGCGACCGAGGCCCTGGAGCTATGAACCAGGTTGCGATACGCCGGTTCCCGGCATTGACCGTCGCGACCCCGCGGCTGCACATCAGGCCGTTGGTGGCGGACGACGCGCCGGCGGTCACGGATGTCTTCGCGGATCGGCAGACGCAACGGTGGCTGCCCGTCTCGCGGAACTTCGAGGCTGCGGCGTGGTGCACCGAGTTGGCCGTCGAGCGGCGGGACAGCGGCGAGGGTGACCACTACGGCGTGGTCCGGCGGGAGGACGACCGGCTGGTCGGTTGCCTCTGGACGAAGCGCACCGACTGGGGCGCGCGGGTGACCGAGGTGACGTACGCCATGGCGCCGGCGGCTCGCGGCTTCGGCATCGCCGCCGAGGCAACCGATGCCGTGGCGATCGCGCTGCTGCTCGAGCACGGCTTCCAGCGCGTCGAGCTGCGGGTGGCGCCAGGCAACCTCGCCTCCCGGCGAGTGGCCGAGAAGGCCGGCTTCACCTACGAAGGGCTGCTACGCAACGCCGGGTACGTCCACAGTGGACGAGTGGATCTCGAGGTCTGGTCCCTGGTAACGGCAGACCTGCGCTGACCCGGGGTCAATTTTGGCCTTGACAACGGTGTCCACTATGGCCTCATGCGGATTCGGGTGTGGGCGGTTGCGGCCGCGGTGGTGGTACTCCTGACCGGTTGTGTCATGACGCGCAAGGAATCCGGGGGTTCCCGCGAGCCCGTGGAGAGTGTGGGCGGACCCGCCACGTCGGCGCCGCCGACGCAGGGCGCGACGAACAAGAAGCCGGTACCCGCGGCGTGTGCGGTGCTCTCCAATCCCGAGGTCCGGACGCTCACCGGGCAGGAGATCGACGAGATCGCCGACACGTCGTTGCCGAACGACCCGGACCAGAGCGGCTGTATCTGGAATCTGACTCCGGGCGGTGCCCTGTACCTGAGCTACCGCCGGTCCGACGCCGAGCAGTTCGCCTTGCACCGCACCGGCGCGCAGAAGGTCGATGGGGTCGGCACCGAAGCGTACTTCGACGGCATCCACCTCGTGGTGCTGATCGGCGACCTCGACGTCGACATCATCATGCGGTCCGGCGAGTCCGACGCGAAGCACCTCGACCGTTCCATCCAGGTAGCGAAGACGGTAACCCCACGGCTGACGGGATAAGCGAAACGGTCAGCGGCGGCGGGGCGGTTGCGGAGACGGTGCGTCGGCCGGCGGCAGTGTACCGACGATCGCCGGTGACGGAGGCGTGAACTGCCGTACCGGTGAACCGGCGAGCCCGTCCCGCAGCGTAAACGAGACCGCGTTGATGGGCTTCCAGTAGTTGTAGTCGCCGACCGCGTTGAACGGGTTGTCGGGATCGGCCACGAAACTGGCCGCCGCGAGATCCGGCGTCATCCCCACGAACCAGGCGGCCCGGGTGTCGTCGGTCGTACCGGTCTTGCCCGCTACCGGACGGCCCACCATCCCGTACACCTGTGGCGCGGTCGACCAGTCGCCGCAGTTGCCCTTCGCCGCCTTGTACCCGGTGACGCAGCGGGCGGCGTCGGTCGCCGCGCGCGCCACGTCCTCGGTCACCTCGCGGTGGCAGACGGGCTGGTCGGCCTGGATCTGCTTGCCGTCCTGGCCGGTGTACGTCGCCGGCGTCCCATCGGGGTTGGTGATGGACAGGACCGGCCACGGCTGGCAGTAGATGCCGTCCCCGGCCAGCGTGGCGTAGGCGTTGGCCATCTCCAGCGGCGTCGTGTCGGCCACGCCGAGCGTGAACGCGCCCCAGCCCGCGGCCCGCGCGGGGGAGGCCATCATCCGGTCGACGTCGGTGTGCCAGGTCAGGCCGAGCCGCTCGGCCATGCGTACCGCGCGGTCGGCGCCGACGGCCTGTTCCAGCTGGACGAAGTAGGTGTTGACCGACTTGCCGAACCCGGACCACATCGCGTGCCGCCCGGTCATGCCACCGCTGGCGTTCGACGGGCACCAGCGCCCGCCGCAGCTGGCCGGTTCGCCGTACCCGGACAGGTAGATCGACGTGTACCGCATCGGCGCGTAGAACGACGTGGACAGCTTGAAGCCGGCGTCGAGCGCGGCGGTCATCGTGAAGATCTTGAAGGTCGAGCCGGCCTGGTACCCGGGCAGGTCGCCGCCGCCGAGCAGTGGGTTGACCGTATTCGGGTAGTTGCCCTTGATCTTGTCGCGCAGGCTGGTATCGCTGTGCTCGCCGTTCTTCCGCTGGTCGAGCGAGTAGACGCGGTTCACCGCCATCGCCTTGACCAGGCCGGTACCGGGCTGGATGGCGACGAGCCCGTGGGCGAACTTGCTGTTGATCGACTCGTTCTGGACCACCTGCTGTTGGGCGATCGACTGGATCTTCGGGTCGAGTGAGGTCACGATGCGGAAGCCGCCGCGGCGCAGCCGGTTCTCCCGCTCACCGGGGCTGGCGCCGAACGCCGACTGGTTGAGCCACCACGCCTTGAGGAAGTCGCAGAAGAATCCCCAGCTGTTGTACCGGGGCGGTACCGACACGCAGTCGTTCGGCGGCTCGGTCAGCTTCAGCCGGATGGGTTCCTGCTTCGCCTTCGCGGCCGCGTCGGCCGACACGTACTCCAGCTTGGCCATCTGGTCGATGACGTAGTTGCGGCGGTCGGTGGCGGCCCGCACGTCGTTGCTCGCCGGGTCGTACGCCGTCGGTGCCTTGACCAGGCCGGCCAGCGTGGCCGCCTCGACGAGAGTGAGATTCCTGGCGGGCTTGGAGAAGTAAACCTCGGCGGCGGCGAAGATGCCGTACGCGCGGTGCCCGAAGTACGCGGCGTTGAGGTAACGCTCCAGGATCTCGGTCTTCGACAGTTCCCGCTCCAGCTCGACAGCGAGCCGCATCTCGCGGATCTTGCGAGCGCTGGTCTGCTCGACGGCCGCCTGCACTTCGGCCGGCGTCTGGGCCGAGTCACGGGCAGCCATCCGGACGTACTGCATCGTCAGCGTCGATGCCCCCTGCTCGACCGTGCCGGCCTGGTGGTTGGCGACGAACGCCCGTACGATGCCCCGGACGTCGACGCCGTTGTGCTCGTAGAACCGGTTGTCCTCCGATGCCACGATCGCCTGCATCATGTACGGCGACATCTCGCTGATCGGCAGGTACTTGCGGTGCTCCTCGTAGAACGACGTGAGCAGCGTCTTGTTGTCCGACGCATAGACGTATGTCGTCTGCGCCGGCGGCGACACGTTCAGGACCTTGGGTAGGTTGTTCACTAGATCCGCACCGGCCTTGGCGCCGAGGCCGCCGACCGCGGCCAGGGGATACGCGACGCCGGCCACCACGACGCCGGCGATGAGGCCGGCCCGGATCAACGTCGCGACGCGGCCAGTTGCCTCGAGGGTGCGGTTCATCACCCCATAAAGGTAGGACATAGCGCGTTATGTCATGACGAAAACGCGGGCGCTAGACGGGGCATTCTTTCGTGGTACGCCGAACCGCCATGATGTCCTGGCTACCAAGGAGGTTGGCATGCTCGACGAGGTCCTGGCGGCGATCCGGCCGCTGGATTCCTGGGCGATGGCCGCCGCCCGGGAGCTTCAGGCACGGTTGACGAAGCCCGCGGGGTCGCTGGGGGCCCTGGAGGAACTGGCGGTACGGCTCGCCGGGCTGGCCGGTACCTGTCCGCCCCCGGTACCGGTGCCCGCGGCGCTCGCGGTCTTCGCCGGTGATCACGGAGTTCACGCGCAGGGTGTGACGCCGTGGCCCCAGGAGGTGACCGCCCAGATGGTGGCGAACTTCCTCGCCGGCGGCGCGGTCGTCAACGCGTTCGCGCGTCAGGCGGATGTGTCCGTGACCGTGGTGGATGTCGGCGTCGCGGCGACGTTGGCTCCGAACCCGGGGCTCGTGGCCGCGAAGGTCCGGCCCGGTACCGCCGACCTGTCCGTCGGGCCGGCCATGACGCGCGACGAGGCGCTGGCCGCGATCGGGGTCGGTATCGAGGTCGCGAACTCCCTTGTGGACAGTGGGGCACGTGCGCTGCTGACCGGCGACATGGGCATCGGAAACACGACCCCGGCGGCGGCGCTGGTCGCCGTGTTCACGGGGCTCGATCCGTCGGCGGTGACCGGTCGCGGTACCGGAGTCGACGACAACATGTACGCCCGCAAGGTTGCCGTCGTACGCGCGGCACTGGACCGGCACCGACCCGACCCCGCGGATCCGATCGGGGTACTCGCGTCGGTCGGTGGGCTGGAACACGCGGCACTGGCGGGGTTCGTGCTCGCGGGCGCCGCGCGACGCGTACCCGTGATTCTCGATGGGGTCATCGCCGACGCGGCGGCGTTGGTGGCGGCGGCGCTCGCCCCCGAGGTGGCCGACGCGTGCGTCGCGGGCCACCGCTCGGCCGAGTCCGGCGCGGGCGCCGCCATCATCAACCTGGGCCTGACCCCCTTGCTGGACCTGGGTTTGCGCCTCGGCGAGGGTACCGGCGCCGTGCTCGCCCTGCCGATCGTCGCGAGCGCCGCGCGGGTCCTGCACGAGGTGGCGACGTTCGATGCCGCGGGGATCAGCGGATGAACCTGTATCCATTGGCGCTGCGGCTGGACGGCCGCATGGTCCTCGTCGTCGGCGGCGGTACCGTCGCCACCCGGCGGGTGCCCGCCCTGCTCGACGCCGGCGCGGACGTGGTCGTGGTGTCGCCGTCGCTGACCCCGGCGCTGCGTGCCCTCGCCGACGCCGGCCGGGTGCGCTGGGTAGCGCGGCGGTTCGAACCGTCCGATGTGGACGGTGTGTGGCTGGTACAGGTCGCCGTCGACGACCCGGCGGCCGCGTCGGCGGTCAGCGACGCGGCCGAGGCGCGCAGGATCTTCTGCGTGCGGGCCGACGACCGGCACGCCGCCACCGCGTGGACTCCGGCGGTCACCCGGCACGGGCCGGTCACCGTGGCCGTGCTGGGCGGTGGCGATCCGCGCCTGTCGATGGCGGTACGCGACCGGATCCGGTCGCTGCTCTCGGACCGCCCGGACGCGGCCGTCCCGACCGGTCCCGGTGGCGTCGTAGCGCTCGTCGGCGCCGGTCCCGGCGATCCGGAGCTGATCACGGTGAAGGGTCGGCGGCTGCTCGCCGAGGCCGATGTCGTGGTCGCCGACCGGCTCACGCCCGGGCTGCTGCTGGACGAGCTGCGCGCCGATGCCGAGCTGGTCGACGCGTCGAAGATTCCCTACGGGCCGGCCGCGACCCAGGAGGAGATCAACCGGATCCTCGTCGAGCGGGCGCGCGCCGGTCTCCGCGTCGTACGCCTCAAGGGCGGCGACCCGTTCGTGTTCGGCCGAGGTGGGGAGGAGGTAGCCGCGTGCACGGCGGCCGGGATACCGGTGACCGTGGTGCCCGGCGTGACGAGCGCGGTGGCCGCGCCGGCGATGGCGGGCATCCCGGTGACGCACCGCGGGGTGGCGCACGAGTTCGTCGTCGTATCCGGCCACGTGGCGCCGGGCGATCCAGCGTCCCTTGTGGACTGGTCGGCGCTCGCGCGGCTACGGGGTACCGTGTGCGTGCTGATGGGCCTGGCGAACCTGCCGGCGATCGTCGCCGCGCTGATGACCTACGGCCGGGATCCCGGTACGCCGGCGGCCGTCATCCAGGACGGGACGACCGGTGCGCAGCGGGTCGTCCGGGCGCCGTTGCACGCGCTCGCCGAGACGGCCGCGTCCGAGGGAATCCAACCGCCGGCCGTCGTGGTCATCGGCGACCTCGCGGCCGGCATCCCGGAGACGCCAGGCTGACTCGCCTGTGGTCACGCGTCGACGAGCAGCAGTCCGTCGTTGTTGAGGTGCACCTCTGGCGTGCTGGCGTCGGGAGCGTAGGCCGCGACCGTCAGAGACCTCCCGCCATCGAAGCGAAGTCGCTGTCCCAACTCGAAGACCTGACCCTCCGCGAGCATCCGGGCCAGGTGGTTCAGGATCTGCCCGGTCTCCTCGATGCGATCGGCGGGTACGCCCGTAATCAGGTCCGGCCGTGCGAACTTCAGCATCCCGCGGGTGTGCACGGCATGTCCGAACCCCGGTGTGGGTTCGGTCTCGGCGATCAGACTCACCTCACGCTGTATGACGAACGGCCGATCGGGCGACAGTGCGGCCACGTCCAACCCGCGAAGCCAATGGCATGCGTACGCGTCGAGCGCCGCGAAGCTGCCCGAGGTCGCGAGTGTGGACGCCACGGCCCAGGCGAGTTGCAGATGACTGAGGTCCACCGGATCGTCGACCTCGACGTTGATCGAGTAACACCAGGGCGCCGCGTCGAGGCGGTCCAGGTCCTCGAGCTGTTTGGTCGCGATGTTCCGCGGCGCACCGGTACGCCAGCCGTCGATCCACTCTGGACTGTCCGCGTACTGGTGGATGCGCAGGTCCAGCGCGTCGATGGGAGCGGTCGTCGGAACGATGCTTCGCAGTACGAGTTCCCCTCCGGTGCCGAGCACGTTCTCGTCGGCGAAGGCGATCAGCGAGATCGCGGCCCGCCGGCCGGTAGCCCGAAACGCCGGCCGGGGCCACGGCGCGATCGGAGAACTCACCGCGGCATTCTTCCACGTCCGCGGGGTATGAAACGCGACCGCTACTTCGGGATTCCGCCGTCGAGGAGAAGGGCGCAGCGGATCAGGCCGAGGTGACTGTACGCCTGCGGATGGTTGCCGAGCCCACGCTCACCCATGGGGTCGTACTGCTCCGGCAGGAGACCGGTCGGACCCGCACAGTCGAGCATCTGCTCGAACAACTCCTCGGCGTCGGCCCGCCGGCCGGTACGCAGGTACGCCTCGACCATCCACGCCGAGCAGACGTGGAAGCCGCCTTCCCGCCCGGGTAGCCCGTCGTCCCAGCGGTACCGGTACACGACCGGGCCGCTGCGCAGTTCCGCCTCGGTCTTGAGGACAGTGGAGAGGAACCGCTCGTCGTTGTCGGGCAACAGGCCGGACAGCCCGATCCACAGCGATGCCGCGTCCATCTCCGGGGCGCCGTAGGCGACGGTGTACGCCCCCGACGCCTCGTGCCAGCCGTGGGTGAGCACGTGCTCGCCGATCCGGTCGCGCAGCAACACCCACTCGGGACGGTCCCGCCCGCCGTGCCGGCGCATCACGTGCAGCGCCCGGTCGACGGTCAGCCAGCACATCACCTTGGAGTACACGTGGTGCCGGGGCGGCATGCGGACTTCCCACAGCCCGTGGTCGGGTTCGTGCCAGCGCCGGGCGACGGCCTCGACCATCGCGTCGACGATCCGCCACTCCTCGTCGCGTACGAAGCTCCCTTCGCTCGCGGCTGCGGGGCTCGCAAGCTCGCTCCTCGCGCTCGCCGCGACCCGCGCCTCGACAACGGCCGCGAGCAGGTCCGCGATCGGGCCGAACACGTCGAGCTGCAGCTGGCGGTTGGCGAGGTTGCCGACGCGTACCGGGCGGGAGCCCGCGTAGCCGGGCAGCGTCTCGATGACGGCCTCGGGACCCAGCTCGTATCCGTCCACTGTGTACAGCGGGTGCAGCCGCTCGGGGTGGCCGCCGGTGCGTTCGATGCAGCCGTCGACCCAGCGCAGCAGCGCCTCGGCCTCGGCCAGCGAGCCCAGGTCGACCAGCGCGCGGGCGCTCATCGAGGCGTCCCGCAGCCAGCAGAACCGGTAGTCCCAGTTGCGAACGCCGCCCAGTTCCTCGGGCAGCGAGGTGGTCGCCGCGGCGAGGATCGCTCCGGTCGGCTCGAAGCACAGCCCGCGCAGCACGAGCGCGCTGCGCAGGACGAGATCCCGCGCCACGCTGGGAAGCTGAAGCGCCGCCGCCCACTCCCGCCACGGTTGTTCGGCCGCGGCCTGCCGCTCGCCGACCGGCAGCTGGTCCGACTCGATGCCGTGGGTGCCGAAGCGCAGGTCGAGTACCACCTGCCCGCCGAGGGCGGCGAGGTCGACGACCGCCCGCGCGGTGTCGTGCCCGCCTTCGTTCACGACCTCCCACTCGACGCCTGGGGAGCGCAGCGCGATCGGCTCGGCCGAACCCAGTACCAGCAGCCCGTCCCCGCCGAGCGGCTGCAGGCGGACCGCGACCTGTCCGAACTCCGGCCGCGGGGCGAACTCGATGCGCGCCCGGGCGCTGCCGGACAGGACCCGTACCAGTACCGAGTCGCCGTCGAGCCAGTCGGTGACGGTCAGCCCGGACCACCTGGTTTCCACGGTCATCGTGCCGGAGCGGTACCGCTGTCCCAACGGCATCTGCCCGTTGCGCTCGAGCCCGATCGAGAAGTGACCCGCGTCCGCCCCGCCGAGCAGGTCGGCGAAGATGGCCGCCGAGTCGGGCCGCGGGTGGCACAGCCAACTGACCTTCGCGTCGGGCGTCAGCAGCGCCACGGTACGGCCGTTGGACAGCATCGAGTGCCGCTCGATCGGGACGGAGCGCTCGCCGTACAGCCAGTACCGCCGGGTCTCGAGCAGCATGCCCAGGACCCGCACGGCGTCGTACGGCTCCGGTACGCGGAACGCCGCCCTGGTGTCGCCCGGGCCGATCTTGATGCCCACGTCCGGCCCGTGCAGGTTGGCGAACACGTTCTCGTCGGTGACGTCGTCGCCCATGTACAGCACGGCGCTCGCCGACAGCTGCATCCGCAGCGAGTCGACGGCGGTCCCCTTGTTCGTCGGGATCACGAGCAGCTCGATGACCTGCTTGCCCTGCGTGACGTGCAGGTCCGGCCAGGTCGCCGGGCCGTAGTGGACCGCGTCCTGGACCTCCTCGGCGACCTCGGGCGGGGCCCCGCGGGTGTGTACCGCCACGCTGGCCGGCTTGATCTCCAGCCGTACCCCCGACTTGCCCTTGACGATCCGCTCGAGCTCGGTGATCAGTCGGCTGCGCAGTGTGACCAGCTCCGGTGCGAGCGACTCGACGAAGCCGACGTCGAACTCGGAGCCGTGGCTGCCGACCAGGTGAACCTCGCTGGGCAGCCGGGACAGCGCCGCGAGGTCGCGCAGCGCGCGGCCGGAGACTACGGCCACGGTGGTCTGCGGCAGCGTCGCGAGGGCGCGGACAGCGGCGACGGCCTCCGGCAGCGGTACGGCTTTCGCCGGGTCCTCGACGATCGGGGCGAGGGTGCCGTCGTAGTCGCAGGCCACGAGCAGCAGTGGTACGCGCGCGATCCGGCTCACCGCGGCGCGTAGCGCGGTGTCGATCTGATCGGTCACTACCGCGCTCCGGCCAGCACTGGTGGGTTGCCCGGCTGCTCCACGCCGAGGGCGGACAGGAACGAGTTGGCCCAATGTCGTACGTCGTGTCCGCGCAGGTGTCGCTGCATGATGCGCATGCGGCGGGACGCCTCGACGTCGTCGGCGTCGATGGCCCGCATCAGCGAGTCCTTGATGCCGTCGGAGTCGTGCGGATTGCACAAGAAGGCCTGGCGCAGCTCGGCGGCGGCGCCGGCGAACTCGCTCAGCACCAGCGCACCCTGACCGTCGGTGCGCGCGGCGACATACTCTTTGGCCACCAGATTCATTCCGTCCCGCAGCGGTGTAACCATCATGACGTCCGCCGCGCAGTAGAGAGCAGCGAGTTCACTGCGACTGTACGACTGATGCAGATAATGCACTGCCGGCACGCCGACACGACCGAAATCACCATTTATCCGACCGACTTCTCGCTCTACCCGCACCCTCAGGGTCTGGTAGTGCTCGACGCGCTCGCGACTGGGCGTGGCGACTTGGACCATGACCGTCTCCGGCACGGTAAGTCTGCCCTCCGCGAGCAGTTCGCGAAAGGCCTTGAACCGCCTTTCGATACCCTTCGTGTAGTCGAGCCGGTCGACGCCGAGGATGACGGTCTTGGGATCGCCCAGCTCGGCGCGGATCTGGGCGGCCCGCGTGCGCACGACGGGGTTTTCCGCCATCGCTGTCATCTCGGCGACATCGATCGAGATCGGAAAGGCGCCGGCCTTCACGTACCGGCCGTCGACCTCGACGGTCGAGCCCTCGTACCGCAGGCCGAGCAGGTGCTTGGCGAGCCGTACGAAGTTCTGCACCGCCAGCCGCTGCTGGAAGCCCACGAGGTCGGCGCCGAGCAGACCCCACATGATCTCCGCTCGGCTGGGCATCTGCATGAACAGTTCGATCGGCGGGAACGGAATGTGCAGGAAGAATCCGATGCGCAGATCGGGGCGGCGTTCCCGGAGCATCGCCGGGACGAGCTGGAGCTGGTAGTCCTGCACCCAGACGGTCGCGCCGGGCGCGGCGACCTCCGCGGCGGCGTCGGCGAACCGGGCGTTCACCGCGCGGTACGCCTCCCGCCAGATCCGCCGGAACGTCGGGGTCTCGACGGCGTCGTGGTACAGCGGCCAGATCGACGAGTTGGAGGCGCCCTCGTAGTACCGCTCGACGTCCATCTCCGTCTGCGGCACCGGCTGCAGGTTGATGCCCTCGAACTCGAACGGGGCGGGCGCCGAACCGGTACCGCCGGCCCAGCCGACCCACGTACCCCGGTTGGCGGTCAGCACGGGATGCAGCGCGGTGACCAGCCCACCGGGACTCCGCCGCCAGGCCCGGCCGCCCACGCCAGTCACCTCGTCGACCGGTAGGCGGTTGGCGACAACCACGAACGAGCTGCGTTCCGTCACTACGTCGTACCTCCGGTCGGCTGATGTAGGCTCAACCGTTCAGCCTACCCGCCAGTCACTTCACTCCTCCGGCGGTTAGACCTTCGACGATACGGCGCTGGAAGAACAGGACCATGAGCACCAGGGGAATCGTGACCACCACTCCGGCGGCCATCTGGGTACCGAACGGCTGATCGAACCGGTACTGCCCGGTGAAGGTGGCCACGATGACGTTGGCCGTCTTCATGTCCTGCCGGTTCACCACGCTGACCGCGATGATGAACTCGTTCCACGTTGCGATGAACGCCAGGATCGCGGTCGTGAACACGCCGGGGGCCGCCAGCGGCAGGATCACCTTGCGGAACGCCTGACCCGGGGTACAACCATCGACGACCGCGGCCTCCTCGAGCTCGTACGGCATCTGCCGGAAGAACGTCGTCAGGTTCCAGACCGCGAGCGGCAGCGCGAAGCTGAGGCTGGGCGCGATCATGGCCTGGTACGTGTTGATCCAGCTCAGCTCGGTGAACACCCGCAGGAGCGGGACCAGCAGCGTGATGCCGGGGAACATCGACGTCGCGATCACCATGCCGAGGACGAACCCTTTGCCGCGGAAGTCCAGCCGGGCTATGGCGTACCCGGTCATGATGGCGATCGCGAGCACGAGGGACGTCGTCACACCGGCCACGACGAGGCTGTTGAGCAACGCCCGGGCGAAGCCGTTGTTCGGGTCGAACGCGGCGGCGAAGTTGTCCGAGGAAGGCGGCGCGGGCACCAACGCGTTGGAGAACTGGTCCGCCGGCCGGCGCAGGCTGGACACCACCATCCAGTAGAAGGGCGCGAGACAGTACGCGACGATCGCGAAGATCCCGAGGGTCCGCAACCAGTTCTTCATCGCTTGCCCTCCATGCCACGGCCGACCACGTCGGCGCCGAGCACCCGGATGAACAGATAGGCCACGACCGCGGTGTAGGCGAAGAGCACGACCGCGTACGCCGCGGCCGGCCCGAAGCGCAGGTTCTGCATGTCGTCCCAGGCGAGCATCGACAGCGTCTCCACGGACCGCTTGCCCCGCCCGACGAGAACGAACGGCAGGTCGAACATGCGTAGCAGGTCGAGTAGCCGGAACAGCACCGCCACCACCAGCGCCGGTTTGACCAGCGGCAAGGTGATCTTCCAGAACGTATGCCATGGCGAGCTGCCGTCGACCTTGGCCGCCTCGTAGACCTCGGCGGGGATCACCTGCAACCCCGCGAGCACGAGCAGGCCGATGAACGGCGCGGTCTTCCAGGTGTCCGCGATGACCACGGACAGCCAGGCTTGGAAGCCCTCGGTGGTCCAGAGGATCTGCGTGTTCAGGATGTCGTTGGCGATGCCGTCGGTACTGAAGATCCACCGCCAGAGCAGCGCGGAGATCGCGGTGGGGATCGCCCACGGGATGAGCACGGCGGCCCGGAACAGCCCGCGGCCCCGGAACGCCCGGTGCATGACGAGCGCCATCAACACGCCCAGCACGGTCACCAGCGTCCCGGTCGCGAGCGCGAACGACGTGGTGTTCCACAGCGCGTTGAGGAACCGGGCGCCGGACTCGCCACGGAACAGTCCGGTGTAGTTGTCGAAGCCCAGCTGGCCCGTCCGCTCGATCAGGCCGGTCTCCTGGTTGATGTGCTGGTCGGTCACTGTCAGGGACAGCCGCAGTGCCTCCACCACGGGGTAACCCACGACCAGGCCGAGGGTGATCAGGGTTGGCGACAGGAGTACCGCTGCCAGCCGGCCCACGCCTGCCCGGCGCCGGTCGGACGCCTTCGGTTCGGCGCGGCCGAGCCGGCCCGGCCGCCGGTGTGCCGCCGGCGGCCGGGCCCGGGTCTCGGTGCTCATCTTCTTGCCGTGACTTCGGTCAGCTTGTTCTGCATGTCCGCCAAGGCCGCATCGACCGCCTTGGCTCCGGTAATAGCGGCGTACGCGTTCTCCTGGATCGCGAGCGTGGCGTCGCCGTAGGCGACGACCCGGGGCCGCGCCACGGCGCTGTCCAGCGACTGCTTGAGCACCGACAGGTAGGCGAACTTCTGCTGCAGCGCCGAGTCGGAGTAGATGCTCGAGTACACCGGTGCCAGCGAGTTGGAGTCCAGGTTCTTCTTCGCGTTCTCCACGTTGGCGAACCACTTGATGAAGTCCAGCGCCGTCGCCTTGTTCTTGGCGTACGTGCTGATCGCCAGGTTCTGCCCGCCGAGGCTGGAACTGCCGGGACCGGACTTGCCGGGCAGCGGTGCCACGCCGAACTTGCCGGCCACCTTGCTGGAGCCGTCGGTAGCGTTGGCGAGCGTCCACTGGTACGGCCACTGCCGGTGGAAGATCAGCTTGCCCTCCTGGAAGGCGCGCCGACCGGGCTCCTCCTGGTACGTCACCGCGTCCCGCGGGATCAACCCGCTCTTGAAGCCGTTGACCAGGAACTCCAGGCCCGCCTTGGCCTCCGGGGAGTTCACGGTGGGCTTGCCCTCGTCGTCGACGACCTTCCCACCCGCGGACTGCACTGCCTCGGAGAAGTTGACTGTCAGCCCTTCGTACTTGTCGAACTGGCCGGCGTAGCAACCGATGCTGGCGGCCGCGGGCAGTGCCTTCACCTTGGCGCAGGTCGCCTGCATCTCGTCCCAGGTCTTCGGCGGCTGCGCCTGCACCTGGTCGAGCAGGTCCTTGCGGTAGAAGAGCAGACCCGCGTTGGTGTTGTACGGCACCGCGTACAGCTTGTTGAAGTACTTGCCGGTGGCCACAGTGGACGGCAGCATCTCGCCGAGGGGGAACTGGTCCTCGGGCAACTGCTGGATCCAGCCGTTCGCCGCGAACTCGGCCGTCCAGATCACGTCCATGTTCAGGACCGCGAACGCGTCGGACTTGGTCTGGGCGTTCTGGATGAACTGCTGGCGCTGCTGGTCTGCCGACTCCGGCAGCTCGGCCAGCGTGACCTTCTCGTTGGGGTGATCGGTGTTCCAGCGGTCGAGCTGGCCCTGCACCGTTCCGGTGGTGTCCTTGCCCTGAGCGAGAGTGATCGGCCCTCGCCCTTCGAACTGGCCGGGTTGCGCGGTTGTGCCGCCACCACCGTTGCCACACGCGGTCACTCCGCCCGCTACGAGAGCGAGGACCAGTGCGCCAACCGTTCTGCCCCAGGACGGTCGATACATGTGTTTACTCCCTTATTCAATCTGGGCAGCATCGCCCGAATTCGGCTGTACCCACGTCCTGTGAATCCAAAAGTTCCGTTGCCAGTTTGTGATATGGAGTTTGGCGCTATCCCGGGATACCGACCTTTGTGCCGGATGGGATCCTGCACGTATGAACCAGCGTCGCCCCGTTGCTGGCCCGCTGCTGCTCGCACTCGTGTTCCTGGCGATCATCGGAGCTTCGGTCGGCGTGGCGCTGGGCTGGTACGTGGCCGGCCTGGGCGGTGACGGCAAGGACCCCGGTGACAACGCCGGCACTGGCACCGGGGTCACCACCCCCCAGTCACCGCCGGTGACTCCCACTCTGTCCTCGTCACCGCCCGTCACCGTCAAATGTCCGGACGTGACGCAGGAAGCCGCGAAGAAGCCGCTGGACGTGGTGCTCTACATCCGTACCGAGCTGTCCCAGGTGTGGATCTGCAAGGACGCCGACGACAAGCTCTGGTACCAGGGCAACCGCCTCGCCGGGCGGCCCGCAACGGACCAGCTGCCGGCGGCGATCTCCGACAACACGCTGTTCCTCGAGGACGTCATTCGGGATGGCACCAGCTACGTCGCGACCAACGGATCCGGCGACCAGATCACGACCTACCGCATCGCCCGCGACAAGCTGACCATCGACAATCCGGGGACGAAGAACGACTCCGTCGAGCCCGTCCTGCCCACGTACACGTACCCGTCGCAGTAGCGGAGCCCGATGTGGGCGGAGGGTGACGTGGCTGGAAAGATTGGGCCGTGGCTCAGTTCATCTACACGCTCGAAAAGGCGCGCCGTGCCCACGGCGACAAGGTCGTCCTCGACGATGTGACGCTGTACTTCCTGCCCGGCGCCAAGATCGGCGTGGTCGGGCCCAACGGCGCCGGCAAGTCGAGCCTGCTTCGGATCATGGCGGGGCTGGACCGGCCGAGCAACGGCGAGGCAAGGCTCATGCCGGGGTACACCGTCGGCCTGCTCGCCCAGGAGCCGCCGCTGACCGAGGACAAGACCGTGCTCGGCAACATCGAGGAGGCGGTCGCCGACACGAAGGCGAAGCTGGCGCGGTTCAACGAGATCGCCGAGCTGATGGCGACCGATTACTCCGACGAGCTGATGAACGAGATGGGCCGGCTGCAGGAGGAGCTGGACCACGCCGACGCCTGGGACGTGGACTCCAAGCTCGAGCTGGCGATGGACGCCCTGCGCTGCCCGCCGCCCGACGCCGACGTGACCACGCTGTCCGGTGGTGAGCGCCGCCGGGTCGCGCTGTGCAAGCTGCTCCTCCAGCAACCCGATCTGCTGCTGCTCGACGAGCCCACCAACCACCTCGACGCGGAGAGCGTGCAGTGGCTGGAGCAGCACCTCGCGAAGTACCCGGGCACGGTCGTCGCGATCACCCACGACCGGTACTTCCTCGACAACGTCGCGCAGTGGATCGCCGAGGTGGACCGCGGCAAGGTCTACCCGTACGAGGGCAACTACTCGACGTACCTCGAGAAGAAGTCCGAGCGGCTGGCCGTCCAGGGGCGCAAGGACGCCAAGATGAAGAAGCGTCTCGACGACGAACTTCAATGGGTACGATCCAACGCCAAGGCGCGGCAGACGAAGTCACGGGCGCGGCTGCAGCGGTACGACGAGATGGCCGCGGAGGCGGAGAAGACCCGCAAGCTCGATTTCGAGGAGATCCAGATCCCGCCGGGTCCCCGGCTGGGCAGCACGGTGATCGAGGTATCCAAGCTCCGCAAGGGCTTCGGGGACCGCGTGCTGATCGACGACCTGTCGTTCTCGTTGCCGCGCAACGGGATCGTCGGCATCATCGGGCCGAACGGCGTCGGCAAGACCACGCTGTTCAAGACCATCGTGGGGCTGGAACAGCCGGACGCCGGCAGCGTACAGGTCGGCAACACCGTCCTGCTGTCCTATGTGGACCAGGAGCGGGCCGGCCTCGATCCGAAGAAGTCGGTCTGGGAAGTCGTCTCCGACGGCCTCGACCACTTGATGGTGGGCAAGGTCGAGATGCCGTCGCGGGCGTACGTCGCGGCGTTCGGCTTCAAGGGTCCGGATCAGCAGAAGCCGACCGGGATCCTCAGTGGCGGCGAGCGCAATCGACTCAACCTGGCGATGACGCTGAAGATCGGCGGGAACGTGGTCCTGCTCGACGAGCCCACGAACGACCTCGACGTAGAGACCTTGTCGAGTCTGGAGAACGCGCTGCTCGACTTCCCGGGCTGTGCCGTGGTCATCTCGCACGACCGGATGTTCCTCGACCGGGTCGCCACGCACATCCTGGCCTGGGAAGGCGACGAGGCCGATCCGGCCCGCTGGTTCTGGTACGAGGGCAACTTCGAGGCGTACGAGAAGAACAAGGTCGAGCGGTTGGGAGCCGAGGCGGCGCGCCCGCACCGGGTGACGTACCGCAAGCTGACGCGTGACTAGATTTGTCCACCCTTGCGTCCTGCGCTGGTCGGACATGGACGTGTACGGCCACGTGAACAACGCTCGCTTCCTCACGCTGTACGAGGAGGCCCGGGTCGCGCTGATGTTCGTGGGAGCCCGCGAAGCCGGGTTGACCTCGTTCGAGGAGGGGATCGT
>Ga0075429_100000827_pt1 | contig 24275 bp, 23 predicted proteins | sample RhiMetdeltSRZDD3_FD_75295 | JGI IMG/M metagenome (GOLD analysis project Ga0075429, IMG submission 75295) | Populus rhizosphere microbial communities from Tennessee, USA - Rhizosphere MetaG P. deltoides SRZDD3 | ecosystem: Host-associated > Plants > Roots > Rhizosphere > Soil | place: USA... | reverse complement strand
GCCTTCGTGATCGGCGTGTTCTTCGGCTTCTACCCGGCGCGCAAGGCGGCGCGCCTCAATCCGGTCGAGGCGCTGCGCTTCGAGTGAGCCCCCGCCCCCGACTGAACCATTCGGGGGTGACGTTCCTTCGCGGGGATCCCTAGAGCTTCTCCGCGAGCAGCATCTTCACCGGCGCGGCGCTGCGCGCGTCGATCAGCACCGCCACCCAGGCGATGCGCCCGCGCAGCCGCAGATAGCGCAGGTTCGCCGGATCGGCGCCGGCGCTCGCGAGCCACGCGTCGATCGCCTTCGCGGCCGCCGGCTCCAGGCGGCCAACGCTCGACAGCGGCTGCGCCCGCGCCAGGATCTGGTCCCGGCCCTGCTCGTAGGGCGCGTAGTACTTGGGAAAGTGCTGCAGGTCCACGCCCGCGAGCCCGGCGAACATGAGCTGCTGCTGCTCCTCGTGGTCCTTCGGCCACTCGCCGAACACCAGCTCGGGTCCCGACCACGGCGGGCTGCGATACTGAGGGTATCTCGCCTTGGCGAGCTGCTCCGGATCGAGCTCGGCGACGGTGGCAACCTGGAACTGGTCCTTGACGAAGACGATGAACGCGGGTCGCGCGAGCGAGACGACGTAGCAGCCGTAGGCGAGCGCGGCGATCTGGAGCAGCGCAATCGCCACGAGATCGAACTTCAGGCCGCGCTTGCCGCTGCGGAACACGACCAGGGTGAGCGCGGGTCCGAGCACGACGTCGACGCCGATCAGGATCAGCGCGAGCCACGTGCCGCCCATGGCCCGGAACAGCGTCGGCCCGTACCACACGCCCAGCATCAGGGCGAGCACGCCGGCGGCGATGCCGGCGCTGATCAGCAGGTGGATGCCCGCGGCCCGCCACCGGCTCATGACTGGTCTTCCGTCGCTTTTCTCCATACGCGCTCGGGTGCGTATCTTAGCTACAATCCGCCGCTCCAATGAAGATCCTGGTGACGGGCGGCGCCGGCTACATCGGCTCGCACATGGTGAAGCTGCTTGCCGAGACCGGCAGCGAGGTCACGGTGCTCGACGACCTTTCCACCGGGCACGCCGAGGCGGTGCGTGGCGCGCAGCTCGTCAAGGGCGACATCGTCGACGTCGCGGCCACCCGGAGCCTGCTGCAGAAAAACCGCATCGAAGCCGTGGTCCACTTCGCGGCGTCGAGCCTGGTCGGCGAGTCGATGGCCGACCCGCTGAAGTACTACCGGCGCAACGTCGGCGGCACCGCCGCGCTGGTGCAGGCCATGCGTGAGGCGGGCGTCGCGCACATCGTGTTCTCGTCCACGGCCGCGGTGTATGGCGACCCGGTGCGCACGCCGATCGACGAGGCGCATCCCAAGCAGCCGGTCAATCCCTACGGCGCGAGCAAGCTCGCCGTCGAGCGCATGCTCTCGGACTGCAGCACCGCCTACGGCATCGGCGCCGTCGTGCTTCGCTACTTCAACGCGGCCGGCGCCGACCCCTCGGGCGAGCTCGGCGAGCGCCACGATCCCGAGACCCATCTGATTCCGCTCGTGCTGCAGGCCGCTTCGGGGCGGCGCGCCTCGATCTCGGTGTTCGGCAACGACTGGCCGACGCGCGACGGCACCTGCGTGCGCGACTACATCCACGTCAACGACCTGTGCGACGCGCACCTGCGCGCGCTCGACTGGCTCGCCAAGGGCGGGCGCTACGAGGCGTTCAATCTCGGCAACGGCGACGGCGCCACCGTGCTCGAGGTGATCGAGGCCGCGCGCCGCGTGACCGGCAAGCCGATCAAGATCGACCAGGCCGCGCGCCGCGCGGGCGATCCCGCCACGCTGGTCGCCGACGCCACCAGGGCGCGGCGCGTCCTCGGCTGGCACCCGGCGCGCGCCGACATCGAAGGCATCGTGCGCGACGCCTGGAATTTCGAGCAGCGCCGGCCGCGGTGAGCATCGCCGAGTTCGTCTATACGGTGCTGCTCAAGCCGCCGCCGCTGCGCCGCGCGGCAAACGCGGCGATCCGCGGCCTGCTCCCCGAGCGCGTGCGCGTCGGCGGCGCCGAGGTCTGGCTCAATCCGGACGATCCGGTGATTTCCGGCGCCCTGAGGTTCGGCGTCTACGAGCGCGGCGAGATCGCCTTCTTCCGCTCGCGCTTCCGCCCTGGCATGACCCTGGTCGACGTCGGCGCGAATGTCGGCCTGTACAGCGCCCTCGCGCTGTCGACGCCGGGATTCCACGGCCGGGTGCTCGCGCTCGAGCCGCACGCCGAAAGCCGGCGCTTCCTGGAGAAGACCATCGCGGGCAACGCGCCTGCCGCGGGCGCGGCGCAGATCGTCGGTCTCGCCGCCGCGGACCGCCCGGGCACGCTCGCGCTCTACAAGAATCCGGAGAACAAGGGCGACAACCGCCTTTATCCCGACCCGCTGCTGCGGGGAGAAGAGAGCGTGGGCGCCGATACGCTCGACAACATCTGCCGCCGGGCGGGCATCGCGTCGGCGCAGTTCGTGAAAATCGACGTGCAGGGCGCCGAAGCGCAGGTGGTGCGCGGCGCGGCCGGCCTGCTCGGCGCGAGTGCCGAATGCATCCTGATGACGGAGTTCTGGCCCTATGGCCTTGCGCGTTGCGGCGGCGATGCGCTCGACTACCTTGGGATGCTGCGCGACCTGGGGTTCCGTCTGTACCAGCTATCCGGAAAGCGCGGCACGCTGACGCCGATCGGCTCACCCGAGGCGCTCCTCGGCCGCACGCAAGGCAGGCGCTACGCCAACCTGGTCGGCTTGAAAGGCGCTAGCGCCGCGCCGTGAACCTTGCCGGGTCGGTCGAATAGACGGCCACGACGCCTTGCGTGAACGCCGCCTGCCGGCGCTCGGGATCCCAGCCGGGGCCCTCGTCGTCGGAAATGATGTACCACTGGATGCCGAGCTGCCGCAACCGCGCGAGCGCTGACGCGGCGGTCGGCTCTACCCCGATCTCGATCAGCTGACCGAAGCGCTCCCGGGCAACCTCGCCCGGGCGCCCGGCTCTGGCGAACTGGATGTACGGGCGGGCGATATAGGCCGGCATGCCGGTGAGCGCGACCGCCTCCACTGCGGTATCGGTCACGACCAGCACTTTGCGCAGGCGATGCACCGCCAGCACGTCGCCGGGCCGCCAGTGCGCGCGAATGAACGCGGCGGCCGCGGGCAGCCCCTGCGGCGCCCAGATCTGGATCGTCCATCGGAAGTCGTTGACCGTGGAGTTCAGGATCGCCGCGCCGAGCAGCGGCACCGCCACGGCGAACGTCCATGCCAGGCGGCGTGCGCTCCATCCCAGCGACGCCAGCCACGTGCTCAGGCCTGCCGCGGTCCAGACCACGAATACGGCATAAAGCACGACGAACGGCCGCTGGGTCCATTCCGTGGAATCGCCATGCGGCGGCATTGGCGCCGTCGTCATGAGCAGCAGGTACCAGGCGCACATGACCAGCGGCATCCAATCCGTCGCCTGCAGGCCGCGGTAGCGCCGCATCGCGAGCATGGCCAGCGGATAGAGGAGCAGGAAGATGCCGAGACAGGCGGGGAACACGAGCAGCAGGCCGACCGGGAACGCGATCAGCGGCCCGTAGCGCTTCATCAGATCGCCGTACAGCCCCGTATACGCGGTGGGATCCTGATCCTGGTGCGCCACCTCCAGAAACTTGCCCAGCGCGGTCGGCGTGTCCGGGAAGTACCGGTAGAAGCCCAGCACGAACAGCAGGAAGAGAGCGAGCACGCCCGCCAGCGACATCAGCTTGCGCTCGCGGCTGAGCCGCGTGCACAAGATCGCGCAGCTCAGCCACGCCGGCAGCATGAGCAGCAGGATGTGGACGCGCACCACGGCCAGGGCGGCAACCATGCACGCGCCGACCAGCAGCGGACGCCAGTCGCGCGTCTGGTGCCAGCGATGGAGCAACGCGATGGCGACGAGCGACAAACCCACCGCGTACGAGGCGCTGGGACCCGCCAGCACATACCAGAAGAACCCGAACAGGCGGTTGTACAGGCCGTAGCTCGCCGCGTCCGGCAACAGGGTCAGGGCAGCGAGCGCGAGGAAACCGGCCGCCCGCCCGCCGAGGACCGCGCCGAGCGTATAGGCGCCGGCGCAAATGCTGAGAAAGCCGATCGGCACCCAGACCGAAGTCGCGAGCGAGAGGCCCGCCAGGTCGAGCGGCCACGCGAGCGCCGCAGGCAGCATGTAGGAAGCGTAGTGATAGGGCGGCCGCGGCATGCCGGCGAGCTCGATCGCCTGGTGACCCGCGGCGCGCGGATCGCCGAACGTCGAAATCGCGCCGGCGTGGGCGAACTGATCGGTCCAGGTGGTGAAGATGCCGCCCTGGATGTACGAGTGCGATGCCCCCGCGATCTCCCAGCACCATCCCAGGGTGGCGAGCGCGCAGAGCAGCAATGCGGCCAGCTCGCTGCGGGTCAAGCCGGCCTGCCCTGCGCGCTGCGCGCGCCGGACGAAGGTGAAGGCGATCACGATCGCGCCCCAGATCGCGAACGCCGTGGCGGCGAGAACCTGGAAGCAGACGACCAGCAGATAGGTCGCGACCGAGCTGGCAACCACGCCGAGCACCCAGGCCGCGGGCGCCGGCATGTCGGCGGCATTGGCGCTGCGCAGGATCAGGCAGCCGGCGCTGACCACGACATAGACCACGACGAGCATCGCCGCGGCCGCCGCGGCGAGCGATACCGTTCCGCCGGCCCAGAAGATCGCCGCGAGCGGCGGCGCGAGAACCAGCGTGGTCTCGAGCGACCGGCGGCCGAGCAGCGCGGCGGCTGCGCTAAAAACGTTTTGCATGGTCTCGAGCGGCGATAATTCTTATACTTGCCGAAAAAGACTACAGTGTCGAATCCACGGCTTGTCGTCGTGACGCACTACTTCCCGAGCCATGGGGGCGGCGTCGAAGCAGTCGCGGGCGAGCTCGCCTCGCGTCTCGTCGCGAGCGGCAAAGCCGAGATCGCCTGGTTCTCGAGCGACACCGATGCGCCGCCGCCCGACTCGGCGGAACTGCGTCACATCCCGATCAGCGCCTGCAACATAGCCGAGCGCCGATTCGGTTTTCCCTATCCGCTGTGGAGTCCTTCCGGGCTGGCGAAGCTGGTGCGCGGCGTACGCCAGGCGGACGCCGTCCATCTGCATGATTGCCTGTACCTGCCCTGCATCGTTGCGTGGGCCGCTGCGCGCGCTTCGCGGCGACCCGTGATCGTCACCCAGCACGTCGGCGCCATTCCGTATCGCAACCCGTTGTTGCGCGCCGCGCTCGCCGTGGCGAACCGGGTGTTCGGCAAGCTGGTGCTGGGGACATCGACGCAGGCGGTGTTCGTCAGCGAGACCGTGCGCCGGTACTTCGGCGGCTTCGTGCGCTGGCCCAGCCCGCCGCCGGTGGTGGCCAACGGCGTGGACACCGAGCGCTTCGCGCCGGTGGAAGCGGCGCGCCGCGAAGCGCTGCGCGCAGCGCTCGGCGTCGGGAGAAATCAGCCGCTCGTGCTGTTCGTCGGCCGGTTCGTCGAAAAGAAGGGACTGCATCTGCTGCGGCAGCTGGCGCAGCGCCTGCCGCATGCGCGCTGGATCTTCGCCGGCTGGGGACCGCTCGACCCCGCGGACTGGGGCCTCGCCAACGTGTCGGTCCCCGGCAAGCTCACGCGCGAAGCGCTGGTTCCGCTCTACCAGGCCGCCGACCTTCTCGTGCTGCCGAGCGTGGGCGAAGGCTTTCCGCTGGTGGTGCAGGAAGCGATGGCCTGCGGAACCCCGGCGCTGGTGAGCGACGAGACGGCCGCCGCGAGCCCGGCTGCCGCAGGCCTGCTGCTGCACGAGCCGCTGCCTGGCGATGACGACGCGGAGCGGTGGTCGGCGCGGCTGCGGGCGCTGCTCGCCGCGCCGGAAGCGCTCGAGGCGCTCAGACCCCGCGTGGCCGCGTTCGCCCGCCGCCACTGGTCGTGGACCAGCTGCGTGGAGCAATACGCCGCCATCTTCGCCGCGTGCGCACGCTAGAGACGCCCCGATGGACATCGGCGCTCTGCGCGCTCACGGTTCTGGCGGCATTGCTGTCGATCATCTTCATCCTCGACTACACCAAGTATCCGGATCCGCAATGGCGGCTGCTGATTTTCCAGTACCTGCTGCGCGAGCAGGATCTCGCCGGCAGCGCGCTGATCATCGCGATCGCCGTCGGCGCCTGCCTGCCGCAGACCCGCAGCGCGGCGCTCGATCTGGTCGATGCGCTGTCGCGCCATCCCTGGCGGGTTGCGGGCGCGAGCTTCGTCGTGCTCTGCACGGCGGTGCTGGTGGTGGCGCACAACCATCCGCTCGCGGGGGACGAGCACCTGGCGGTGTTCCAGAGCCGGGCGTTCGCGGCCGGGCACCTGGCGGGCCAGTTCCCGCGCGACCTGCTCGCGCTGCTGATCCCGCCCCATTACCAGGGCAGATGGCTGATCGCCTCGGACGCGACCGGCGCCGTCGCCGCCGTCTACTGGCCGGGATTCGCGCTGCTGCTCGCGCCGTTCAGCCTGGTCGGCGCTCCCTGGGCCTGCAACCCGTTGCTCGCTTCCCTCTCGCTGGTGCTGATGGCGAAACTCGCCGCGCGGCTGACCGGCAATGCGCAAGCCGGCGGGTGGGCGATGCTCTTCGCCCTCGGCTCGCCGGCGTTCACCGGCATGGCGCTGTCGTACTTTTCGATGAGCGCACACCTTTGCCTGAACCTGCTGTTTGCGTGGCTGGTGCTGAAAGGAAGCACGAGGTCGCTGGCCGCGGCGGGCGTGGTCGGCTCCTTCGCGCTCGTGCTGAGCAACCCGGTCCCGCACGCGCTGTTCGCGCTGCCGTGGATTCTCTGGATCGCCCGTCGCCCGGGGTCGCGGCGTGATCTGCTCGCGCTGGCCGCGGGCTATGTCCCGCTCGCGATCGTGCTCGGGCTCGGCTGGTGGCTCTTCCTGCGCGAGCTGCAGGGCCCGCTCTTCGTCGTGCCCTACCCGCCCGACGGCAATCCTCTGCATCGCGCGGGAAACCTGATCGCGTACCTGCTGCTCGAGCTAGGAACCGCGTTCTCCTTTCTCGGTGAAGAGACGGTCCTCAGGCGCCTGTCCGAGCAGGTGCGGCTGTGGAGCTGGGCGGTCCCGGGACTTCCGCTGCTCGCGCTCGCGGGCTGGTGGCTGCACCGCGGCGTAACCGGCCTCAGGCTGCTGGCCTGGTCGCTCTTCGCCACGCTGCTCGGCTACCTGTTCGTCAGCTTCGACCAGGGCTATGGCTGGGGCGCGCGCTACGTCCACCCGGCGTGGGGCGCGCTGCCGATTCTCGCCGCCTCGGCCATGGTGGCGGTGCGCGACGATGCGGCCGGCGCGCGCCTCCTGAGCTACGCAGGCCGGATGGCCGTGCTCAGCCTCGTGTTCGCCACGGCGCTGCGCTTTTTTCAGATCCACCTGTTCATGGACGAGCAGCTCTCGCTGCGGCCGCCTTACGAGAAGGGGGTGCGCCAGGTGGTCTTCATCACGCCGATCTTCGAGTACTACATGCAGGATTTCGTGCAGAACGATCCGTTTCTGCGCGCGCCGGTGATCTTCATGACCTCCCACGGCTACCGGCGGGATTCGAGCTACGTCATCCAGCGGCGCTTCCCCGGTGCGCGCCTCACGTACATCGGACCGGAAGGCAGTGTCTGGCGGCTGGATTAGCCGCCGCTGCGGCTGGCGCGAAGCGCCCACCGGTTGCCGAGAAAATTGACGGCGAACAGGAGCACCGTGAGCAGCGGGCTCGCCAGCGGGACCGGCATGCCCATCAGGTCCACCAGCAGGAACATGCCGGCGAGCGATGCGGGGTAGTTCGCGCTGGCGACGAGCACGTAGCGCGCGAACGACGTGCCGCCGCGCTGCGCGCCCTTGAAGGTCCATCCGCTGTGCAGCCAGTAGCCGACCACCACGACGATCGCGAAGGAAATCGTCAGCGACCATGCATAGTGCAGCCCGGCGAAATCGCCGGCGATCACGATCGCGTTGTGCAGCAGCGCGCACACCAGGCCGACGGTCAATGCGCGCGCCGCGATCATCGCTTCGCGCCGCCCGGCAGGCGCTCGAACAGCGCCACGTAGACGCAGGCGTTGTCCGCCCTGACCTGCTCGGGCGTGATGCGGTCTTCCAGCCAGGCGCGCACGTTGTAGAGCAGCGCGCCGAGCGCCGCCAAGGCGTGTCCGACCAGCGGGATCCGGCGGCAGGCAAGGGCAAAGCCGTACGACCTCAGGATGGAGGTCCACGCGAGCGGCCCGACGACCGGCCGCATCGCCACCAGACGGAAGCCCTGCGCCTCCACCTCGCGCCGCAGCCCTTCCGCGGTCCACCTGCGGTAATCCCCCGGATGGGGATGGTAGAACCAGCTGCCATGGGTCGAGAGCAGCAGCCAGCCCGGGGACTTCAGCACGCGGTTGGCCTCGGCAAGATAAGCGGCGACGTCCCACACGTGCTCGAGCACCTGGAACGACGCCACCATGCCGAAGCTGCCGCTGGCCGCCTCCAGCGCGCCGTCCTGCCGGATCGCCACCTCGTGCCGCCCGTCGATGTCGGCGCCGGCGTAGCTTGCGCCGGCCTCGCGGAACCAGCCCTCGTAAGGGCGCGACCCGCAGCCGAAATCGAGCACCCCGAGGCCGCGCAGCGTCACGCCCGGGTGCGCGAGCAACGCGCGAATCGCCTCGGCCTGGCGGAGCATCACCAGCCAGCCGAGGGTCCAGATGCGCGGATTGGCCCTGAGGTTGTCGTTCATGGCGCGGCGCGGCCGGCGAGCACGAGCAACGAGGTCCCGCCCCAGATCCGCGCCGAGAGCTCGGGATGGATCCAGGATCCGATCTTGCGCGGCAGCCAGAAAATCCATTCGCTCGCGCTGCGCGGCTGGTCGAGCAGGCGGCTCGGGTACGAGTGCGCCACGACTTCGTAGCCGCACTCGCGCAAGGTCTCGAAGGCGATGGCGGCGGTGTAGTAATGCAGGTGACCGAACTGCCGGCGCGTCCACAGCTGGTGATTGATGAGCACGCCGGCCACGTGGATCTCGAGCGGGATGTTGAACACGACCCTCGGGGCGAGCGGACGGATGGCCCTGAGGAACGCAAATGGGTCCTCGACGTGCTCGAACACGTCGATGCAGAGCAGAAGGTCGAAGGTTTTCCCGGCGCGGGTGATGTCTTCGCAGTGGAACGACAGCCGCTCGTTCGCGTGACGCCGGGCGCGTTCGATCGCCGCCGGAGCGATGTCGTACCCTGCGAGCGAGGCAGCCGGCAGGCAGCGCTGCAGCTCGCGCAGCACGCCGCCCGTCCCGCAGCCGACCTCGGCGACCCTGGCCGCGGACGTCGCTCCCGCGCGCCGCAGTAGCTCGCAGATCCGGCCGGCTTTCCAGGCGCTGTCTTCCTCGTGCCAGGAAGGATTGGCGGCGAGGTACTGCTCGCCGACGTAGCGCTCACCGGGCATGCTGGCCGCAGTGCTCGATCACCCGCTCGATCACGTACTCCTGCTGCGCCTCGAGCCCGACCCACAGCGGCAGCCGGGCGAGACGATCCGAGACCGAATCGGTCACTTCCATGGAGCCGCTGGCACGGCCGAATTTCCGGCCGGCGGGAGCGCTGTGCAGCGGCACATAGTGGAACACCGAGTGCACGCCGTCCCGGCGCAGGGCCTCGATGAATTTCCCGCGCCGCGCCAGGTCGGGCAGCAGCAGGAAGTAGCAATGCGCGTTGGCCGCCGCATCGCGCGGCACCACCGGCCGGCGAACCCGTCCTGCCTGCTCGAGATCCGCGAACGCCTCGTGGTAGCGGCGCCACAGGTCGCTCCTGCGCTGCGCGATGCTTTCCGCCCGCTCCAGCTGCGCCCACAGGAACGCGGCGATGATGTCGCTCGGCAGGAACGACGAGCCGATCTCGACCCAGGTGTACTTGTCTACCTCGCCGCGGAAATACGCCGCCCGGTTGGTGCCCTTCTCGCGCACCATCTCCGCGCGCGCGGCCAGCTCGGGCGCATTCACCAGCAGCGCGCCGCCTTCCCCGGAGATCAGGTTCTTGGTCTCGTGGAAGCTGAGCGCGGCGAGCTCGCCGAAGCTGCCGAGCGGCCGGCCGCGCCAGGTGGCGCCGATCGCCTGCGCGGCGTCCTCGATCAGCAGCAGGCGGTGGCGGCGCGCGATGCTCTGGATCGCCTCCATCTCGCAGCCCACGCCGGCATAGTGCACCACCACGATCGCCCGGGTCCTGGGCGTGAGCGCGGCCTCGATCTTCGACTCGTCGATGTTCAGGGTGTCGGGACGGATGTCGACGAACACCGGCACGCCGCCGCGCAGCACGAAGGCATTCGCGGTCGACACGAAGGTGAACGACGGCATGATGATCTCGTCGCCCGGCTTGATGTCGGCGAGGATCGCGCACATCTCGAGCGCCGCGGTGCAGGAGTGCGTGAGCAGCGCGCGCTTGCAGCCGACGCGCTGCTCCAGCCAGGCGCTGCAGCGCTTGGTGAACGCGCCGTCGCCCGACAGGTGATGGGCTTCGTGCGCCTGCTTGATGTAGTCGAGCTCGCGCCCGGTGAGGAACGGCTTGTTGAACGGGATCCAGGTCATCCCTGGCTGCTCACCGCGACGCCCAGGCAGATGAGCAGCACGCCGGCGACCTTCGGCCACGACAGCGGCTCGCCGAGCAGCGCGGCGCTCAGGAAGAGCACCAGCGCGAACGACAGGCTCATGAACGGATAGGCGTGGCTCAGGGGCAGCTTGTTCAGCGCGAGCATCCAGCACAGCGCCGCGCCGAAGCCGGCGGCGAGCGCGGCGAGCACCCACGGGTTGCCGAGCATGTGCCAGACGAACGCGATGCGCTCCGCCGGATCCGGCAGCCCGCCGCGGCTCACCTGCCACTTCATCACCAGCTGCCCGAGCACGGTGAGCAGCAGCGTCCCCGCTATGTAGACATAGCTCATAACCCCCCTCCGGTTCTGGGCTGCGCACGTCGATCGTTGAGCTGCACCCGTCGATCGTTCACCCGTTTGTCGACCACGTAGAGCGGCCGGTCCTTGACCTGCTCGAATATCTTGCCGATGTACAGCCCCGTGACCCCGGTGCTCATGATGACGAAGCCGCCGATCAGCAGGATCAGCACCGCCAGGCTGGTCCAGCCCGGCGGCGGGGTGTGCGAGAACGACACGAAAATGAGATAGGCGGCGAGCAGCGCGCCCGCCAGCGAGACGAAGAAGCCGAAGTAGACGATCCAGCGCAGCAGCGCCGTGGTCTGGAACACGAGGCCGTGGAACGCGTGGCGCAGCAGCGCGCGCAGCGAGTAGGAGCTCCGGCCGCTGTGGCGCGGCGCGTGGTCGTACTCGATGGCGCTCGCGCCGAACCCGAGCCAGTAGAGGATGAAGAGGTAGTGCCGGTCGCGGTCGCGAAAGCGCAGGTAGGTGTCGATCACGTGGCGCGAGATGATGCTGAACGCGCCGTACTCGCCGTCGAAACGGTGCGCGCTCACCGCGCCGAGCAGGCGGAAGTAGAGCGAGGCGGCGAGCTGGCGGAAGCGCGACTGCTTCTTGCGCTTGCGCCGGCCGAGGACGATCTCGTGCCCGGCGCGCGCATGCTCGTAGAGTTGCGGGATCGCCTCGGGCGGATCCTGCAGGTCGCAATCCATCACCACCGCGTGCGCGCCGGAGCATTCGGCCAGCCCGGCGGTAATCGCCGCGTGCTGGCCGAAGTTGCGGCTCAGCCGCAAGCCCCTCACCCTCGGGTCGCGCTCGGCAAGGCTGCGGATCACGTTCCAGGCGCCGTCCGGCGCGCAATCGTCGACCAGCACGATCTCGTAGCTTGCGACGCAGGCCTCCAATACCGGCGTCAGCCGCGCGTACAGCACCTCCAGGCAATCCGCGCAACCGTAGACCGGCACTACCACGCTGAGCTCGACCATTCTTATCCCTGCCCGCCGCGGTACAGACGCTCCGCGGGCGGGCGGTAGTATTCGTCCAGGCTCGTGACTACGCGAGTGTAGTAGCCGAGCAGCTGCTGCGAGCGCGCCGGAAGCGAGAGGATCGCCGGCTCGCCAAGCGCGCGCACGTAGTCGATTTGTTGCTTGACGTAGGAGCGGGTGAACTGGTGGTTCACCGCCAGCCGGTCCTTGCCCGAGGTGTTGCGCCCGCCGCGATGCCACAGCGTGGAGTCGAAAACGATCATCGAACCGGCGCGGCATTCCACGCACACCGCCCCCCGCTCCAGCTCGGCATCCGCCGGCCGCGCCTCGCGCTGGTGCGTGCCGGGAACCACCCACGTCGCGCCGTTGGCCGCGCTGAAGTCGTCGATCGCGAAGAAAGTGTTGAGCGACATCAGGTAGCCGTTGAGCACGCGCGGGAAATCGCGGTGGAAAGTGCTCTGGAAGAGGCCGCGGTCGGGCGCGCTCGAGGAAGGCAGGATGAAGCCGTTCTGCAGATGCAGGATGGCCGTGTTCCCCAGGTGATGATCGACCACCGCGAGCATCTCGGGTACCTCGAGCAGCCGCAGGCAGACCGGCTCGAACTTCATCATCAGGCGCAGCACGCCGGTCTCGCCCGCGCGCTGCAGGCGTTCCGCGCCGACCTCGGCGACGATGCGCGCCTGGGCCCGATACATCGCGGCGCGCAGCTCCTGGATCAGCGCCGCCCCAAGGACGTTCTCGACCACGCAGTAGCCGTCCTTGCGCAACGCCTCCGCCACCCGCGCCAGGTCCATCAGTCCGCCTCCAGCACGGCGAGGCCGAACCCGGTCCTGCCGTAACCGTTGCCGTTGTAGAGCATGTAGCGCGCGCCGGCGTGGTCGAACACGAAGGGATAGGCGACCGCTTCGCTGTCCCAGCCGGAAGCCGACACGCCGAACCCCGCCCGCGGGTCGTCGCGGGTCCAGGTCCTGCCGTCGGCTGATTCCGCATAGCCTATGCGGTACGCCGCGCCCCGGTACGAGTACCACATGCGGTAGCCACTATTTTCTTTCACCACGCAGGGCCTGGACAGGGCGAGCTCGCCCGACCGCAGCTCGACGGCGCTGCCCTCGGCCGGCGTCCACTGCTTGCCGTCGCCCGACTCGGCGTACTTGATGACGTGCAGCATGTGTTCGCGATCCGCGCCCCAGCTGAGGTTGGATCCGTACCACATTCTCCAGGCCGCGCCTTCCCGCAGCACGCAGGGATAGGAGAGCGAATACGGATCGAGCCGGCTGCGGTCGAGCACCGGCGCCGGCGAATACTTCTCGAACGGCGCGTCCGCGCCCGCGCTGATCGCGAGACCGATGCTGTTGCGCCAAGGCACCGTGACCCCGAGGTTCCAGCCGACGTAGTAGAGGTAGCGCGCGCCGCCCGGCGCCGCGATCAGGCAGCCCATCGACGTACCGCTGTCGTCGAACGCGCCGGCGGGTCCGGGCGCGACGACCGGCTGCGCGGCGAGCCGCAGGACCTGCGTCGGCCGGCGCAGGTCGATTTCGAGCCAGCCGATGCTGGTGCGGTTGCGCTCGTCGCGCGCGCCGAAATAGACGCGAAACACGTCGCCGCCGCGATGCTCGGCCACCGGGTTGGCGGCGTGGCTGCGCATCCACGGCTGGTTGTTTTCGGGCTGGAAGATGCGCCCGAGCTTGCGCCATTTCATCCCTAGAGATGCCGCAGCCGGTGGCTCGGCACCTTGGACAGCTCCGTGCCGCGCGGCGCAACCACGCCGTCGTCCGGCACGTCCTCCAGCACCAGCGCGCCCGCGCCGATCACGCTGCGGGCGCCGATCTTCACGTGGTCGCGCAGGGTGGCGTTGACGCCGATGAACGCGTTCTCGCCGACCTGCACTCCGCCGGAAATCACCACGTGGGAAGTGATGAAGCAGTTCGCCGCCACGCGCGCATGGTGGCCGATATGGTTGCCGCTCCAAAGGGTGACATTGTCCGCGATGTGCACGAACGGCTGCAGGGTGTTGTCTTCCAGGATGAAGCAGTTCTCGCCGGCCTGGAATCCGTCCCAGACGCTCGCCTTGCTGCTCACGTAGCTCGCCAGGCGGTAGCCGCGCGCCTTGCCCTCGGCGCATTTCTGCGCGCGCACGGCATTGATCTTGGCGTAGCTCAGCGCGACGAACAGATCGTGCGCAGCGGGCGCGAATGAAGTTTGCGCCTCGTCGAAGGGGACGACCGGCAGCCCGCAAAACCGGCTCTCCTTGAGATAGGCCGCATCGACGGTGAACCCGGCGACCGGAATCCGGGTGTCGCGCGTGAAGTAGAAGTGCGCCACTTCCGCGATCTCACCGGCGCCGAAAATGAGCAGTGGCTTCATGTTTTTCTCACCAGCAGAGTGAACTCGTAGAGGCCATAGTCGTGCAGCAGCGCCACGTTCCTGGAATAGCGGGTCTTGCATCGATCGAACAGCTCGCAGGGATCGGCATAGAAAAGGTAGCCCTTCATGTGCTGCGCATCGGAATACTTCGTCAGGCAGTTGAAGGCGAAGCCGCGCCGGCTGCCGGCGTCCATCTCGTCGAGGGTCCTGAGCAGGTGCGCATGCCATTCGCCGTCGCCGGCCGAGAGGCGCACGCTGAAAATGCCGCTCGCCACCGTGTAGTCGGCCTGCCGGTCGGCGCGCTGGCCCGCGAGGAAGCGGCAGCCGGCCTGCCCGGCGTGCAACGCCTCGGCCTTGGCGATCATCGCTTCGGAGATGTCGACGCCCAGGTAATCGCAGCGCCTGCCGAGCGCGCGCAGGTAATCGTAGAACGCGCCGTACCCGCAGCCGATGTCGTTGAGCTGGAAGTCGGCCTCGGCGCCGCACACGCGCACCAGCTGGTCGAAGCGCAGGCGCTGCGATTCCGGGCTGTTCCAGTCGACGCCGTGCGCGGACGCCCCGTGCGCGACGAGCTTGCCGGTGTAATAGCGGCTGATTTCGCCGAGCTCCATGCGCTCAGCCGAAGCTCTTCATGAAGCGGCGCGCCTGCGGCCCCTCGTTGAACAGCAGGTCGAGGATGGTCACGCCATGCTCGAACTTGCCGAAACGCTGGCGGTACTCGGGGTAGCCGGAATAGTCGAAGAAGCTGAGCGGGATGCCCGCGGCCTCGAACAGCGCCGGCTCGATGTAGTCCCGGGCCGCCGGGCCGGATACGTAGTGCGTGCCCTCCGCTCGGTTGCACAAGTCCACCAGGCGCTCCGTCTTGCCCTCTTTCAGGGGCCGATAATCCATCGACCACGACAGCCGGGTCGCGATGCCGAGGATGCCACAGATCGCCGTGATGAAGCCGAAGTTCACCGCGCTCAGCAGCGGCTCGCGCCGGCGGTACAGCGGCTCGAACACCGGCCGGTACAGGTCGAAAAACGGCGCCTTCGAATAATTGTGGGTGAGCGTCGCCCAGTGGACTTCGCCCCAGTCCGGATCGCTCACCTGCGTCTCGCAGATCTTCTGCAGGTAGCGCCCCTTCACGCTCACCGGGACCGTGATCCATTCCAGGCCGCGCGGCGTTTTCACCAGATTGCGGTTGCGCCAGTCGCGCCGCGTGAACTGCATGTCGTCGAACAGAATGAACTCGTCGACCGAGTTGACGAGATCGAAGTATCCCTTCCAGGGAATGTAGTTCGACTGCACGATGGCGACTTTTTTCACGGGCGGCACGGCGCCGGCAGCTCCGCTTCGGCGCGCTCCCAGCCGGACAGCGCACCGAGGTCGACGTGGCTATCGATGCGGTAGCGGTGCAGCAGCGCCCTGCCCGCCAGCGCCTCGAGCCGCGCGTCGAGACCGGTGTAATTGCGCGACCAGCCGCTGGTGCCGAGCGGCTCGGTCACCGCCTTCTGCCCGCGAAACAGCCGCGGGCAGGCCTGCTCGATGCGGTCGAACAACGCCGAGATTTTGCGTTCGCGTTCGACGTCGGCGGGATCGCGCGTCGTCGCGTGCAAGCCGCAGCTCACGAGCGAAAGCGGCTCGACCGATTTGACCCCGCCGGCCAGCCAGTTCGCCGCCCTGGATAGCAGGTCGCCGTCGTCCGGCCGCCACGGAATGGCGAAGCAGTCGGCGGTATCGACGCGCAGCCCGAAGCGCAGCAACCTCGCATCGTAGGCGCGCACCTGCGCCTGCGCGGGCCCGCCGTCGGCGGCGAGCTCCAGGGAGCGTCCGAGCACCCGCACATGGCCGCGGTGCCGCTCGAGCAGCTGCTTCAGCCGCGGCGAATCGGTGGGCAGGCTGTGCTGCCCGCGGACATTCGCGAATGAGGATGCAGGGTGCAGGAACGGCGCCACCGCGGCCATCGGCAGGATCTCGACCGTAAGGTAGAGCGCGGGTTCGCGCATGGCGCGCTCGGGCACGTCGTAGGGAAGCCAGCGGCCCGACCACTCGGCGGAAACGAACCAGCGCGGCGGCGACGCCACGATCCCGATCCCCACCTGCACCGCCAGAAGCAGCGCCAGCGTGACTCGTGCGGCGCGCAGCGGCAGCAACACCTGCACCAGGCGCGCGAGGCATGCTCCCGCGAGCAGCAGCACGATCACGCCGTAGCGGGCGTTGGCCGAGCTGGCGAGCCACAGCACCAGCGCGCAGCCGAAGAATGCGAGCACGCGCCAATCGACGCCCCGCAGCGCGGGCGATCCACCGCGCCGCAGCGCTTGTGCTGCCAGGACCGGCAGCGCCAGGACGAGCGCCGCGAAGCGCAGGTCGGGCGCGAAGTTCTCCGAGTAGACGCGCGGATCGAGCGTCGCCATGCGGAACGGCAGTGCGAGAAATTCCATCGGATCCCGCACGGCGAAGCGCTCGTTGATCATGTTGAACTCGAGCGCGTGCGGCGAGCGGAACCATGCGTTGAACAGCGGAAACACCGGATTGCCGAACTCGCGCAGCATCAGCACCAGCCACGGCCCGGCAAGCACGGCCACCGCCGCCGCCGCGCCGATCAGGTAGGCAAAGCCGCCGCGCAGGGCGATCGCCAGCGGAAGCGCCGCCAGGGCGTAGACCGCATTCGAGTACTTGAGCGCGGCGGCGATGCCGAAAAGGGCGCCGGCGATCGCCGCCCGGCGCGCTGCGCCAGGCCCTTCGCGCAGCAGCAGGAGCAGCCCGGCCAGCATCGGCGGCGCCAGCAGCGGATCGAGGAAGCTGCCGCCGACCATCATCCAGTACACCCCCGTGGCCGCGCCCAGGGCGGTGGCGAGCAGCGAGAACTCGGTCTGCTGGCCCGGCGGCAGGTGCGCAAAGAGCCTGCGGGCGACGAGATAGAGCAGGCCGATGCTCAGGCTGTGCGCCACGGCGAGCGCGGCGGATGCCACCACGCTGTGCCACTCGTTGGCGACCATGAGATAGAACGGCAGGTAGCCGACCGGGTTCAGGTAGCTCTGGGCGCTCGCGGCGAAGAAGTCCTGCTGGAGCCGGCGGCCAAGAAGCTCGTAAGGCAGGTAATAGTGGTAGTTGAGCAGGTCCCAGTTCACGTCCTTGCCGGCGTGCAGCGTCCACAGCGTGCAAATCGCTGCCGGCAGGCCGAACACCAACCAGGGCGAGGTGCGTCCCAGGCGCCGCTCCCCCTACCGGCGCGTGCGGAGCTTGATCTGCTTCATGCGCTCCTCGACGGCGGCCGCGGCCGCGGCGTTCCCGGTCCTCCGATAGTGGTCCGCGAGCGCCTTGAAGGCCGGGTTGTCGTTCGACGGCCAGACCGACACCGCGATTTCGAGGTCCGCCGCCGCGCCCGCGCTGTCACGCACGTTGTCGCGCACCACGCCGCGGATATAGAAGAAGCGCGACAGGTGCTCCTTCGGAATATCGGGAGGCATCGCGTCTCTCGCCTTGCCCAGGAAACCGATCACGATGCCGGCCGGGTAGCTCTCCTGGTGCGCCGCCATGCCTTCGGCGAGTCCCAACGCGCCGTAGAAGTCCTTCTCCAGCACGGCGAGCTGGCGCTGCGTGCGCTCGTCGGGCCGTTGCCCGCGCGGCAGCGAGCGGGCAAGGAGCTTGGCGTAGTTGCGCCGCAGCTCGCCCTGGATGAAGGCCACCCAGGCGTTGTGGTGATCGGGCTCGAGCATCGATTCCTCGAAGAAGCGCACCGCCTCCTCCGGGATCTCGATCCTGACCTGCTCCGCGTCTTTCGATGACTTGTCGACCTCGACATAGAGCCAGCGGTCGCGTCTCGCGTAGTGCGGATGGGCTTCCAGCGTGGCCACCACGGGGGCGGTCTCCCGGTCGATGGTCTCGGCGACCACGCGCCTCTGCGTCTCTTCACTGGTTCTCAACGGATGAAACAGGCGGTTGCCGAGAATCAGGCCCTTGCGCTGGACCAGGGTGATATCCGGGCGCCAGTTCTCGATCATGTGGAAATACGCCATCGGCGCGAGATCGGAATCTCCCGAGACCAGGACCACCGCGTTCTGCGGCACCATTTTCAGCACCGTTTGCGCATAGCGCGCACCCCAGTCGCTGGGCACCAGGTTGATCCTGGCCCCCGAAGCAAACATCAGGACCAGCAGGACGGCGGCGCCGGAGGCGGCGTGCCAGGGTCGGCGCGCGAAGCGCTGCGCCGCCCAGGCGAAACCGAGGCCCAGCCACAGCGCGCCGATCGCGTACGCCGGAAGCGGAAAGACGTGAAACACGTGGGCACGGAACGAGTCGTAGTCGAAGCGCAGCAGCAGCAGCAGCACCACCGAGGGCATCAGGAAAGAGACGGAGAGAAACGCGGCGGTGCGCCGCTCCAGGATGCGCCATTGCACGACACAGCCCACCGCGGCGAGCAGCGTGCCGAGGAGCGCGAACTGCAGCAGCAGCTGGCCGCCGAGGAATTGAAAGAACTTGATCCGGTCGAGCCAGCTCGCCGACAGCGAGTTGTCGATGTCGGCGTACCCCGCGCGGCTCAGCAGGAAGAAGATTTCCGGAAGCGTGTCCAGCGGGCCGTAGAAGCTGATCGGCACCGCGGCCCAGGAGCGGCGCACCAGCCAGGCATAGGGAAGAAGGCCCACGATCACCAGCAGGCAAAGGGCGAATGCGCGGTGGGGCAACTCCCGGCGCAGCGGCCAGAGCAGGATGGCAAAAGCGGGGGCGGCGAGCAGCATAAGCGGGTAGTGATTGCTCAGACTCAGCCCGAAGACCAGCGCCATCCAGGGAAGCAGGCGGCTGCCGCCCGGGCTCGCCGGCCCCTGCGCGCCGGGCGGACACGCCTGCAGCCCCATGAACACCAGGACCAGGAACAGGAACGTATTGAGGGTATAGACCTCGGCGATGATCGCCTGCGACCAGAACACGGGGGACACGCCCAATGCGAAAGCCGCGAGGTAAGCCGGCAGGCGTCCGGCAACCAGCGTGCGCGCACAGAGCCAGGCGACGCCGCCGGTCAGCGCGCCGAAGAACGCGCTCGCGAGATGCACGCGATAAGCCACCGAGCCGAACGGCAGCCAGGTAAAGAGGTGGCCGATCAGCGTGAACAGCGGATAGCCCGGCGGGTGCTCGATGCCGAGGAAGTAGCTCGACAGGATGAAAAGCCCGTCGTCCTCCAGCGCCACAGTGCGCGACGAGGTGGCCGCATACAGGACGAACAGCGCCAGTGCCACGGCGAGCGCCTGCAGCCAGTCCGACCGCTTCGGCCGAAAATGCTGTGCGGGAAGCATCAGCGCCGCGCCGCCGCGGAGCCGCCCCAGGTGAAGGAGGCGGTGGTGAAGAAGTTCCAGAGCGCGGCGATCACGGCGCCCGCGAGTCCGGCCAGCCAGTAGGGCATCGATTTCAGGAACAGCCAGTCGGCAACCGCCAGGTTCACGAGCGCGCCGATGCCGCAGGCCGCGTAGAACGTGAACAGCCCGCGCCACATCGCCCTGCCGCGCAGCCGCTGGTCACCATAGGTGATGAGGTTGTTCAGGAAGAAATTGCTGGTCATCGCGACCCACGTTGCCAGCCCCTGGCTGAGCAGGAAGTGGCCCGAGGCGGCGAACAGCGCCCAGAGCGCGACCAGGTGCACGCCGACGCCGGTGGCGCCCACCGCCGCGAACAGGAAGAAGCGCGCCGGCAGCAGGCGGCCCATCATGTGATAGAGCAGCAGCATGAAGAACTCGGCGACCACGCGCGCGCCGAGCTTGCTTTCGCCGTGCTCGCGGCTGCGCATCCGGTACGGCAGCTCGACGATGCGGATCTTGCCGCGCGCGGCGGCGATCAGGTCGAGCAGGATCTTGAAGCCGCGGCCGTAGAGGTTGCGCACCACCCGGTCGAGGAAGGTGCGGCGCACCACGAAAAATCCGCTCATCGGATCGGTCAGGCCCTCGCACAGGCTCGCGCTCAAAGCGCTCGCCGCGCGGCTCACCCGCACCCTCGCGGGAGCGAGCTCGCCGGTGCTGCCGCCGGCCATGTAGCGGCTCGCCACGGCGAGATCGGCTTGCTCGCGCCGCGCCGTCTCGAGGAGCTGCGGCACCAGGGTTTCATCGTGCTGCAGGTCGGCATCGATCACCGCGAGATACGGGGCGGAGCTCGCCAGCATGCCTTCGATGCACGCGGAGGCGAGACCGCGCCGGCCGATGCGCTGGATGCAGCGCACCCGGGGATCGCGCTGCGCGCGCTCGCGCACCAGCGCTTCGCTGCCGTCGTCCGCGTCGTCGACCACGACGATGGTCTCCCAGTCGAGCCCCGCGAGCGCCTGCTCGAGCGCATCGAGCAGGCGCGGGATGTTTTCGCGCTCGCGAAACGCCGGCACCACGACGGAGAGCTCAGGCATCGGCGTCCCAGTTGAGCACGCTCAGCAGGAACGCGGCGAGCATGAGCTCCATGCCGCCGACCATCAGGGTCGCGGCCGGGATCGTGTCGCGCATCACCACCCGCGGATCGAGCGCGCCGAAGCCGGCTTCGCGCCATTGCCAGAAAGCCGCGCCGCTCCACACCAGTCCGCACAGCGCAACCGACACGCCGAGCAGCAGGCCGCGCTCCAGCGTAAGGGCGCGCAGCAATCGCTGCAGGCCCGGGTGCCTGGCCAGCAGGCCGGCGTTCTGCGCCGAGACCCGGGCGAACAGCGCGAACAGGCACAGCTGCATGCCGAGCAGCGCGGCGGCCGATGCATACAGCATGCTGTGAATATCCAGTCCCGCCCCCATGAAATGCAGCGGCGTGAAGTACAGCGCCGTGGTCAGGGCGGTGCCCGCGGCCAGCAATGCGATTCCCGGGTAGAGAAACAGCCAGCGCGGGCTGAACAAAAGCAGGAAGCGCAGGTGGCGCCAGCCGTCGCGCCAGGTGCGCAGGTGCGGCGGCCGTCCGCGGCCGTCGGGTGAGAGCGTGGTCGGGACCTCCGCGATGCGCCAACCCGCGAGCGACGCCTTCACGATCAGCTCGCTGGCGAACTCCATTCCAGTGGTCGTGAGGTGCAGAGAGCGCGCCGCCTCGCGATCGAAGCCGCGCAGGCCGCAATGGAAATCTCCGACCCCGGTGCGGAACAGCAGGCGGCCGACGAAGCTCAGCACCGGGTTGCCGACGTAGCGGTGCAGGAAGGGCATGGCGCCCTTGCGGATGCCGCCGCGGAAGCGGTTGCCCATCACCAGCGGATAGCCTTCGCGCAGCCTGGCGACGAAGGTTTCCAGGCGGCTGAAGTCGTAGCTGTCGTCGGCGTCGCCCATGATGATGTAGCGGCCGCGCGCCGCGGCGATCCCGCCCGCCAGCGCCGCGCCGTAGCCGCGCTCCGCGACCTCGACCACCCGCGCGCCGGCGCGCTCCGCCAGCTGCCGCGAGCCGTCGTTCGAGCCGTTGTCGGCGATCAGCACCTCGCCATCGATTCCCGAGCGCTCCAGGAAGCCGCGCGCCTTGGCAATGCAGCTGCCGACGGTCGCTGCCTCGTTCAGGCAGGGCATCAGGATCGTAAGCTCGGTCATCGGCGCCCCCGCGCCCCCCAAAAAAAAAGGTACCCCGAAGGGTACCTTTTGTTGAAGCTAGGCTTGGCTATTAGCCGCGGCAGGAGCCGGGCAGGTATTTCGCACCGACAGTCGTCGCCGGCGTGAAAGACGTCGAGCCGCAAGACCAGCCGAACAGCGTCTGGCTCTGGCCGGTGGTGAACACGGCCGGCGCGCCAGCGGCCGACAGCGGCACCAGCGAGATGACCGAGGTGTCAACCACGCTCGAGATGTTGCGCACGGTCGCCGCCACGGCGCCGTCGGCGGTCGTGGTGACCTGCGCGACGTACTTGGTCTGCTGCGACGCGGTCAGGATCTCGCAGCCCCAGCCGTTAGCGGCGGGAGCGGTGACCGGGCCCGACTGGTACACCTCGGTGATCGACGTACGGCAGGAGCTCATCGCCAGAATCACTTCCGACATCTTGGCGCGGATCGTGTAGTCCTGATAGGCGGGCAGCGCAACCGCCGCCAGAATGCCGATGATCGCGACCACGATCATCAGTTCGATCAGGGTGAAGCCCTTCTGAAGCGTTTTCATTTGGTACTCCCTTCGATTGGTGGACAACTTTGGCCGGTGGTTTTATACCCGACCCGCCCTCTCTACGCAAACCGCATGCCACCCGCCGGATGGCCCAAAAGCGTTAAAAAAGTCATCCAAACCCCCGCTGGCCTGCCCATTCTCGCCTGGCGCTGCCAGTTTCCGTCACCCGGTCAGGACGGCGGCCGGGGGCCGGAAGCGAAGGCCAGGTAGGTCGTCAATTCCTTGGTGGCGACCTCGACGAACGGCGCCGGGTATCCGGCTTCCTTCAGCGCCCACTTGATGCGATTGCCGAAGCACGCCTTCTGATAGAGATTCGGCCGCCGCTCCGCGGCGAAGGCGCTGATGCGGGAAAAGATCCGGTCCAGCGTGCGCATCGCTTTCTCGGCGGACTTGGTGGTCGAGAGGTCGACCCCCGAGTGCGGAAAACGCTGCAGCAGCTCGGCCACGATGGAGTCGGCGAACTCGTCGATGTGCTTTCTCGAGAACCAGCCCAGCAGCATGCCGCGCGGATTATACGGGCAGGGCCCCGCCCGGCCGCGGCGTAAAATCCGCCGGTGTCCGGAGCGACCGACGCGGCCGAGCGCCTAATAGCCGAGGGCAACCGCGCCGAGGACGCGGGCCAGCTCGAGCAAGCCTGCGCTCTCTACCGCGAAGCGGCGCGCCTGGCGCCGCAGTCGGCCCGGGCGCATCTCAATCTGGGAATCGCGCTTCAGGCGCTCGGCGACGACGCCGGCGCCATCGCCGGGTACGAAAAGGCGCTCGCGCTCGATCCCGCCAATCCGTACGCGCCGTACAACCTCGGCAAGTTGCGCTGCGAGCGCGGCGCGCCGGTAGAAGCCGAGCGCCTGCTGCGCCAGGCGTTGCGCGCGAAGGCGGACTTCACGCAGGCGCGCGTCATGCTCGCGTTCGCGCTGGACGCACAGGGCAAGGCGGAAGCCGCGGCAAGCGAGCTCGACGCCATAGCGCCGGAAAAGCGGGATTTCGGCGCTCACTTCATCCACGCCGGGATCCTGCGCAAGCTCGGCCGCCTCGACGCCGCGGCTACCGCGCTGAGGTCTGCGCTCGCGCTCGAGCCGCAGAACATCGACGCGCGCGCCACTCTGTTCCATGTGCTCGAAGCGCAGGGCGAGCCGGCGAGCGCCGCGCGCGAGCTGGAAGCCGTGCTGCAGCAGCGCCCGGACTGGGCGGAGGCGCTTTACAACTACGGCGTGGTGCTGAGGAAGCTGATGCGCCCGGCCGAAGCGGAAAATGCCTTGCGCCGCGCCCTCGCCCTGCAGCCCGGCTTCACCCGCGCCACGCGCTTGCTGGGCGGCGTGCTGCTCGGGCAGTGCCGCATGGACGAGGCGCTCGAGCTCTACCGACGCGCGCCGCACGATCCCGACCTGGTCTCCGCCGAGCTGTTCGCGCTGAACGCCTCGGAGAACGTCGCGGAGGACGAGCTCTTCGCGCGCCACGCCGCGTTCGGACGCGAGCTCGAGCAGGCCATCCCGGCGCGTTTCGCCTTCTCCAACCGGAAGGATCCCGCGCGCCGGCTGCGCGTCGGCTATGTGTCGGGCGACTTCTCCTACCACGTGGTCGCACTCTTCATGCTGCCGGTGCTCGAGCGGCGCGATCGGCGGGCATTCGAGGTCTTCTGCTACTCGACCAGCGAGCGCGTCGACCAGTACACGCGGCAGCTCATGAAAGCGAGCGACGCGTGGCGCGCCTGTGCCGGGATGTCGGACGCGCAGCTCGCCGACACGATCCATGCCGACGGCATCGACATCCTGGTCGATCTCGCCGGCCACTCCGGCGATCCGCAGCTGCGGGCATTCGCGCAGAAGCCGGCGCCGATTCAGGCCACCTGGCTCGGCTATCTGAACACCACCGGTCTCACGCGCATCGACTACCGCATCACCGATGCGCATGCCGACCCCGCCGATGTCCGGCACACGGAAAAGCTCGCGCGCCTGCC
>Ga0075429_100000826_pt1 | contig 24277 bp, 20 predicted proteins | sample RhiMetdeltSRZDD3_FD_75295 | JGI IMG/M metagenome (GOLD analysis project Ga0075429, IMG submission 75295) | Populus rhizosphere microbial communities from Tennessee, USA - Rhizosphere MetaG P. deltoides SRZDD3 | ecosystem: Host-associated > Plants > Roots > Rhizosphere > Soil | place: USA... | reverse complement strand
GTGTTTTTGAGGCTCGTCGATCTGCTCGAGCACGCGCCACTGCCGTCGGCGCAGGCCCCGCACCCGTTCCTCGCGCCGGACTACGCGCCGGCCAGCCGCGAGGAAGTTTGCGAAGCCGCCCTCGACGCGGCGCTCTGCATTACCGGCACCGACCTGGGCAACGTGCAGCTCCTGGACGCCACCGGCACACTCCGCATCTCGACGCAACGCGGCTTCGAGCAGCCGTTCCTCGAGTTCTTCGCCGAAGTGAAGGGCGTGGACTCCGCCTGCGGCGTGGCTCTGCTCCTCGGCCGCCAGTACGCCGTCGCCGACGTCGAGACGCATGCGCTCTTTCGCCGCACCCCGGCAGGCGACGTGATCCTCGCGGCGGGAGTGCGCGCGGTCGAGTCGAGCCCGATCGTGAGCAGCGCGGGCGTGCCGCTCGGTATGCTCTCGGTGCACCACCGCCAGACCGGCACGCCTGACGAGTGCATCCTGGCGCTTCTCGCCCACATCGCGCGGCGCGCCGGCGCGCTGCTCGAAGCCGCGCCGGCGTAAGAATCGGGGTCGGCGTAAGAATCGGGGTACGAGCCCGTTTCTTTCAGTTGGGGTTCTTGGGTTTCCCCGACTCGTCGACCCGAGTCGTGGTGCCCGGGCCGATGCCCATGATCTGCACAATCACTTCCTCGTCCTTTGCGCCGTCCCAGTGGATCTGGTTCGCGTGGTGCACGACGAAGCTGCCCGCGGGCACCGGCGTGGTCTTGCTTTTGTCCTGCACCGGGCCTGAACCCACCCACCAGGTGCCTTTGAGCACGGTGATGTAGCGCGTCTCCGGGTGGAAGTGCGGCGGACTGAACGTGCCGGGGGAGAAGCGGTTCCGCACCACGTACATTTGCCCCGGCACCTTCGGGTCGCCCGAGATCACCGCGTTGGCGGCGCCGGGGACGATCGGGCTCGGAACGAACTTCACCTCCTCCGAGCGCCAGATGTTCATCACCTCTTTCGGCGGGTCGGCGAGTGCTGCGGCGGTGACAAGGCAGGCGAACAGGCCAAGAAGCGTTCTCATACGACCTCCTCCTCTAGGGCGAGAAAAATGGGGTCCGTCCCTGTTTCTTGCTATGGCTCGCGCGAGTCGATCAGGATGAAGGCGACGCGGCAAGGCTCCTTGCCGCGGTTCACCCACGCGTGATTGGTCGCCTGCTGCACCACCACGTCGCCCGCCTTGAGGTGCACCACGCTGTCGTCGAGCAGCATGTCGATCTCGCCCGACATGATGATCGCGTAGTCGAGGCTGCGCGTGCGATGCATCATCGGGTGGCTCGGCGGCCGCCCCTTAGCCGGTGCCTCGTCGCCGACGATGCGCATCATGAAGTTCATGTCGGTCGGATGGCCGGGCGCGGACTCGGGCGCGAAGTCGACCACGCGGAACACCGTGCCCGACTTCGGCGGCACCAGCCCGATCTTGGTCTTGCCGCGGTCGTCGGTCCACGAGAAGTCGGGCAGGCTCTTGTCGGTGACCCAGACGTTGGCCGCGGCGTTGGGCGGCCGCGGCGCGGTGAGCCGCGTGCGCTCGTCGATCATCACCACCGCTTTTCCGGACTCGTCGAGCTTGGTGACCACGCGTCGCACCTCGGGAGCCTGTTTCTGTTGGCCGAGGACATAGCCGCCACAAGCGAGCGCTCCGCCGACGGCGAGCGCCAACAAGGCCTTCTTCATCGTTCCCCTCCTCCGAAGCCGGAGACGGGAAGACCGGGTCTGTTCCCGGCTTCCCGTTCAGAGCTACCTGTCAATTCGCCAGCGGATCGGGCCGGATCTGCAGGTGGTAGACCTTGGGGCTGTTCGCCGTGCCGCCCTCGTTGTGGAACACGGTGCGCGTGCCCGACATCGTCCACAGGCCCTTGCCCTTCCAGCCGGCCTTCGCATCGTCGATGCGTCCATCGGCCAGCTTGCTGAAAAAGCCCGTCGGATAGGGGATGCGCAGGTCGACCACTTTACCGTCGACCACCGCCATGAGCGACTCGCTGCCGTTCGTCGTAAAGATCGGCACGTTGTTGCCGAGCCCGAGCGTGTTGTACCGGTCCACCCACACGTAATAGGCGTGATTCGCGCTGCCCGACGGATCCATCCCCTTGAACTGCGGCCCGGGCATGCGGATGAGCGTCCAGCCTTCTGGACAGAGCTTGCCGGTCACCGCCTCCGGCCCGTTTTGCGGCCGCTTGCACTTGCGCCGGTCGAAGCTCGCCATGTGGCCGCTCGCGAGCGGCGTCCACACCACGCCCTCGGTGGTCATGTCGATTCCGCGCGGGCTCCAGGCGCCGTCGGGCGGAACGAAAAGCTCGGCGATCGACGTCTCGGAGGGGTTCGCGCCCGGGATGAGGTGCACGATATAGCCGGGCTGCTCCAGGCGCGCGAAGCCCTGGCCCATGGTCTGGCCCCACACGGAGTCGTCCACCGTGCTGGGCATGATCCCGTAGAAGGCTGCCAGGACGCGCTTGTCTTTCGCCGGATCGACCGGGTCGTTCGGCCCGACGAACTCGTCGCGCTTGCCGTTGCCGTTGGTGTCGACGACGATCGGCGTCCAGCCTTGCGACTTGGCCGAGTCTCCGGTCTCGAAGAACGTCTTCGTCTTGATCCAGCCCACCACGCCGTTGCTCGAGCCCGGCCCGCCCTGCGAGAGCCATAGCGTCTTGTCCTGGTCCTTCGCGAAGTAAAGGTGGTGCGCGAAGAAGCACGTATCGACGTGGTACCACTTCTGCTGTTTCTGGTCCCAGATGGACACCTGCCTGCCGTTCTGGTCGAGCGGCATCACCTTGGCCGACGGATGGTCGGATCCCTTCTTGCAGAAGGCGGGGTTATCCGGACCGCGGAAGCGCGCGCTGAAGTACACGCGTCCCTGCTCGTCCATCATCGCGTTGTGCAGGCTCGACGAGCCGTCCCACAGCGGGTCCTTACCCCAGTAGGGAGAAGGCTGCATCGGCAGGCTGGTCGAGGACGGCGTGCCCGGCTGCACCGGATGCTTGATGGTGAAGGCGCGGTTCTTCACCGGATCGACGGCCGGAACGAGGTCGGTGCTCTCCTCCGGCGCGCCGAAGATCGGGCCGTTCGCGTTGACGGTCGGGTCGTGCTGGTAGCTCGAGATGCCGTCGTGCAGGTAGAACTTCGGCGTCGAAAAGTCCCACATCGTGACGACCAGGTTGCGCTCCACGCCCTCGGGCCGGCGCGGCTTGTCGAAGGGCGTCTCGCCGGCTTCGATGCGGTCGGTCCAGTCGGCGAAGTTCTTGAGCGCGGTGTCAGCGCCGATGTAGCCGAGCGTGAGCGCCATGTTCTGCATCGCCTGCCCGGACTGGGTGCGCCGCCCCCAGACGGCAACCGAGCTGGCGTCGCCTTCCTTGAACTGCTTCGGCACTGTGCGGATGCCGAGCGAGCCGAGGGCATGGCATGACTGGCAGGAGTTCTTGATCGCGTCCACCCAGGCTTCCTGGGTCTTGATGACGGGCGCGATGCCGTTGCCCTTTTCGCCGGTCCCAGGGAACTGGTCCTTCGCCGGGATCTTCAGCATCGAGTACCAGTACATGCCCGGGTAGTAGTGCGCCGCCTCTTTTTCATTCTTGGCAGCAACCGCCTTCAGGTTGAGCGTCTTCCCGGGTGCGGCCTTGGTCTTCGGCGAGTCGACGAGGCCGTACCCCCGGACCCATACGCTGTAGTTCGCCTTGGGCAGGTGCGGAATGAGATAGCGGCCCTTGTCGTCGGTGACGACGACCTTGGCGTACTTCGTCGGCAGGTCGGTCGTCTCGGCGATCACCCAGACCCCGGCCTCGGGCCCTTTCGGGCCGTTCACCACGCCGCCGATATCCGCCGCGCCGACCTTCTGCGCGCCGGCAACGCCGTAGAACAAGCCTCCAACGAAAAAGAGAGCGAACGCCAACGCTTGCTTCATTGTCTTGCCTCCGAGGATGTGGCAACCACTTTCCCGCGCATCGCTTTGCGCGAGGTGATCGAATCGACGTCGTGGTAGTACGCCGCCATGGTCTTCATTTTCGAGGTATCGGGATAGAGAACGCCGACGCCGGGCTCGGCGCTCGAGCGCGGGCAATACCACACTGCGCCGTCGCGGGTGATCTCGAGCTTCGGCTGGTCGGTCATCTGCGGCGTCGGGTAGTACGAGAACTCCCTCGTCTGCGGGTTGTAGCGCACCGTGGTGCCGCCCTGGCCGTCATCGCCGAACCAGACGTTGCCCTCGTAGTCGCCCTGCGGGTCGTACGGCCGCGAGATGTCGACCGGCACCTTCGCCTCGGTGACCTTGCCGCTCTTCGCATCGATCCAGCCGATCACGCCCCTGTCGTAGACGCCGTACCAGACGCGGTCCTGCAGGTCGACGCTCGCGCGGCGGATGCGCCCGGGTTGCGTCAGCGCCTTGAACTCGGTGAACTTGCCGTCCGCCGGGTCGTATTTGCCGACGCGCGCGTCGCCACGGAAGAGCGCCATCCAGATGTTGCCCTGGCTGTCGATGTCGATGCCGTAGGGCGCCGACGGACGCGACGCCGTCGTGAACATCTCGACCTTGCGCGTCTGGCGGTTCCACTTGAAGAAGCGGTCGCCGCGGATCACGGTCGACCAGACGTTGCCCTGCGCGTCGACCACCGGCGTATGCGGCTGCAGCGGCTCCTTCACCCTGCCGTCCGGGTCGAGCGGGAAGGTCTCCCACTTCTCGCTGCGCGGATCGAACGCGGCAAGGTGCAGCCCGTCGTTATCGGTGCGCTTGCCGATCCTCTCCGGCACCCACACGACGCCTTCGCGGTCGATGGTAAGGCCGTGCGTCTCGCCCTGCGGGTGCGGCATCAGCCAGTCCTTCCACTCGCCGGTGCGCGGGTTCAGCTTCGCCAGCCGGTTCGGCACGTTGCGGTCGGTGACCCAGACGTTGCCGTCGCGGTCGAAGTGCGGATCCTGGCCGCGGCGCTTCAGCGCCGGATCGGTCCCCGCCGCGTTGGCCGGGAGGTAGTACTCGACGTACATCGCCTTGGCGAGCTTCGCCTCGTCGAGCGGCACCTCCTTCACGAAGCGGATCGCGCGCTTCTTGGCGTCCGGCCCGAAGTGCTTGCCGAGGTACGCCACCAGGTCGGCGCGCTCCTGCGGCGACGAGAAGCCGCGCGGAATTGCGCCGTTCTTCAGCATCATCTCGACGTACTGGTCCCACGCCGCCGCGGGCATCTGGCGCGCGCCGAACATGTTCGGGTTGTGGCAGCCGATGCAGGTGTTCCGCACGTACTCCTGGCCCGGTCCGGGCGGGAACATTTCGTCGAGCGTCACGATCTGCGCGTCGTCCTTGTTCTCGCGCAGCGCGGCGTTCACCGCCGCATTGATCCCGCTTTTCAAATTGATTTTCACAACCGCAGAGGCGAGATGCGGCGCCTCGACGCGCATTTCATAGTTGCCGGGCAACAGGTTGTGCGCCTGGTACTTGCCGCCGGCGGTGTAGACCATGTACTGCATACGGCGCTCGCTGTTGCGGAAATACACCTTCGCCGCCTTGAACGGGGCGGACGAACTGACGGTTCCCGAAACGGATGCGAGTCCTGCGAGCTCCGACTGAGCCGACGCGGCTGCGCTCCAGACGGCGAGCGAGAGCGCCGCGAGCCAGATGGCGATGCGCATAGCGGGGTCTCCTCCACGAGACTCGCGGAAATCTACTCCGGTCGTCCGCTCTCCGCCAGTCCGCCAGCGGTTTTCTTGCTACGATCGCGCGCCATGCGGCTGAGCGAGGAAGAGCGCGGCATCCTCGCCGGAAGGCTCGGCCCGGTGCCCAGGCTCGCGCTCGAGCACCAGGTCAAGGTCGGCGAGTTCTTCGGCGCGGAGGACTTCGTCGCCGTCACCCAGGCCCACGTCATGGCCGACACCGAGAGCCTCGGCGAGGCCGGCGTGCGCTGGCTGGAAGGTCTCGCCGCCGAGAGGCAAGGCCGCCGCCGGGTGCGCATCCCGACCATCAGCGACCCGCGCGGCACCGACTTCGCCAAGGCGGCGTTCCTCGGCCACGCCCCGGCGGCGCTCTCGCTGGAGGAGCGTGCCATCGCCGCGCTGGTGAAGCTTGGCGTGATGATGACCGACACCTGCATCAGCTACCAGACGGTGCAGCCGGCGACGCTGAGCGAGCACGTCGCCTTCGGCGACACCGGCGTGGTGATCTACTCCAACTCGGTGTGCGGCGCGCGCTCCAACTTCGAAGGCGGGCCCTCGGCGCTCGCCGCGGGGCTGACCGGCCGCACGCCGCGCTACGGCTTCCACCTGGAGGCGCAGCGCCGCGCCACGCTCGCGGTGCGCGTCGACTTCACGCCGCGCAGCCTGAACGAATGGGGCGCGCTCGGCGGCGTGATCGGCCGCCTCGCCGGAAACTACTGGGCGGTGCCGCTCGTCGAGGGCCTCGAGGCCTCGCCCGGCTCCGATGCGCTCAAGCACTTCGGCGCGGCGATGGCGAGCTTCGGCTCGGTCGCCCTGTTCCACCTGCCGGGCGTCACGCCCGAGGCGCGGCGCCGCGCCGACGTCGCGCCCGACCCGCTGCCGCAGGTGGGCGTCACGCGCGCCGACATCGAGGCGCTCGAGAAGTCCTATCGCAAGGACGAAGCGGTCGACGTGGTGGTGTTCTCGGCGCCGCAGCTCTCGCTCCTCGAGCTCGCCGAGCTCGCCGCGCAGTGCGACGGGCGGCGCTTCGCGATCCCGCTGCTCGCGGTCACCAGCCCGCAGGTGAAGCCCGACGCCGACCGCATGGGCTACACCGCGAAGATCGAGGCCGCCGGGGGAACCGTGCTCTCGGGCATGTGCTTCTACCAGTCCTACGCGCGCGAAATCGCGGAAGCGAAGGGCTGGAAGCGCCTCGCCACCAACAGCGCCAAGCTGGTCAATATCCTCGGCGGCTACGGCTACGTGCCGATGCTCGCGTCGATGGAGCAATGCGTCGAGGCCGCGCGCACGGGGCGACTCGAATGAACGAGCTTCGTGCCCGGCACGCGATGGGCTCTCCGGTCACTGGAGAGGCGCTCGTCGCGCGCGACGGCTTCTCGGCGCGCTACGACCTCGACCGCGCGCGCGGCACCTTCTCGCGGGCAACGCACCAGCTCGCCGGCCAGTCCTACGTCGGCAGGATCCTCGTCCTCGACACCGCCAAGGGCGGCGTCGCGAGCGCCTGGATGCTGCACGAGATGGCCTCGCGCGGCGTGGCTCCGCTTGCGCTCGTCTTCAACAGCGTGAACCCGATCCTCGTGCAGGGTGCCGCCTTCGGCGACATCACCCTGCTCGCCGGATTCGACGGCGACATCACCTCGCTCGTGCCGAACGGCGCGCGCCTCGCCCTCGACCCGTCAAGGCGCCTTCTGAGAATGGTCGAAAAATGAGCCTGAAGCGATTCAAAGGCAATCCGGGCACGACGCTCGTCCTCGAGCACGTCTCGGAGATCCTGAAGGACAACCCGCTCCGCGACCCGCACGTGCGCAAGCTCGGCGTCTGGCTGCCCTCCGAGTACGACCATTCCGGCAAGCGGCGATTTCCGGTGCTCTACGATCTGGTCGGCTTCACCGGCTCCGGCCTCTCGCACGTGGGCTGGAAGCCGTTCGGCGACAACGTCGCGGAGCGCGCCGCGCGCCTCATCCGGGACGGGAAGATGGGCCCGGCGATCATCGTGTTCCCCGACTGCTTCACCGCGCTCGGCGGCAACCAGTACGTCAATTCTTCCGCGATCGGCGACTACGCCGACTACCTGACGCGCGAGATCATCCCGTTCGTCGACGGCGAGTTCCGCACCCTCGCTTCGCGCGAGCACCGCGGCTGCTTCGGCAAGTCCTCCGGCGGCTACGGCGCGATCCTCCACGGCATGAAGTACGCGAAGTACTGGGGCGCGGTCGCCGACCACTCCGGCGACGCCTATTTCGACTTCGTCTACTGGCACGACTGGCCGAACACGCTGAACGAGCTCGCCAAGTACCGCACGCCCAAGCGCAGGCCGGGACGCTACGACGCCCTGGCGGAATCCAAGAGAAACAAGCTAAGCGAGGGGATCGATGATGGCCGCATCAAGCGGTTCCTGAGCTCGGTGTGGAAAAAGGAAAAGCTTTCCGGCGCGGAAACGCACTGCATCATGAACCTCTGCATGGCGGCGACCTACGACCCCGACTCGCGCGCGCCGAACGGCTTTCGCGTGCCGTTCAACCTCGAGTCGGGCGAGCCGATCGAGGAACGCTGGCGCGAATGGCGAAAGCACGACCCGATCCACCTCGTCGCCCGGTACAGCAGCAATCTGAAGTCGCTGCGCGGGATCTACATCGACTGCGGCTGGCGCGACCAGTACCACATCCACTTCGGGGCTCGTATCCTGTCCAAGCGGCTTTCCCTGGAAAAAATAGAGCACCGCTACGAAGAGTTCGACGACAACCATTCCGACATCGACTACCGGATGGACGTGAGCCTCCCGTTCCTTTACAGAGCGTTAAAGGCTTAAGGGCGGAAATCGGGGTCAGAGCCCGAACTCGTATTCGCGTACGCAAAAACGAAATCGGGCTCTGACCCCGATTTCTTTGACCTACAATTGAACTCCCCTCTGGGAGGAGGTCGCATGCGCGCTCACGTCGCTTTTCTTCTTTCAGTTTCATTCGTTTCGGTCGGAGCTTTCGCGGCAGACCCGCTGCCTCGAGCCAAGCCCGAGCAGGTCGGCATGTCCTCCGAGCGCCTCGGGCGCATCGGCGAGGCGCTGCGCGCCGACGTCGAGAAAGGCCGGCTGCCGGGCGCGGTGGTGGCGGTGGCGCGCAAGGGCAAGCTCGTCTACTACCAGTCCTTCGGCTATCTCGACAAGGACGCGGGCACGAAGATGCACAACGACGCGATCTTCAGCATCGCGTCGATGACCAAGCCGATCGTCGCGGTCGGCGCGCTGACGCTGCTCGAGCGCGGGCAGCTCGCGATCGACGAGCCGGTCGGGACCTACCTGCCCCCGCTCTCGAAGATGCAGGTCGCGGTGCTGAAGTCGAACGACGGCGGGCCCGGCTTCGACACGGTGGCGGCGCAGCGCCAGGTGACGATCCAGGATCTGATGCGGCATACCTCGGGGATCATCTACGGCGGCCGCGGCGCGACGGCGGTGCACAAGCTCTACCCGGCCTCGTCGAGCGCGGTGGGCACCGGCATGACCGGCAAGGAGTTCGTCGACAAGCTCGCGTCGCTGCCCCTCCTGCACCAGCCGGGCTCGACCTGGGACTACGGCTTCGGCCTCGACGTGCTCGGCGTCGTGATCGAGCGCGTGTCGGGGCAGCCGCTCGGCCAGTATCTCGAGGCGCAGGTGTTCAAGCCGCTCGGCATGAAGGACACCGCCTTCGCGGTGCCGCCCGAGAAGGCGAAGCGCTACGCCAAGGCCTTGGCCAACGACCCCGACACCGGCAAGCCGCAGTTCGTCCTCGACCTGACGAAGCCGCTCAAGCTCGAGTGCGGCGGCGGCTGCGCCGCGTCGACCGCGGGCGACTACCTGCGCTTCGCGCAGATGCTGCTCGACGGCGGCAAGCTCGAGGGCAAGCGCATCCTGTCGCGCAAGACCGTCGAGTACATGCTCTCGAACCAGCTCGCGCCGAATACGGTGAACCTGATCGCCAACGCCGACCCGACCAGCGCCGACATGGGCTTCGGCCTCGGCGTGGCGGTGCGCACCACGCCCGGCGTCGTGCGCAAGGTCGGCTCGGTGGGCGAGTTTTCCTGGAACGGCGCCTACGGCACGAGCTGGTGGGCCGATCCGAAGGAGGGCCTCGCGGTGGTGTTCATGGCCCAGACCCCGGGGCCGATCCGCTGGCACTACCGCTACGTGATCAACGCCCTGGTCGAGCAGGCGATCGTCGACTAGGGAAGAGCTGAAGAAGTCGCCCCCGCGAAGGCGGGGGCCCCGATTTTTATTTGAACGGCATGGGTTCCCGCTTTCGCGGGAACGACGGGATTGCGCTTTTCGGAGTTCCCCTAGACGCGACGCCAGCCTTCGTGCCGACGCTCGAACGCTTCCGCGTTCGAGCGCATGAAGTTGCCGCCGCGCAGCGCGTAGTGGTCGACCTCGATCCGGCCGGCTGCGACGCGCAGCACGTTGAATGCGTTCGGCTCCCCGCGCGTGCGCTGCGAGGTCGCGGTGCCCGCCTCCACAATCAGCACCGACATGCGCCCGACGCGGCGATGCGCCGTGCGCGTGGCGTGATGATGGCCCGAGACGAAGACGTCGACGCCGAAGTCCGCGAGCTTTTCCAGCGCTCCGGAGGGATGATGCGAAACGACGATGCGGGTGCGCGCGCCTTCGAGCCGGCGGAGCGCCTCGCGCACGCGCGCGAGCTGCGGCTCGCTCACGCGCCCGCCCTTGAACACGAACGAGCGCGCGGTGTTGATGCCGAGCACCGCGATCTCGTCGTCGACGAAGCCGGGCTCGACGTCCTCGCCGATGACGCGCCGGTAGCCCGCGAGCGGAGCGAGAAAGCGCGCGAACACGTTGTAGAGCGGCACGTCGTGGTTGCCCGGGACCACCACCTGGGGCCTCGGCAGGCTGTCGAGAAAGGCGCGCGCGGCGCGGAACTGGCGCGCGCGGGCGCGCTGCGTCAGGTCGCCCGAGATCACCACCAGGTCCGGCGCGAGCGCCTTCACCCGCCGGCGCAGCGCCTCGAGCACGCCCTGCTCGACGCGGTCGAAGTGGAGGTCGGAGAGGTGCGCGAGCGTCCTCACGGCACGATCACCTGCAGCGAACGCGGCCGGATGCGGAATTCGAGCGGCGTGTCGAGCGCGTGGAGCTCGCCGTCGGTCGCCACCAGCAGCCGCCGGCGCGGACTCTCGACCCGCAGCGAGCGCACCGCCGACTCCATGAAATCGTCGGCCTGGCGCAGCCGGCCAAAGAGCGCGCGCAGCGCGAGCCCGATGAGGCCGGCGCCGCTGCAGCCACTCGTGGTGTAGACGCTCAGGATCCCCGCGTCGAGCTGCTCGCGCTTGCCGATCTCGAAGCCTTCGAGCACGTAGTGGTTGTTGCCGACGAACACGAAAGGCGAGCGGCACGCCTGTACCCGGTCCTCGAGCTCGAGCCGCAGCTCGAGCAGGCGCGAGCGGCCGAGCACCTCGAGCGCGGCCCAGAGCATCGCCGTGCGCTTGCTGCGGTGCAGGCGCCGCTGCTGGCGCTGGCGCTTGCGCACCAGGTCGGCGTAAAGGCCGAGGCTCGCGTTGTTGAGGAAGCCGCGGCCGTTCACCTCGCCGACGTCCACGCCGATGCGCCGGCCGGCGGCGATGACGCGCGCCGCCTCGGCTGGATCGAGCGGAATGCCGAGGTCCTTCGCGAAGTGGTTGAGCGTTCCGGCCGGGATCACGCCCAGCGCCGTGCCGGTGCCGCGCACCACGTCGGCCACCGCGCTCACGGTCCCGTCGCCGCCCGCGGCCACGAGCACCGGCGGACGCTCCTTCAGCGCGCGGCGCGCGAGCTTCCGGATCTCCTCGCCGCGAGCGAACGTGTTGATTCGCGCCTCGAGGCCGGCGTCAGCGAGGGCAGCGCGCAGCGCCTCGGCATTGGCCGAGCGGCCGCCGCCCGCCCTCCCGTTGAGGATGACCGGAATTTCCGTCGAGGCGACGGGGGTCTGTGCGAGGGCGTGCAAGCAGATAACCCGTCGCAAGGCGCATGCCCGCGGGCCGGGCTGTTGTGGTTACCGGTCTTCGCGGCGCGGCCCCGCGCGCATGAAGAGCGCGGAGATGAGCACGACGCGCACGGCGACCTCGAGAAAGGAGAGAGTAAAGAACCAGCGGATGCGGAACACAGTCGCCATTACGCCAGCGAGTGTCGCAACCCCCATGCCGCGGCGGTTGAGCCGTTCGGGGTCAGAATCGCCCCGTCGTGACCAATCGACGCGTGCCGCTATTCCTGGCGGTCGACGCGGCGGAACTTTTGCACGCGCTGACCGGTGTTCACCTCGGCGGTATAGAGATTCCCCTGGCGGTCGACCGCGATGTTGTGGAGCGCGGTGAACTCGCCCGCCTGGCGGCCGGGGCGGCCGAAGCGGCCGAGGACCTGCTTCGACGCCCGCTCGACGATGCGCACCTCGCCGTTCATGCCGTCGATCATGTAGATGAAGCGCTGCTCGCGGTCGGGCGAGAACACGAGGTCGTAGACCGAGCCTGTGCCGCGCGTCTCCTTCTCGAACGCGTGCTCGGAGACGAAGCTGCCGTCCTTGCGGAACACCTGCAGCCGGTCGTTGGTGCGGTCGCAGACGTAAACCAGGCCATCGTTCGAGAGGCGGATGCAGTGCACCGGGTTGCCGAACTGCGGCGAAGGCGGACGCGCCGGATCGTACGGCGGTAGCTTTTCGTCGACGGGCTTTTTGCCGTAGGCGCCCCAGTGGCGCTTGTACGAGCCGGTCTCGGAGTCGAACACCGCCACGCGGCGGTTGGCGTAGCCGTCGGCGGCGAACACCTCGCGCGCCGCGGTGTCGACCGCGACGTCGGCCGGCGAGCCGAGCCGCTCGGTCGAGTTGCTGTCGTTGCCGCTCGCCTGCTTTCCGATCTGCAGCACGAACTTGCCTTGCATCGTGAATTTCAGCACTTGTCCGTCGGTCTTGCCGTTTCCCGCGAGCCAGACGAAGTCGTTCGCGTCGACGTAGATCCCGTGCTCGCTCTCGGGCCACTGGTAGCCCGCGCCGGGGCCGCCCCACGAGAAGAGGTAATTGCCCGACGGGTCGAACACCAGCACCGGCGGCGCGGCCACGCAGCACTTCGCTTCCGGCGGCGTGCGCTCGGCGGCGCGCTCGCGCGGGGTGAGCGAGCCCGGGCGGTGCACGACCCAGATGCGGTCGTAGCGGTCGGTCGCGATCCCCGACACCTGGCCGAGGATCCAGCGGTTCGGCAGCGTCTTCGGCCAGGAGGCGTCGACCTGGAATTGCGGGACGCTTCGGTCTTGCGCATGGGCTTGTGAGAACAAACCCGCCACGGCGGCGGCGAGCAGCAAAGCGGTTCTAGTTCTCGCGAACGCTGAAGACATCGTCCCCCCTCTTGCGTCGGAGAATAACCCAAAAGCTTGCGCAAACCTTTCCAGCACAAGGCATTGTTCTTGCGTCCCCGTCCGCCGCAGTCCATCTCCATCCCAACCCTAGAGGAATTGAAGATGAACCTTAAACTCATCAGCGCAGCAGTTACCGCAGCCATGGTCGCTTTTGCAACAGCGGCTTGGGCGCAAGGCGGCGGCGCGAGCGGCGCTGCCAGCGGCGGCGCGAGCGCCGGCGCGAGCAGCTCGGGCTCGAGCTCCGGCGATAGTTCTTCCGGAGCGTCGGGCGCCAGCGGCACTGGCAGCTCTTCGTCCGGAGCCGACGCCGGCTCGCCGCCGAGCAGCGGCAGCATGAGCTCCGGCTCGGCGAGCTCGCCGAGCACCGGCAGCACGAGCTCCGATTCGGCTTCGCCTTCGCCGAGCAGCGGCAGCACGAGCAGCTCGCCGAGCGACAGCTCTTCGTCGAGCCCTTCGAGCTCTTCGGCAAGCCCCTCGAGCTCCTCGTCGAGCAGCAGCGGCGCCAGCTCGAGCGACGGCAGCGCGTCTTCGTCCACCAGCTCGAAGTGCGCCGGCCTCTCCGGCCAGGAGCGCTACGACTGCATCAGCAGCTCGAAGTAAGTGTTCTGAATCCGGGGTCAGAGCCCGATCTCGTTTGTACGTACGCGTAAACCAATTCGGGCTCTGACCCCGAATTGCCCCCCGATTTCTAGCCGGCGGCGAGCCGCGACAGCCGCTGCAGGTCGGCGGGCTTGGTGATGTGCTCGTCGAAGCCGGCATCGCGCGTGCGGTCGATGTCGGCCTGCTGTCCCATGCCGGTCAGCGCGACCAGGCGCGCCTTGCGTCCCCACGGCGTGAGGCGCAGCCGACGCGCGACCTCGGCGCCGTCCATGTGCGGCATGTTGAGGTCGATGAACGCCACGTCGGGGTGCAGGATTTCGGCGATGCGCAGCGCCGCCTCGCCGTCGAGCGCGCTCTCGACGCGGTGGCCGGTGAGCCTCAGGTACTGGGCGAGCGTCTGCGCGGCGTCGACGTTGTCGTCGACCACCAGCACGCGCCGGCGAGGCGCCGGCGAAGCGGGCGCGGCGTCCTTGCTCTCCTCGAGCGCCGGCGCATCGACGAGCGGCAGGCGCACCACGAACGCGGCGCCCTTGCCGCGTCCGGGACTGCGCGCCTCGATCTCGCCGCCGTGGCGCCGAACGATGGCGCGCGCGAGCGTGAGGCCGAGACCCAGCCCGCCGGAAGCGGCGACGTGCCGGTCGTCGAGCTGCACGAACATGTCGAAGACGTCCTGCAGGTGCTCGGGCGCGATGCCGACGCCGTTGTCGGCGACGGTCAGCACCACGGCGCCCTGCTGCTCCGTGCTCGCCGAGAGCTCGATGCGGCCCTTCGGCGGGGTGAACTTGGCCGCGTTGTTGAGGAGGTTCGCCACCACCTGGGCGAGGCGCACGGCGTCGCCTTCGACATAGAGCGGCGCTTCGGGGTAGCTCACCGCGAGCACCTGCCCCTTGGCGTCGATGTTCGGCCTGGCGGTCTCGACCCCGGTGCGCATCACCTCCGCGACCGCCACCGGCGCGGTGCGCAGCTCGAGCTTGTTGCGGTCGATGCGGCTGAGGTCGAGAAGGTCGTCGATGAGGCGCGTGAGCTGCACGATCTGGCGCTCCATCATGTCGTAGGTCTCGGCGGAGGCGGGATCGGCGCGCTGCGCCCGCTCCTGCTGCATCCTGAGGAGGGTGAGGCCGTTGCGCAGCGGGGCGAGCGGGTTGCGGAGCTCGTGCGACAGCACCGCGAGGAACTGGCTCTTGTTCGCGTCGGCGCGCTGCAGCTGTCCCGCGCGCTCCTTCAGCTCGATCTCCGAGACGCGGTAGCGGTCGCGCGCCCGGCGCATCGCCTCGCCAAGCACGATGATGAGCGAGCACGAGAGCGCGAACACGCCGAGGGCGAGCGCGTCCGCCGGCCCGCTGATCGCGATCTCGCCGATCGGCGCGATGTAGCGCACGTTGACGATGGCGTAGCCGACCACCATTGCCATTACCGCGGGCCCGAGGCCGCCGAACCACACCGCGATCGCGACCGCGCCGTAGAGCGTGGAGTAAGGAATACTGTTGCCGAGCCAGGGATCGAGCACCCAGCGCAGGTGCAGCGCGGTCAGCGTCACCGCGACCGCGCCGCCGTAGGCCGCGGCCCCCGCGATGCGCGGCATCGTGCGCCGCTCGGCCACGGCGTCGCCGAGCAGGAACGCGAGCAGCAGGCACGCCGAGAACGCGAGGTTCACGCGCGCGGCGTGCCAGCCGACCGTATAGCGCGCGCCGCCGAGGTTCGAGAGCGTCAGGTCGGCGATCGAGGCGAGCAGCACGAGGCCCACCCAGAGGTAGAGCAGGTCGCCGAACGCGCGCCGGCCCCAGAGGAGCGCGAAGGCCGCCGCGTACAGGAACGCCGCGACCCACTGCACCGTCGTGCCGAGCTCGGTGATGCGGTCTCCCGTGAGGCCTTCGAGCCTCACCTGGGTGGCGAGGGCGACGACGCCGGCGCTGGCGGCGAGCGTCAGGGCGATCGCCACGAGAAGACGCCTTACGCGCCGCGCGTCCTGCGGCGCGTCCTTCGACGCGACGAGAAGCGCGGCGAAGAACAGCGCCGCGCTGCCCAGGCGCCAGGCGAGGTAGAGCCAGCTCACCGTCTGGCGATCGCCGAACAGCGACTGCTCGTAGAGCGCGCCGGGAAAAGTCGTGACGTGAGCGCCGGCCATGAGCGCGCCGTAGAAATAGGCGCAGCAAAGGAGGAGGTGCGCGGCGCGGCCGGTGTCGCGGTAGAGCGCCCCCAGCATGAGCGCGGTGCAAAGGTCCGCGATGGCGACCGCGAGCCCGTACACGACCACGATGTGCGAGTCCCCGCTCCCCGCCTCGCGCGCCCAGGGCACCACCGCCAGCGTGAGCGCGAGGTAGGTCGCCGAGAGGAGCGCGAACGTGCGCATCTGCGCCGGGGTCGGCGCGCGGGCCGGGAGCGCGGGCGCGTCCGTGCTCATCCCCGGATCATAGCGCCAGGGAAGCGCGATTGACCCGCGGCATGACCTCGGTCGCCATCAGCTCCATCGAGCGCCGCGCCAGGCCGGGATCGGCCCAGTCCATGCCGGCGTAGACGATCTCGCCGAAGGGGCCCGCCGCCTCGCGCAGCCGCAGGATCTCGTCGGCCACCTTGTCGGGCGTGCCCCAGATCACCAGCTCGTCGAGCAGCCGCTCGAGCGTCACCGCGGCGTCGTCCTCGCTCTCGTGGCGCTTGAAGATCACGTGGCGCTTCGCGCGCATCATGTTGGCGCGCAGCTTCTCCCAGTAGAACCGGTAGGGGCTCCGAGGATCGTCGCGGCCGTAGCGGCGCGCGGTGCGCGCGTCGTCGGCGACGAAGATGGTGCGCGCGACTCGCCAGTCGGCCGAATTGGGGGTCATCCCAACTTTTTTCTTTCCCGCGCTGTAATTGGCCCAATGGCTCGGCAGCCAGTGGGGCAGCAGGAAGTTCGCCGACAGCGGATGGAAATCGCGCTCGCCCATGGCGATCACGCCTTTCGAATGCGGCGCCACCACCGTGCCGACGATCTCGGGACGCGGCTTCTGGTAGGGCTTGTACATCGTGCCGCGGCCGACCTCGGGCACCTGCGTCCTCGCGGTCGACACCTTGAAGCGGTTGCCCGGGAGATCGATGTCATAGGGCGCGTTGCGCGCCCAGATCTCGAGAATCACGTCCATCGCCTCGGCGAACAGGCGGTTGCGGTCCTCGTCGAGGATGCCGAGCGCCTCGGCGTCGGAGGAGAGCGCGCCCGGGCTCACGCCGAAGATGAACCGCCCCTTCGCGAGGTGGTCGAACATCGCGGCGTGCGCGGCGATCAGCACCGGGTGGCTGTGCGAGAGGTTCGAGGTGCCGGTAGCGAGCTTGATCGTCTTCGTCTCCGCAAGGAGGCTGGCGAGAAAGATCAGGCTGCTCGTGATGTTCTCTTCGGGATCGGTGAGGTGCTCGCCGACGAAGGCGTCGTAGAAGCCGAGGCGGTCGGCGAGCACGATCGCCTCGCGGTCCTCCTGCAGCGTCGCCGCCGGATCGCGCTCGCGCGGATGCAGCGGCATGGTGAAGAACCCGAGCCTCATTTCGTTTTAGACCTCCCCGGTCGGAATGATAATTCGGGGTCAGAGCCCGATCTCGTTTTTACGTACGTGAAAACAAGATCGGGCTCTGACCCCGAATTCCGTGTAGTGGTCGAACGACAAGACCAGCCGCGCCCACCCCGCTAAAATCCCGATGCAATGAACCCCACCGAAATCGAGCGAGTGCCCAGCCGCGTGTCGCATGGCAGCGCGGTGTGCTCCGTGCTGCTCCTCGACGACGAAGGCCTGCTGCGAAACGGCGCCTCGCCCGGCCTTCCCGCCGATTATCTCGCCGCGATCGACCGCCTCAAACCCGACGCGCGCGAGGTCGCGCCATCGCTCGCCTGACCCGCCTGGCTTCGAGCCTCTTCATTTGCGCCCTCGCGGCGCAGACGAGCTTGTTTGCGCAGACCAAATCTCCGCGCGACGATGCGGTCGCGGTCGACGCGATGCGCAACCCGGTCGACAAGTCCTACCGCAGGATGGTCGAGGGCATGGAGCTGTTCGAGAAGCGCCACCGGCTCGCGCCGGACGCTGCGCTGCGCTTCAAGCTCCTGCCGCGCCACCGCGACACCGACATGCGCGACATCCAGGTCGAGATCGTCGGCGAGAGCTCCGCCATCCCCATCGCGCTGGCGCCGGACAACACCTTCGCGCTCGAGCGGCGCGCGGCCGCGCTGAAGGAGAACGCCTCGGTGCGGCCGAACCGCAAAGCGAAGACCATGACCTGGCGCGCCGAGATCCGCACGCCCGGCCTGCCGGCCGGCGTGCGGCGGCTCGGCGACCTGCGCCTCGAGTGCGAGGTCGGCATGCAGGCGGGCCTGATCTCCAACTACCGGCCGATGCTCTTCGGCCTGCTCGATCCGTTCCTGCGCGAGGGCCCCGAGTACTGCCGCCGGACCGAGCCGCGCTACCTCTTCTTCGCCGAGCGGCCGATCTTCGGCGTCACGCTGGTGGCGGGCGAGCGCCGCGAAGCGCTCCCGGTCGAGCGCCTTTACGGCGGCGCGAGCCGCGACCCGCGCTGGAAGGAGGAGCTGCCGTACTGCGACTGCGAAGTGCTGATGGACCGCGCCTACTTCATGCCCCTCGGCGACTCGAGCTGGCCCGACGACACGCGGGTCGAGTTCGACTACATGGACGGGAAGTCGTGAGATTCATTCCCTTGGTCTTCGTCGTTCTAACGGGCTGTGCGGCGCTTTCACCGGCTCCTTCCTCTCGAGAATCAAAACCCCTGGGGCCGGCGGAAGTCCGCTCCGCGCAAGCCGCCTCCGAAGCGATCAGCGTGGGCAAAAGCACCAAGGCCGACGTGCGCGCCGCGCTCGGCAAGGCCGTGGTCGTCGACTTCGAGAGCGGCTACGAAGTGTGGGTCTACCGCGAGCGGTCGCCGGAGAAGGCGAAGCCGCCCGGCACCGAGCTCGTGCTCCTGTTCGCGCCTTCCGGCATCCTGGCGAAGACACGCATCCGCTAGAGCAGGAAATCGGGTCGCCGTTCAGGACAAGGCGATAAACACCTCGGCGGATTCCGGTGTAGCGTGGTCGTTCGTAAGGGGGAGGATCCACATGGGCGAAGACCCGAAGAAGCTCGCCTCGATCGAGGCGAAGCTGCCGCGTTGGCTCACTGGTGCGTGGAATGGATGGCTGCGGCTGCGCCATTGCGTGCACGCGCTCAAGCCCTGCCGGGTCCCGATCCTGATGGTGCTCGCGGGGCTGGCGTTCCTGCTCCTCGCCTCGCAGGGCGAGGACGTGGCCCGGGCGCTCGCCGAGCGGCGCACCAACGACGCGATCTCCTCGCAGGCGTTCTGGTTCTTCGCCGCGGTCCTGGCCTGGTCGCTCTCGGCCTGGTACTGGGCGCGCACGATGCTGTTCCTGCGGCTCCCCGGGATCGAGACCGATGGCCGCGCCCATTGGGTACGGATCTGGACGCCGCGGCTGCTCGGCTTCCTGGCCCCGCTCGGCGTGGCCGCGGCTTTCTACAAGGCCGCGCGCGGCTACGCGATGGAAGAGCACCCCGAGGTCAAGCAGCTTCTCGAGTTCTACGGCTTCTGGTGCGCGGTGGGCGCGGTCGTGTTCCTCGTTGCCGTCACGGCGAGGCGCAGGCTGGCGCGCGCCGCCTACCGCAAGCTGCAGCTCGGGTTCCTGAACCTGCCGCACGTCCACGAGGAGAATTACGCCGCGCTCCACCTGAGGGAGCTCGGCGTGCTCACGCGCTCGATCCTCGTCGGCACGATCCTCACGTCGATCCTGCTCTTCGACCTCATGGTGTTCCGGGTGCAGGAGGTGGCGCCGCACCTGGGCTCGGCCGCGATCGTGCTGCTCGCGGCGGCCGGCTGGATCGCCGTGGCGAGCGCGCTCGACTACGTCGGCATGCGCTTTCACCTGCCGGTGTTCTCGGCGCTCCTCGCGACGGCGGTGGTCTTCAGCCTGTGGAACGACAACCACGCCGTGCGCACCCTGCCCGAGGCGCAGCCCGCGCCGCGGCACGGCTTGCGCGGAACCCTGACGGCCTGGCTCGAGCGCCACGCGCTCGAAATCCAGGAGAAGGGAACGGCGCCGTTCTTCGTCGTGGATGCCGAGGGCGGCGGCATCCGCGCCGCCTACTGGACCGTCACCGTGCTGGGCGAAATCCAGAACCGCCATCCGTCCTTCGCGAGCCATGTGTTCTCGCTGAGCGGAGTTTCCGGCGGCAGCCTCGGCGCAGCCGTGTTCGTCGCGCTGCTGAACGAATCGCGCGAGAGCGCCGCGCCGCTCGACATCAAGAAGACGGGCCAGGACATCCTCGGCGAAGACTTCCTTTCGCCCGCGGTGGCCGCCATTCTCTACCCCGACCTGGTGCAGCGCTTTCTGCCGCTGCCCGTGTCCGCCTTCGACCGCGCCACGACGCTCGAAGAGTCCTGGGAGCGCGCATGGCAGAAGCACGTCAAGGGCCGTAACCGCATGAAGGAGCCGTTCGACCGCCTCTGGGAGGGCCGCCGCGAGTGGACCCCGGCGCTGGTTCTCAACGCCACGTGGGTGGAGACCGGCAAGCGCATCATCGCGAGCAACATGCGCGTCGCCGCCGGCCGGCGCCGCGAGGACTTCGTCGACGTCGAAGACGCGAACGCCTTTTTCGCGCCGCGCTCGCTCCCGCTCTCGACCGCCGCGCACATGAGCGCGCGCTTCACCTACGTGAGCCCCGCCGGCAGCCTCGACAAAGGCGGCCGGACCTACGGCCGCGTGGTCGACGGCGGCTACTTCGAGAACTCCGGCGCCACCGCCACGCTCGCGATCCTGCAGACCATCGACCAGCTCGCCGAAAAGGACCCGCGCTGGAACCTGGTGGAGCGCTACGTCATCCACATCAGCAACGAGCCGATCGATCCGAAGTACGCGAACGACAGCCTCACGCGCGCGCCCGACAACCCGAACATCCGCCCGAGCAACCTCGTCAACGAGGCGCTGTCGCCGCTCTCCGCGTTGCTCACCACACGCAACGCACGCGGCTACTACGCGCGCGAGAGCGCGGCGTGGGCGGTGGGCCATCCCAACTACCTGCACTTCGGCCTCTGCCGCCGCTCGGCGAACGTGCCGCTCGGATGGGTGCTGTCGCGGGGCACGCGCCAGCGCATGGACGAGCAGCTTGTCAAGGGCGAGCCCTGCGGCATGGACGGCACCGAGGCGGTGTTCGACAACCCGGCCAGGCTGGCGCAGATCGATGCGCTCTTCGCCGCGCCTTCCCTCGACGAAAAGGGGATCGAGCTCCCGGTGGCCGCCCCGGCGCCGGGCAAGTCCACGGGCTCGGTGCGCACCGGCAGTCGCTAGAAAGCGTCGGGCGCCGGCGACAGACCGCGTTTCGGAAGGCAAAACGTCTCGGTTTTGTTGCGGCGTCGTGAAAGATTGCGCGTCTCTCCCTGCGGGCGCGGTGCTAGCTTCCCATGCATAAAGGAGGGAGGCCCCCCATGTTCGACACCAGCAACGTCCGAGTCGCCCGCGAGAACCCCTACATCCGTCCCCTCGAGAACGCACGACGCGTGGCGGGCGGCGATGTGCAGCTCGCTGAAATGCTGCGCACGTCCACCGAAGCGCTGTCGAAGTGGCTCTCGGGCGAAGCGACGCCGCCGATGCGGACCTACATGGCCGCGATCCACCTCGTCGGCCGCAGCAGCCTGAAGCGCCGCGCCGCGTAGCTCGAATTCGGAGTCGACGCGAAGTAACAAAAAATCGGGGCCAAACCCCGATTTTCATTTAGGCCCGAATCTTGTTTGCGTGCCCGCCATGGCGACGCTCACGCATGGCAGCGCAACGGCGCACCCGGACCGGCACGACGCGATGCGGCGCGTGCGCGCGATCGTCGCCGGCTCCTCCGGCAACCTCGTCGAGTGGTACGACTTCTACGTCTACTCGTTCACCGCGCTCTACTTCGCGGCGGAGTTCTTTCCCAAGGGCAACCAGACCACCCAGCTCCTGCAGGCCGCCGGGGTGTTCGCCGCCGGCTTCTTCATGCGCCCGGTGGGAAGCTGGCTCTTCGGCTGGCTCGCCGACAAGCGCGGGCGGCGCTTCTCGATGATGGTCGCGGTGCTCATGATGTGCGGCGGCTCGCTGCTCGTCGCGGTGCTGCCGACCTATGAGCAGGTCGGGCTGCTCGCGCCGGCGCTCCTGCTGCTCGCGCGGCTGATCCAGGGTCTCTCGGTCGGCGGCGAATACGGCACCGTGGCCACCTACATGTCGGAGGTCGCCGAGCACGGCCGGCGCGGCTTCTATTCGTCCTTCCAGTACGTGACGCTGATCGGCGGCCAGCTCCTCGCCACGCTGGTGCTCGTCGTCCTGCAGCAGTTCCTGAGCGACGCGGAGCTGCGCGCCTGGGGCTGGCGCGTGCCGTTCTTCATCGGCGCGGTCGCCGCGGTGATCGCCTTCTATCTCCGCCGCACGCTCGCCGAGACCTCTTCGCACACCGCGCGCCAGCACAAGGAAGCCGGCAGCCTCCGCGGCATGCTGCGCTACCCGCGCTCGTTCTTCGTCGTCATGGGATTCACCGCCGCCGGCTCGCTCAGCTTCTACGCCTTCACCACCTACATGCAGAAGTACCTCGTGAACACGGCGGGCTTCGACGCGCGCCATGCCACCGAGGTCATGACCGCGGCGCTCTTCTGCTTCATGCTCCTGCAGCCCGCGTTCGGGGCGCTCGCCGACCGCATCGGCCGCCGCACCTCGATGCTCATCTACTCCGTGCTGCTGATGCTCGTCACCGTCCCGGTCTTCACCGCCATCGGCAACGCCAGCAACCCGGTGCGCGCCTTCGCGCTCATCATGGCGGCGCTCGTCTGCGTGAGCTTCTATACCTCGATCAGCGGCCTGATCAAGGCCGAGCTCTTCCCGATGCACGTGCGCGCGCTCGGCGTGGGGCTCTCCTACGCCCTGGCGAATGCGCTCTTCGGCGGCACCGCCGAGTACGCCGCCTTGTGGTTCAAGTCCGTCGGCCACGAGAGCACGTTCTTCTGGTACGTGGTCGGCATGGGCGGCGTCGCCCTGATCGCGGTGCTCCTGATGCCCGACACCCGCCACCGCGGCTACCTCACCGCCGACGAGGGCCGGCACCTGGAGCCCGAAAGAATTCGGGGTCAGAGCCCGAATTCGTTTTCACGTACGTAAAAACAAGTTCGGGCTCTGACCCCGAATTCGTTCACGTTTGTTTCAGCCGGACCCTTTGTCCCGGTCCCAGAGCGTGAGCACCGGGATCCGGCTCGCGATGAACGCCGCCGCGGCCGCCACCACGGCGAAGACCAGGAACGCGGTGTGAAAGGCGCTCGTCACCGAGCGGCCGTGCGCGGCGGCCGGCATCAGCGAGAACGCCACCGCGCCGAAGAGCGCCGGGCCCGTGGCCCCGCCGGTCGAGCGCGCGAGCGCCATGAGCGCCGTCACCACGCCGAGCCTCTGGCGCCCGGCCACCGTCTGCATCGTCACCTGCGTCGTCGGCATGACGCAGCCGAAGCCGATCCCGGCGACGAACGCGAGACACCCGATCAGCACCTGACTGACCGGGATGAGCGCGAGCGCAAAGAGCGCCGCGCTCGAGACGGAGAGGCCGGTCACCGGGATCCAGTGCGGCCGGCCGGTGCGCATGAGGATCCGGCTCGAGCTCATCGAGCCGACCACCATGCCCGCGGTCAGCGGCAGGAGCAGGAGGCCCGAGCCCTGCGCCGACATCTCGTGGCCGAGCTGCAGATACACCGGGAGGAAGAACACGACCGCGAACAGGCAGGACGCGAACAGCGCGACCACCACCACCGAGAGCAGCACCGTGCGCTCGTGCAGCAGCTCCACCGGCAGGAAAGGCGCCGGGTGCCGCCGTTCATGCCGCCACAACAGGCCGAGTCCCACGGCGCCGGTCGCCAGGAGCGCCAGGCTCGGCGCCGAGCCCCACGCGAAGCGATGGCCGCCCGAGGTCAGCCAGAAGAGCGTGCAGAGCACGCCCACCGCGAACAGCAGGTGCCCCGGCAGGTCGGCGCCGCGCGCGGCCGGCGCATGCTGCTCGCCCTTCGGCAGCCGCATCAGGCGCCACGCCGCGAACGCGGCGAGCGGCAGGTTGGCGATGAAGAGCCAGCGCCAGCTCGCGTTCGACACCACCAGGCCGCCCACCACCGGGCCGGTGACGCTCGCCGCGGTGAACATCAGCGCGAAGTAGCCCTGGAAGCGCGCCCGCTCGCGCGGCGGGACCAGCTCGCCGATCAGCGCCTGCGACAGCGTCATCAGCCCGCCGCCGCCCAGCCCCTGGAGGACGCGCGCGGCCACGAGCTGCGGCAGGCTCTGCGCGAGCCCGCAAACGAGCGAGCCGAGCGTGAACACGCCGAGCGCCACGAGCAGCACCTCGCGCCGCCCCCTGCGATCGCCGAGGCGCCCGTAGACCGGCACGATCGTCGCGGATGCGAGCAGGTAGCCCACCGCGATCCACGACGTGTCGCGCAGGCCGCCGAGCGACGCCGCGATCGCCGGCGTCGCGGTCGCGAGCAGCGTCTGGTCCACCGCCGCCATGAACATCGGCAGGAACACCGCGGCGAAGAGATTCAGGAACTCCGCGCGCGAGACGGTTTCGGCGGTGTGATTACGCACAGACTCTCCGGTGCCCCCGCCGCACAGTGTGGCCCAGAAACCCCATGGACGGCACCCTCTCCAAGCTCGGGCGCTCAGCG
>Ga0075429_100000825_pt1 | contig 24284 bp, 20 predicted proteins | sample RhiMetdeltSRZDD3_FD_75295 | JGI IMG/M metagenome (GOLD analysis project Ga0075429, IMG submission 75295) | Populus rhizosphere microbial communities from Tennessee, USA - Rhizosphere MetaG P. deltoides SRZDD3 | ecosystem: Host-associated > Plants > Roots > Rhizosphere > Soil | place: USA... | reverse complement strand
CGCGGCGCGGCGGGGCACGCGGCGCGGCGGGGCACGCGGCGCGGGCGATCCTCGGCCGCGAGCAGCTCGACTGGCTGAAGCGCGGCTTGCAGGAATCGCGCGCGGTGTGGAAGATCGTCGCGGCCGACATGCCGATCGGGCTCGGCATCGGCGACGGCGCCACGCCGGACGGCCGCCCCCCGCTGGGAGGCCGTGGCGAACGCCGAGCCCGGGATGCCGAAGGGGCGCGAGATGGAGATCGCCGAGCTGCCGAGCCACCTGAAGCGCGAGCGCGTGCACAACGTGGTGTGGCTCACCGCCGACGTGCACGACTGCGCGGCGCACGACGACGACCCGCAGGCCGCCGCGTTCCACGACTTCGACGGCTTCCGGGAGTTCGTCGCGGGCCCGCTGAACGCGGGCAGCTTCGGCCCCGGCACGCTGGAGCGCACGTTCGGCCCGCAGGGGGTGTTCTTCAAGGCGCCACCGCCGGGGCAGGCGAACCTCTCGCCCAACGCCGGGCTGCAGTCCTTCGGCGAGGTGAACGCCGATCCGCGCAGCCTCGAGCTCACCGTCGAGCGCCGCGACGTCGACGGGCAGGCCGTGTCCGCGAAGACCTTGCCGGCGCGATGAGCGCGCCCGTGCCGGCGCCGTGCGCGTCGCCGCTCGCGCCTCGCCGGGCCGGCGCCGCGCTGCTGCTGGCTGCCGCGGCCGCCGCGGGCAGCTCCTGCGGGGTCGTCGGCCGGGTGGACGGCGGCGGCGACGCCGGGGACTCGCTCACGCGCATCCCCGCCATCCAGGGCCCCGGCGCCGCCAGCCCGCTCGCAGGGCGGACGGTGACGACCCGCGGCGTGGTCACGCGCGTCAACAACAACGGCTACTCCCTGCAGGACGCAGCGGGCGACGGCGACCCCGCGACCTCCGACGGCATCTTCGTGTTCACGGGCACCGCGCCCACGGTGTCGGCCGGTCAGGTGGTGCAGGTGACGGGGCGGGTGACCGAGTTCAACACCGGCGCGGCCACGAACCCCGCGACGCTCGCCAACACCGTCACCGAGCTCACGGCGGTGTCGGCGCAGGCGGTGCTCGGCGCGGGGGCGGTCGTGCCCACGCCGGTCGCGCTGCCCGAGCCGGCGCCCGGCGCGCTGGAGCGGGTCGAGGGCATGCTCGTTCGCATCGACCAGCCGCTCACCGTCTCGCAGAACCATTTCCTCGGCCGCTTCGGACAGCTCACGCTCTCGGCCGGCGGGCGCCTCGAGACGCCCACCAACCGGCACCGGCCCGGCACGCCGCAAGCGCGGGCGCTCGCCGACGCGAACGCGCGCAGCAGCCTGCTGCTGGACGACGGCACGAGCGTGCAGAACCCGCACCCGATCCCCTACATCGGCCCGGACGACACGGTGCGCGGGGGCGACACGCTCGCCGGGCTCGTCGGCGTGCTCGACTTCGGGCTCGCCGGCGCGAGCAACGCCGGCGTCGCCGGCTGGCGCATCCATCCCACCGAGACGCCGGTGTTCGTGCGCAGCCACCCGCGCACGAGCGCGCCGCCCTCGGTGGGCGGCAACGTGAAGGTCGCGAGCTTCAACGTGCTGAACTACTTCACCACCCTCGCCGACGGCACGCGCGGCTGCCTGCCGCGCAACGTGCCCGCCGACTGCCGGGGCGCCGGCAACGCCGCCGAGCTCGAGCGCCAGCGCAGCAAGACGGTGGCGGCGCTGGCCGCGATCGACGCCGACGCGGTGGGCCTCGTCGAGATCGAGAACAACGGCAACGCGGCGGTGCAGGACCTCGTGGATGCGCTCAATGCGCGCGTGGGTGCCGGCACGTACGCGGCGGTGCCGCTGCCGGCGGGCGGCACCGGGACCGATGCGATCCGCGTCGCGATGATCCACAAGCCGGGACGGCTGGCGGCGATCGGCGCGCCGCGCTCGCACGCGGACCCGGTGCACCACCGGCCCCCGCTCGCGCAGACCTTCGCGGCCGCGAACGGCGAGCGCTTCACGCTCGTCGTGAACCACTTCAAGTCGAAGCATTGCGAAGGCGCGACCGGCGCGGACGCGGACGCGGGCGACGGGCAGGGCTGCTTCAACGCGCTGCGACTGCGGCAGGGCGCCGCGCTGCGCCGCTTCGCCGGCGAACTGCAGGCGGCCGCGGGCGACCCCGACGTGCTGCTGGTGGGCGATCTCAACGCGTACGCGCAGGAAGACCCGGTGGTCGCGTTCGTGGACGCCGGCTGGGTCGACCTGATCGCGCGCTTCGACGCCTTCGGCTATTCGTTCGTCTTCGACGGCGCGGCCGGACGGCTCGACCATGCGCTCGCCACCGCGTCGGCGAGCGCGCAGGTGACCGGCGCGGCCGAGTGGCACATCAACGCCGACGAGCCCGCGGTGCTCGACTACAACCTGGAGTTCAAGCCGCAGGACCTGTTCACCCCCACGCCCTATCGCTCTGCCGACCACGATCCGGTGGTGATCGGACTGTCGCTGGGCACTTGACGGCCGCGCCACCGGCCGGCGCAGGCGCTGAGCGCCGCCTGCCCGCTGCGCCGGGCGCCGCCGGCTCGAACGGGTGTCAGGCGCCGACGAAGTGCTTGCGGTACGACGGCGACAGGTCGTCCCAGCGCAGCAGCAGCGGCAGGTCCGCGCAGCGGAAGTCGGGGTCCCAGGCCGGCGCGCCGAGCACGCGCGCGCCGCAGCGCAGGTAGCCCTTGATGAGCGGCGGCGTCTCCACGTTCTCGACCCCCGGCAGGCACTGCACCGGCAGGGGCAGCCGCGGGCGCACCTGCAGCGCGGCGGGCGCCAGGTGCGTGAGCCGCAGCTGGCGCCAGAGCGCGGCGGCGTTGAGCCCGCCGTCCAGCAAGGGGACGCTCGCGCAGCCGATCACCGATTGCACGCCGTTGCGGTGCATGAACTCCGCGAGGCTGGCCCACAGCGTGAGGATGACGCTGCCGTTGCGCCATTGCGGGTCCACGCACGAGCGCCCGAGCTCGACCATGCCCGCGCGCAGGCCGTCGAGCGGGCGCAGGTCGAATTCGGTCTCGCTGTAGTAGCCGCCCGCGAGGCGCGCGGCGGCGGGCGTGAGCAGGCGGTAGGTGCCGAGCAGGCGGGCCGGCTCGCGGTCCGTGGCCACCGTGCGCACCATCAGGTGCTCGCAGTACGCATCGAAGGCGTCGCAATCGTGCCCCGGAAGGTGCGGCTGCTGGGGCGGGGTGGCGCCCATCTCCTCCACGAACACGCGGTAGCGCAGCCGCTGCACGGCGCGCACGTCGGCCTCGCTGCGCGCCCACACGGCTTCGAGCGGTGCCGGCTGCTCGCGCACGGCGCGGCGGCGCTCCGCGGCCGCAGCGGCCGGCGCAGGCTGGGACGAGGGCCAGGTCATGACCGCGGCACGCTGGGTTTGGTCGATGGTCGTCATGGCGCGCATCGTGACGAGCGCCGGTGTCGTCGGCGTGACCGCGCGGTGACCGATTCGTGAACCGTGAGCGCCGGCACGGCCGGCGCGCCGGTCGCGCGCGGCGACGCGTTCAGCGCTTCCAGAAGCGCCGGGCGTCGGCCACCTCGGCGAGCGCCTCGTGCGCATCGCGCGCGGTGACGCGCAGGTGCCCCTGCAGCAGCCCGGCCGCGAACAGCGCTCGCGGGTCGGTCGCGGCGTCGTCGCGGAAGCGCCCGGCGGCCACCGCGATATCGTTGTGCCGCCCGAGCGCGTCCTGCGCCGGGCCCAGGTGCTTCAGGTACCGCTGCACGGCCTTCCCGGGCCACAGCGGCGCCACGAACTCCGCCAGGTAGCGCAGGCGCTTCAGGCGCTTGCGCACGCGGTGCTGGTCCTCGGGCGCGAGCGACTCGAAACGCTTGCCGCCGCGGGCGACGCGGCGGTGCAGGCGGCCGAGGCGGCGCCGCAGGTGCGCCACGGCCGCGTCGTGCGGCATCGCGTCGCCGTGCGTCATGTCGTGCGTCTGCGGCGCGGCGAAGCGCAGCAGGTCGAGCAGCACCGCCTGGAAGCGCGCGTCGCGCACCGTCGCGCCCGCATCGACCGGCTCGGCCGGCGCCGTCCATTCGACCTTCGGCGCGCCCGCCTGCTCCAGCAGCGGGCGCACGGCCCGCGCGACGGTGTCGTCGTCGCGCAGCTGTCCGAGCTGCGCGAAGGTCGCGGCGAGCGGCGCCTGCCACGCCGCATCGATGCCCGCGTCGAGCGCCCGCAGCTCGCGCAGCGCGGTGCGCAGCCGGCGCAGCCCGACGCGCAACTGGTGCACGTGCTCCTCGTCGGTGCTGCCGGCGGCCACCTCGCTGGCGTTGGCGAGCACCTGGTCCAGCGTGGAACGGATCACCCGGCGCAGCAGCCGGGGCCCCGACAGGCCGGGCTCGACCGCCGGGGTGCTCGCCTTGACCGGCGGGCCGTGGTCGCCGCCGCGGGCGAGCACGCCGGCGCGCTCGCCCAAGGAGCGCGTGTCGAGCGACAGCCCGTGGCCCGCCGTCCAGTCCTTCGCCAGGGCGAACAACGCGTGCGGGTCGTCCGACGCCAGCGTCAGCGCGCGGACGGCTTGCGCGGACGCGCCCGCCACCAGGCGGCCCTCGTCGAGCGCGACGTCGATGCGGGCCGCGCCGTCCGGCATCTCGCACGCGAGGCGCTTCGCGTCGATCGCGAGGCCGGCGCCGGCGGCGGACTTCGGCGGCAGGCGCTGCGCCACGGCGCCGTGTCGCTTCAGCGCCTGCCGCAGGACGGCGAGCTGCTCCGGGGGCACCTGGAACGTCAGTTCGATCGGGGGCATGGCGTGCGGCGAACGGTTCAGGGCGGGGTCCGGTCGCGCTGCATGAGCGCCTCCTGCGCGCTCGGGCCGTCGCGTCCGCTGCGATGGTAGGAGCCGTCCGGGGATTGCGTCCAGGCGTCGCGCTCGTCGTGCAGGTAGGGCACGAGGCACTCGTCGACGACGCGCTGGCGCAGCGCGGGGTCGCGCACGGGCCAGGCCACCTCGATGCGACGGAACATGTTGCGGCTCATCAGGTCGGCGCTGGACAGGTAGAGCGCCTCGTCGTCGTCGCCCGGTCCCCAGCGGAAGTAGAGCACGCGCGAGTGCTCCAGGAAGCGGCCGACGATGGAGCGCACGCGGATGCGGTCGGTGACCTCCGGAATGCCCGCCGGCAGCATGCACGCGCCGCGCACGACCAGGTCGATGCGCGCGCCCGCCTGCGACGCGCGCACCAGCGCCTCGATGATCGGCACGTCGGTGAGCGCATTGACCTTCACGACGATGCGCGCGGCGCGGCCGGCGCGCGCGGCGTCGGCCACCTGCTCGATGCACTGCATGACCCGCCGGTGCAGCGTGAACGGCGCCTGCAGCAGCAGCGTGAGCGGCTTCATGCGGCCCAGGCTCGCGAGCTGCTGGAAGACGGCGTCGGCGTCGCGGGTGAGGTCGGGGCACGCGGTGAGGTAGCCGACGTCGGTGTACAGGCGTGCCGTGGCCGGGTTGTAGTTGCCCGTGGACAGGTGGGCATAGCGGCGCAGCCGGCTGCCTTCGCGGCGCGTGACGAGCAGCAGCTTCGCGTGCGTCTTCAGCCCCACGACGCCGTACACCACCTGGGCACCGACCGCCTCGAGCCGCTCGGCCCCGTCGATGTTCGCCTCCTCGTCGAAGCGCGCCTTCAGCTCCACCACCGCCATCACTTCCTTGCCGAGGCGCACCGCCTCGACCAGCAGGTCGATCAGCGGCGACTCGGCGCCGGTGCGGTAGATGGTCTGCTTGATCGCGAGCACGTGCGGATCGTGCACCGCCTCGCGCAGGAACTGCACCACCGGCTCGAACGACTCGAAGGGATGGTGCAGCAGCACGTCGCCCTGGCGCAGCCGCTCGAAGAGGGGCGTCTCGCGCGGCAGCCGCCGGTGCGGCCAGGCGCCTTCGAAGGGCGGGAAGCGCAGGTGCGGCGCGTCGGCCTGGTCGATGAGCTGGTTCAGGCGCACCAGGTTCACCGGCCCGTGCACCCGGTACAGGGCGGAGGGCGGCAGGTCGAACTGCTGCAGCAGGAAGTCCGCGACGTCGGCCGGGCAGCTGTGCACGACCTCCAGCCGGATGGCGCGCCCGAAGTGGCGCGTGGTGAGGCCGGTGCGCAGCGCCTGGCGCAGGTTCGTGACGTCGTCGTTGTCCACCTCCAGGTCCGAGTCGCGGGTGACGCGGAACTGCGAGAAGGAGACCACCTCGCGCCCCGGGAACAGCTCGGCCAGGTGCGAGCGGATCACGCTCGTCAGCAGCACGAACGCCTGCCGGCCCGCGGGCGCGAGCGCCTCGGGCAGGCGCATCACGCGCGGCAGCACGCGCGGCACCTTGACGATCGCGGTGTGGTTCTCGCGGCCGAAGGCATCGCGGCCCGACAGGCGCACGATGAAGTTCAGCGACTTGTTGGCGACCTGCGGGAACGGGTGGGCCGGGTCGAGGCCGATCGGCATCAGCAGCGGGCGCACCTGCCGGCGGAAGAAGCGGTCGACCCACGCGGTCTGCGCCGCGTCGCGCTGCGCGTGGCTCAGCACCACGATGCCCTCGCGATGCAGCCGCGGCATCACGTCGTCGTTGAAGGTGGCGTACTGCTCCTCGATCAGCGCGTGCGCTTGCGTCGTGACGTGCTCGACGTCGCGCGCCGACGCGCCGCCCCCGGGCTGGCGCGCGGCCTCGAGGTAATCGGCGAAGCGCACCTCGAAGAACTCGTCCATGTTGGACGAGACGATGCAGATGTAGCGCAGGCGTTCGAGCAGCGGAACGTCCTCCCGGCGCGCCTGCGCCAGCACGCGCCGGTTGAAGCCGAGGATCGCCTGCTCGCGGCTCAGCAGCCCCGGCATGGCATGGGCGGTCGGGAGATCGGCCTTCATGCGGCGCAGGATATGAACGTTCGGTGACGCTTTCGTGACCGTGCGGCGGCTCAGAGCCTGTGAACGATTCGCTGGTGGACGGTTGGCGCGGCTCTGAGCGAGCCGACGACGCTGCACAATTTCATAGGGCCTGTCCTGAGCTTGTCGAAGGGTGCTTCGCTCCGTCGGCTCACTCCCGCGGGCCGTCGGCCGCGAAGGCGCGCGCGACGGCCGCGACCACCCAGCCCGGGTCGTCGAGCGGCAGGTCGTGGCCGCCCGCGGGGTGCTCGGCGAGCGGGCATCCCCACGCCTCGGCCAGCCGGTGCGAGCAGCGCGGATCGACCAGCCGGTCGGCGCGGCTGCACAGCACCAGCATCCGGTCGGCCGGCAGGGGGCGCGCCGGGGCACGGAAGCGCGCGGCCGCCACCAGCTGCGCGAGCGCGTTGGCGCGCGTCACCGGCCGCCGTTCGCCGATCGCCACCCAGTCGTCGACCACCGCGCCGTGGCGTTCGGGGAACGCCGTCGTGAGGGCCAGCACCGCGCGCTCGCGCGCATGCGCATCGGGCTCGAGCAGCAGCCGCAGCACGCGCGCCCACGCCTGCGGCCGCAGCCGGTGGCGCAGCGCGCCATGCGGTCGCATGCTGGTGTTCACGAGCACGCACCGCGTCACCTCGGCGGGCCAGCCGGCGGCCCATTGCGCGGCCACCATGCCGCCGAGCGACAGGCCGAGCAGCCCGTAGGGGGCGGTCACGCCCGCGCGCAGCAGGCGGTCGCGGCAGTCGCTCGCCATGTCCGCCACGCGGCGCGGCGCCGACACGGCGTGGCGCGACCCGGCGCCCGGCAGGTCGAGCGCGACGACCCGGCTCGCCGGCCAGGCCTGGGCCATCGCGTCGACGAACCGCCCCCAGTGCGCGCTCTCGCGCGTGAGGCCGCGCAGCAGCACCCAGTCCGTCATGACGGCGCACCCGCGACGCCGTACCAGCGCGCGAGCGCGCGCTCGCGCCGGCGCTCGCGCTCGCCGGCCGCGGGGCGCCACCGGTCGTGGCTGCAGGCGGCGCGCGCGAGGAAGTCGAGCAGGGGCAGATGCCGGCGCACCACCCGCTCCTCGCGATGCCGGATGAGCGGGTTGAACATGCCCTGGCGCGAGAAGACCTGCCGCGGGTTCTTCTTCACCCACAGCCACGATCCCATCTCGAGCGTGAGCGGCAGCAGCACGCGGTCGCCGCCGCCCAGCGAGCGCAGGTACAGGTGGTCCCACAGGTCGCCGTGCGCGAGGTACTGGCGGCTTTGCGGCTCGAACACGTAGGGATGGTGCAGCAGCGTGCGGTCCAGCAGCTCGCAGAGGGCGTCCAGCTCGGGCAGGTGCTCCACCGGCTGCGGCGAGTGCGCATGCGGGAACCACAGGCGGTCGCGCGTGCCGAACCCCGAGTGGCAGTCCACGGCGATGGAGAACGCGTGCGAAAGGAGCTCGCGCTCCACCGCCGCGCACAGCGCGCGGGCCTCGGGCTGCATCGGCGCGCCGGCGCGCCCGCGGTACCACGGCAGCGCCGCGCTCAATCGCTGGCCGCCCAGCATGAACGGCGCGCCGTGCCGGCATTCGACGGGCGCGTTGCGCATGAGGTCCACGCCCGCGGGGTTGGCGCGCGTGTGCAGCCACAGCCCGCCGGGGTTGACGATCGGCATGAACACCACGCGCAGCCGGGCGAGCAGCGTCGCGAGGGTCGCGTCCCAGCGCAGCCGGCCCACGAGGCTGCGCAGGTACGCCATCACCACGTCGACCCCGATGCGCTCGAGGCCGTGCACGCCGCCGAAGAATCCCACGGCCGGCACCTCGGGGTCGGCATTGCCGAGCGTCACCGTGTAGACCGGCATGACGCCGCCGTCGACCTCCACAAGGCACTCGACGCGGCACGCGAGCTGCGAGCCGGCGGACGCGACCACCGCCTCGAGCTCCGCGAGCTCCACGGGACGCAGGCCGGGGTGCGGCGGCTTCACCGGCCGGGAGCGGCGGCGCCGCGCCGCTGTCTTGCCGTTGCCATCAAGCCGTCACGCTGCACCATCAGACTGCCGCCTTCTCGAACGTCGCTGCACGCCCGCCATGCCGATCCTGACACACGGGGTTTCCTCGCGCACCTGGTGCGCGGCCTTGCTGTACGGCATCGGCGAGGCGGCCGCCTTGCTCAGGACGCGCTGGCGTCGCCGCGGTCGCGCCGGTTCGGCGTGCGTGCCCCGAGCCGCCCGGGACCTTAGCCGCCGGCGATGACGGCCCGATGACATCCGCACCGCGGGTCCGCCGGCGCCGCGTTCACGACACTGTCACGACGGCGTCGCAACATCGCCGCCCATGAACGGCGATCACCGCACCGCGCTTCGGGTCCGAACAGTCTGGATTTCCGACCTCCATCTCGGCACCCCGGGCTGCCGTGCGGGCGCGCTGCTCGACTTCCTGCGCTCGGTGGAGTGCGACACGCTGTTCCTCGTGGGCGACATCATCGACGGCTGGCAGCTGCGCCGCACGTGGTACTGGCCGCAATCGCACAACGACGTCGTGCAGAAGCTGCTGCGCAAGGCGCGCAAGGGCACGCGGGTCATCTTCGTGCCGGGCAACCACGACGAGTTCGCGCGCCGATACGTCGAGCACAACTTCGGCGGCATCGACGTGGCCGAGGACTGGATCCACGTGACCGCCGACGGGCGCCGGCTGTGGGTCACGCACGGCGACCTGTTCGACGGCGTCATCCAGTGCGCGCGCTGGCTCGCCCACGTGGGCGACTGGGCGTACGAGTTCACGCTGAAGGTCAACCGCCACGTCAACCGCGTGCGCGGCCGGCTGGGCATGCCCTACTGGAGCCTGTCCAGGTACCTCAAGCTGAAGGTGAAGCGCGCGGTGAACTACGTCGGCGACTTCGAAGCCGTGATCGCGCGCGAGGCGCGGCGCCGCGGCGTGCACGGCGTGGTCTGCGGCCACATCCACCACGCCGAGCTGCGCGAGATCGACGGCGTGCTCTATGCCAACGACGGCGACTGGGTGGAAAGCCTCACCGCGCTCGTGGAGCACGCCGACGGGCGGCTGGAGATCGTCGACTGGTCCCGCCCGCGCGCGCAGCCCGCGCCGCCGCAGCCCGTCGACGCCGTCGAGGAGGCGCTCGTCGCATGAGGCTCGCGCTCGTGACCGATGCCTGGGCCCCGCAGGTCAACGGCGTGGTCACCACGCTCGTCGAGCTGGTGGACGGCGTGCGCGCGCGCGGCCACGAGCTCGAGCTCATCGAGCCGTCCACCTTCCGCGGCGTGCCCTGCCCGGGGTATCGCGAGCTCACGCTCGCCTGGCGGCCGCAGCGGCAGGTCGCGCAGCGGCTCGACGCCTTCCGGCCCGACGCGGTGCACATCGCGACCGAGGGTCCGCTCGGCGCCGCGGCGCGGCGCCATTGCGCGCGCCGCGGCTGGCGCTTCACCACGGCGTTCCACACGCGCTTCCCGGAGCTGCTCGAGAGCGCGCTGCGCATCCCGGCGTCGTGGGGCTATGCCTGGTTCCGGCGCTTCCATGCCGCGTCGTCCGGCGTCATGGTGCCCAGCCGCGGCATGCACGAGCACCTCGAGGCGCGCGGCTTCCGCAACCTGCGGCGCTGGTCGCACGGGGTCGACCTCGCCCTCTTCGCGCCGCACGAAGGCGCCGACCTCGGGGTGCCGCGGCCGGTGTTCCTCTACGTGGGCCGGGTGTCGTACGAGAAGAACCTGGAAGCGTTCCTCGCGCTGGACCTGCCGGGCACGAAGGTCGTGTACGGGGTCGGTCCGGTGCTCGATGCGCTGCGCGCCGCGCATCCGTCGGTGCAGTGGCGCGGGGTGGTGCCGCGCGGCGAGCTGGCGCGCGTCTACAGCGCGGCCGACGTGTTCGTGTTCCCCGGCCGCAGCGAGACCTTCGGCCTGGTGATGCTCGAGGCGATGGCGTGCGGCACGCCCGTCGCCGCGTTTCCCGTGCCGGGGCCGCTCGACGTGGTGGGCGATTCCGCCGGCGGCGTGCTGCACGACGACCTGCGCACCGCCGCACTGCGTGCGCTGGCGCTGCCGAGCGCCGGGCCGCTGGCGCGCGCCCGGTACTTCGACTGGCAGGCGACCTGCGACGAGTTCCTCGCGTTCCTGGTGCCGGCACGCGCGGCATCCGGCGACGCGATGGACGACGCCGCGCCCGGCGCCGCCCGGAGCCTGTCCTGAGCCTGTCGAAGGGACCTGTCCCGAGCCTGTCCTGAGCTTGTCGAAGGATGCGGTCGCTGCGTCGGCTCAGCGCAGGCGGCGGAAGCGCAGCCGCTCGACCAGCGGCTCGTGGCCGCCCGACGGCGTCATGCGTTCGTCGACGATCTCGACGAGCCCGCGGTCCGCCATCGTCTTCAGGTCCTTGGCCACCGCGTCGTAGACGAAGGGGTTCTCCAGCACGTAGCCGGCCTTGGGAAGCTCCTGAGGCACGCCGAACTCGGAGTCCAGATAGAACGTCTCGGCAAGCGATCGCACGGAATTCCTCCTGGTGTTCGCGGGCCCATCCCGGACTCCCATAGCTTAGCGGCACGGCGCGTCGCGTCGCGTGACAGTTCGTAGACGGCGCCGCCCGCATCGGCCGCCGGCCTGTCACCGCAGCGTCACATCGAGTGCCTAGAGTGCGCGGCCAACCGCCACCACTCCTGCGAGGCCGACCATGATGTCCCGCCACATGCCTTCCCTTTGCGCCGCCACCGTCACGCTGCTCGCCGCCGGCGGCGCGCTCGCCCAGGATGTCACCGGCGCCGGGGCGACCTTCCCCGCGCCGCTGTACGCCAAGTGGGCCGACGCCTACAACAAGGCGACCGGCGTGCGCATCAACTACCAGTCGGTCGGCTCGGGCGCCGGCCTCAGGCAGATCCGCGCCAAGACCGTCGACTTCGGCGCCTCCGACATGCCGCTGAAGGACGACGAGCTGGCGAAGGACGGCCTGGTGCAGTTCCCCACCGTCATCGGCGGCGTCGTGCCGGTGGTCAACATCGCGGGCATCCAGCCCGGCCAGGTGAAGCTCACCGGCCAGGTGCTGGGCGACATCTACCTGGGCAGGATCACCAAGTGGAACGACGCGGCGCTCACCGCGCTGAACCCCGGCGTGCCGCTGCCCGATGCCGCCATCTCCGTGGTGCGCCGCGCCGACGGCTCGGGCACGAGCTTCATCTTCACGAACTACCTGTCGAAGGTGAACGCCGAGTGGAAGGACAAGGTGGGCGAGGGCACGGCGGTCAACTGGCCGACGGGCGCGGGCGGCAAGGGCAACGAGGGCGTCGCCGCCTTCGTGGGGCGCCTGCCCAACTCCATCGGCTACGTGGAGTACGCGTACGTGAAGCAGAACAAGATGACGTACGCGCAGCTGAAGAACAAGGACGGCCAGTTCGTGTCGCCCGACGACGCGAACTTCAAGGCCGCGGCCGCCGGCGCCGACTGGAGCAGGAGCTTCTACCAGGTGCTCACCGAGCAGCCGGGCAAGGAGTCGTGGCCGCTCACCGGCGCCACCTTCATCATGATGCACAAGGCGCAGGACAAGCCCGAGCAGGCCGCCGCCGCGCTCAAGTTCTTCGACTGGGCGTTCGCCAACGGCGACAAGGCCGCCGGGGAGCTCGAGTACGTGGCGCTGCCGGACCCGGTGAAGACGCTCGTGCGCAAGCAGTGGGGCGAGATCAAGGACGCGTCGGGCAAGATCGTCGCCGTCAAGTGACCGCGCGGCGGCTCGGCCGCCGCGGGGCACAGGGAAGCGGTCGCTCGGCGTGCTGGCGCTCGACAGCGTGGCGCGGATGCCGTTGCGGCGCGGGCCCTGAACGAAAGGCCGTCGTGACATGACCCGAGTGCTCGTCGTCGAGGACGAAGTCGCCATCGCGGAACTGCTCGCCATCAACCTGCGGCATGCCGGATACGACACGCGGGTCGCGCACTCCGCGGAGGATGCCGTCACCGAGGTCGAGCGACAGCTGCCGGACCTCGCGATCGTCGACTGGATGCTGCCGGGCGCGTCGGGGCTGCAGCTGGCGCAGCGCTGGCGCGACGCGGCGCGCACCCGCGAGCTGCCGATCATCATGCTGACCGCGCGCACCAGCGAGGCGGACCGCGTCGCGGGGCTCGACGCCGGCGCGGACGACTACCTCGTCAAGCCGTTCTCCATGAACGAGCTGTGCGCCCGCATCCGGGCCGTGCTGCGGCGCAAGGCGCCGGAGGCGCTCGAGACGGCGGTGGAGGTGGCGGGGCTGCGGCTGGACCCCGCATCGCGCCGCGTGAGCGTGGGCGACCGCCAGGTGCGGCTCGGTCCCACCGAGTTCAGGCTGCTGCACTTCTTCCTGACCCATCCGGAACGCGTGCACACGCGCAGGCAGCTGCTGGACCGCGTGTGGGGCAGCCAGGCCTTCATCGAGGAACGCACGGTCGACGTGCACGTGAAGCGCCTGCGCGAGGCGCTCGCGCCGGTGCAGTACGGCAACCTCATCGAGACGGTGCGCGGGGCCGGCTACCGCCTGGCCACGACGATCGGCATGACCGCGTGACGCGGCGGCGATGCGCATGCCGCGCACGTGTCCATCCGCCTTCGCATGACGCCGCCGGCGCCGCAGGCCGCGGCGCGCATTGCGCCGGCCCTCACGCCGCGTGCGCCACGGCGTGCTGCGAACTCGTGGCGCCGCCGGACGCCGGCGTGGGGCGCTGCAGCCGGATGGACCGCTGCACGCACCAGCCGTCGAAGGCCGCCACGGCGTGCCAGTGCCTCAGGTCCCCGTGCGCGCGGCCCGGGTCCGTGTCCGCGTCCCCGCCGACGACGGCCCCGCGGTCGAAGCAGAACGTGTGGCCGTCGTGCTCGTCGTAGCAGGTGAGGAGGATGCACACGTCGAGCGCCGGGTCGCGGCCCTCGCTCCAGAGCACGGCGGCGATCGACGGCTCGCAGCGCATGCGGCGCGCCGAGTAGCGCCGGCAGGCATAGCCGGCGGCGGCGGTGTGCACGTCCCAGTGATCGAACTCCTCCCCGCGGTGCAGCGCGTGGGCCGCGACGATCAGCCGGTGCAGCCGTTCGATGTCGGCGGTGGCGCCGACGAGGGTGGCATGGGTGGCGAAGCAGGTCGACATGGGATGGGTCCGCTGCGGCGCGGCATTCATGGACGGGGCGCCGCACGATGCGGCGCACGGGAGGCGGCGGCCGGGGCCAGGCGCGTTCGCAGGCGGCCGGCCGCGATGCCGGCGAGCGAGGCGGCCGCCACCAGGGCGATCAGCGGGGCGAACACCGCCAGCGCGGCGCCCCAGGCGATCGGGCGGTGCGGCTCGTCGTACGGCGCTGCGGGCCAGAGGGGCAGGACGTGCGTGCTGATGAGTCACCCTGGACACTTCGTGTGATCCCTCCGGGAGGGAATTCGCCCCCGGGACGGCCTGGGGGCTCATGACGGCCTCGCGATTGCGATGCGCGCGATGGTGCGAGGGCGCGATGACGCGGTGGTGAAGACCGCGTGACGCCGGCGTGACGCTGGACGTCCTGCGCTTTCCCGGCCACCTGCTGCACGAGAAGCCGCCGAACCGCGGGACGACACGCGCATCACGCCGGCGTTCAACGCCGTGCCGCAGCGGCTCGATTCGTGGGGCTACGCCGTCGGCTTCTCGGCATGATCCGCCGCGCGTGTCGTTCCGGGAGAACGCATGACCCCACGTGTCTGGTCGATCGAGCGCTTCGCGAGGATGCTTGCATGATCGGCTCCGTCCTGCGCCGGGCGCCGCCGGGCCGCCGCTACCGCGCCTGCGGCTCCTCGGCCTGCGGCGCGGCCCGCCCGATGCGCGTCAGCAGCGCGTTCAGCTCGTCGGGATCGGCCGGCTTCGTGAGGTGGTGATCGAAGCCGGCGGCGGTCGAGCGCGCCCGGTCGGCCTCGGCGCCCCACCCGGTGAGCGCGATGAGGCAGGCGTCGCGGCCCCCCGGCGTCCCGCGCAGGGCGACGGCCACGTCGAAGCCGCTCAGGTCCGGCAGGCCGATGTCCAGGAACACCACGTCGGGCCGCGTGCGGGACGCCGCGTCCAGCGCCTCGCGGCCCGATGCGGCCAGGGTCGTCTCGTGCCCTTCGAGCTCCAGCAGCATCGACAGGCTCTGCGCGGCATCGACGTTGTCGTCCACCACCAGGATGCGCAGCGCGTGCCTCGATTCGCGGCGCTGCGGCGGCGCGTGCGCCTGGCTCACGTCCGCGCGCGCCGCCAGCGGCAGGCGCACCGTGAACGTGCTGCCCTGGTCCGAGCCCGGGCTCGCGACCTGCACCAGGCCGCCGTGCAGCTCCACGATGCGGCGCACGAGCGACAGCCCGATGCCCAGGCCGCCGTGGCGCCGGTTCGCGCCCCGGCCCACCTGCGTGAACATCTCGAACAGGCGCCCCACGTCCTCGGCCGGGATGCCGATGCCGTTGTCCTGCACCGAGATGGCGACCTCGTTGCCGTCGCGCGTCACGCGCAGCCGGATGTCGCCGCCTTCGGGCGTGTATTTCGCGGCGTTGTTGAGCAGGTTCGACACTACCTGCGCCAGCCGGGTGGGGTCGCCGTCGACCAGCAGGGGCTCGGCCGGCATCTCGCTCGTGAAGCGATGGCGCGGGGCGCGCAGCATCGCCGCGCTGGTCTCGCTCGCATTGGCCACCACCGACTGGATCGCCACCACCTCGCGCTGCAGCGCCAGCTTGCCGCTGTTGATGCGGGCGACGTCGAGCAGGTCGTCGACCAGGCGCACGAGCTGCGACAGCTGCCGCTGCATCATCGCGTGCGCGGGCTTGACCACCTCGGGCCGGTCGCCCGCCAGGCGCATGAGCTCGAGCCCGGTGCGCAGCGGTGCCATCGGGTTGCGCAGCTCGTGCGCCAGCACCGCGAGGAACTCGCTCTTGCGCCGGTCGGCCTCGGCCAGCTCGTCGGCGAGCCGGCGCAGCTCGTCCTCGGCGACCTTCTTCTCGGTGATGTCGGAGAACAGGATCGCGATGCGCTGCGACTGCGCATCGCCAAGCCGCGCCGCATACACGTCGAACCAGCGCCCGCCGAGGGACTTCGCCTGGTTCACGAAGCGCGCCGCCTCCCCGGTCTTCGCGACGCGCCCGTAGATCTCCAGCCAGTGCGGCTCCAGCACCGGGAACAGCGCCCGCGCACTGCGCCCGGGCGCGGCGTCGATGCCGGTCTGCTTCTCGTAGGCGGGGTTGGTCTCGAGCAGCACGAAGTCGACCGCGCGGCCCGCCTCGTCGAAGCGCAGCTCGGCCACGCAGAACCCCTGGTCGATGCCTTCGAACAGCGAGCGGTAGCGCTCCTCGCTGGCGCGCAGGGCGAGCTCCGCGCGGCGGCGCGCCGTCTGGTCCACGCCGTGCACGAGGATGCCGCTGACGTCGGCGCCGTCCTCGCGCAACGGCAGGAACACGAAGTCGACGAAGCGCTCCTCGAGGCCGCCGCCGCCGGGCCGCCGCAGGTGCAGCGGCACGTCGGCCCCGACGAACGGCTCGCCGCTGCGGTACACCTCGTCCAGCCAGGCCACGTAGGGCTGGGTGGTCAGCTCGGGCACCGCCTGCGCCAGCGGCCGGCCCTGCAGCACGCGCCCGCCCATCAGCTCCAGCAGTCGCGCGTTGGCCATCTGGAACACGTGCTGCGGCCCCTGCATGAGCGCCATGAAGGCGGGCGCCTGCTGGAACACGCCGGACAGCCGCTCGTTGGCCGTGCGCAGCTGCTCGGACATGCGCCGCGCGGCGCGCGCTTCCTCGCGCGCGGTGAGGTCGTGCATCGAGACGACCGCGCCGAGCCGGTCGCCGCGCTCGTCGGCCAGCGGCTTGCCGCTCACCACCACCGTGCGCGGGCCGCCGCCGTCGGGGCGGATGACGAGGCGCACGCCGCGCAGCTCGTCGCCGTTCAGCGCGCGGTACAGCGGGTCCTCGTGCGGCTGCAGCGGCGTTCCGTCGGGGCGCTGGAAGCGCAGCCGGGGCGCCGCCCCGGTGGGCGTGCGGCGGTCCTCGGGATGGCCTTGGAAGCGGCGCGCCGCGCGGTTGAAGACCGTGAGCCGCCCGTTCGCGTCGCACGCCACCACGCCGTCGGCCACCGCCTCCACCACGGCGGCCAGGAAGGCGCGCTCCGAGCTCGCTTCCTCGCGGCTGCGGCACAGCTCGACGAAGAAGCTCACCTTGCCGCGCAGCGCGACCGGGATGACGGGCTTGGTGAGCAGGTCGACCGCGCCCAGCGAATACGCTTGCTCGAGCAGGGCCGGCTCGTCGGTGCCGGCGGTGACGAAGATGATGGGCGTGGTCGCGCCGCGCGGGGTCGCGCGGATGCGGCGCGCCGCCTCGAGGCCGTCGATGCCGGGCATGCGGATGTCCATCAGCACGACCGCGTAGTCCGAGCGGGCCGCCTCGGCGACCGCGGCTTCGCCCGACATGGCGCGCACGAGCGACGCCCCGAGCGGCTCGAGGATCGCTTCGAGGGCCAGGAGGTTGGCCGGCTGGTCGTCGACCAGCAGGACTCTTGTGCAGTCGCTGTTCACGGTGGCGGGATGGGGTTGAAGCCGCGGCGCCCGGGCGGCTTTCGGGCAGCCTGTCCCTCTGCCGGCCGGCCGCCGCGCGACGGGGACACCGGGCAAAGAGCAAGCCTCATGCCCGTCCGCGCGGCCGCGGCATCGGCCATGCGCGCTATCCCGGCGGGCGCGCGCCCGCCACGACGCGCCGCACCTCGCCGCGCAGCTGGTCGCGGATGACCGGCTTGGTGACGTAGCCGTCGAACCCGCGTTCGCGGGCGAGGTCGATGTCTTCGGCGAACGCGTTGGCCGACACCGCGATGCACGGCGTTCGCCGCAGCAGCGGGTCGAGGCGGATGGCCTCCAGCAGCGACCAGCCGTCCATGCCGGGCATCATCAGGTCGATGAGGATCACGTGCGGCGGCGCGCGGCGCGCTGCCTCCAGCGCCTCTTCCCCCGTCTCGGCGTCGGCAAGCTCCCAGCCGGGCTCCAGGCCCGCCATGCCGCGCATGATCAGGCGGTTCACGGCATGGTCGTCGACGTAGAGCAGCCGCAGCGGTCGCGCCGCGCCGTCTTCCTGCCGGGCCGCGCCGGCGGGCGCTTCCCCGGCGGGAGGCTCGCGGGATGCGCCGATCGGCAGCGCCACGACGAACTCGCTGCCCTGGCCGGGCTCGCTGCGGACCTCGATGCGGCCGCCCATCAGCCCGACCAGGTGATGCGTCACCGCGAGGCCGATGCCCAGGCCGGACACCGCGCTGCGTTCACGCCCCAGCCGCTCGAACGGCCTGAACAGCGCGCCCACCTGCTGCGGCGCCATGCCGATGCCGCTGTCGCGCACCGCGATCACGCAGGCGCTGCCGCGCGCACCGATGCGCACCGACACCGTCCCGCCCTCGCGGTTGTACTTGACGGCGTTGGACAGCAGGTGCCACAGGACCTGCACGAGCCGCCGCGGGTCGGCGCTCGCGTGCTGCGCGGCCGGGGCGTGCTCCACGTCGACGCGCACGCGGCGTTGCGCCGCCATGCCCTGGATCCGGCCGATCACGCCGTCCACGACCGGCACGACATCCACCGCGACGGGATGGACCACCAGCTTGCCGCGTTCGGCGGCGCTCAGGTCCAGCAGGTCGTCGATCAGGCGCAGCAGGTGCTCGGCGGCGTCGGACACGATCGTCAGCCGCTCGCGCGACGCGGCGGCCGCGTCCTCCGAGGCGAGCATGAGCGAGGTGAGCCCGACCACGGCGTTGAGCGGCGTGCGCAGCTCGTGGCTCATGCGGGCGATGAAGGCGCTCTTCTCTCGATGGGCCCGCTCGGCGGCCTCCCGGGCCGCCTCGGCCTCGCGCTTCAGGCTCTCGCGCTCGGCCCGCGCCTGCTCGGCGGCGACCTGCTCGGTGATGTCGAGCAGCATCACGACGGCGCGCCGCACCACTCCGGACGGCTCGCGTTCCAGGCAGGCGTTGCACAGCACCCAGACCACCGTGCCGTCGGGGTGCCGCACGCCCACGGTGTGGTTGCCGATGGGAACGCCCGCGCCGAGCACGCGCGACGCCGGGTACTCGGTCACCGGCATCTCGGAGCCGTCCTCGCGCAGCAGGCGCCAGGTGGGGTCGTGCAGCCCGCGGCCCAGCATGTCGCGGGCGGGCAGGCCCATGAGCCGGCAGCCCGCGGGATTGACCCGCACGACGACGCCCGTGGGCGAATGCACGACGACGCCGGCGGCGAGATGCTCCAGGAGCATCTCCAGATCCTGCGTCGCGGGCGGGTCGGGCGACATTCAAGGGCGGCCGGGGCAAGCGACGCGATCGTGGCGGCCGGGCACCGGCGTGTCAAGCGCGCGGCGCGGGTGGCCGCGCGGGGCGGCAGCGCCGGGCGGGCCGAGGAGGCTGCGCGGCGGAAGCAGTGGGCCGCCGCCCCTTGTCCGTTCGCCCTGAGCCGGTCGAAGGGCGGCGTGGCAGCGAGAGACCGTTCGGGCCGAGGTATCGATCGGGAGGAAGACCGTCTGCCGCGCGGACTCCTACGCGGTCCACCCCAGCACGGACTGCAGCAGCCAGAGGTTGCCGCTGATCGTGAGGAACGACAGCACGGTGGTGAGCAGCAGCGCCGCCGCGCAGAACGCGTCGAGGTGGTACTTCTGCGCGAGGATGGGATAGATGCTGAGCATCGGCACGCCCGCGTAGACGACGGCGGCGGCGCGCAGCGCCGGGTCGGCCGGCGGCATCAGCCACACCAGCAGCCCCACGGCGAACGGGTGCAGCAGCAGCTTGCCGAGCGCGATGGCCGACACGTCGCGCCGCATGCCCCGGGTGCTGAGCCCCACCAGCGTGCCGCCGATGACGAACAGCGCGAGCGCGGTGGACGACATCGCCAGCATGTTGATGGTGCGCGAGAGCGTGCCCGAGATGGGCAGCTGCAGCAGCGCGACGCCGAAGCCGGCGACGATGGCGAGGATGACCGGGTGGCGCGCGAGCTGCGCCAGCGACTGCAGGAGCACCCGATGCCACGGCCGCGCGGCGCCTTCGCCGCTGTCGGCCATCGCCATCGCGAGCGGGATCATGAGCAGGTTCTCGACCACCATGCACATCGCCAGCGCCACCGCGGCAGGCGCCGCGCCCACCACCTGCACCGCGATCGGGTAGCCGATGTAGCCGCTGTTGGAGCTCGACATGCCCAGCCCGCTCAGCGCGCTCAGCGTGAAGCTCTTGCCCTGGCGCCGCCAGCCCCACGCGAACGCGACGAGCATCACCGCCAGCGAGCCGGCGGTGTAGGCGAGCAGGTAGCGCGCGTCGAGCAGGTCGCTCACCGGGCGCTGCGAGAGCGCGGTGAACACGAGCGCGGGCAGGGCGAACTTGATGACGTACGTGCCGAGCACGCGCATGTCCGCGCGTGAGAGCACCTCGAAGCGCACCGCGAGCCAGCCGAGCGCGATGACCAGGTAGATCGGGCCGGTGACGGCGAGCGTCGTCAGCATGCGCGTCGCGGCAGCGCCGCGTCAGTCGCGCCTGTCGAAGGGACCTGTCCTGAGCTTGTCGAAGGGACCTGTCCTGAGCTTGTCGAAGGATGCGGTCGCGCCGTCGGCTCAGCCGCGCGTGCCGGGGCCCCAGCGGCGCCACAGCGCCCAGCCGAGCAGCGCGGCCACCACGCCGGCGGCGCACATCGCGACGAGCGGCTCCTGCAGCAGGGGGGCGGCGAGCAGGATGGCGGCGCAGCCGCCCGCGGCGGCGGCCAGCAGGGCGTCGCTTTCGCGCAGCGAACGGGCGCGCGCGGGGGGAGTGCGGGGCGAAGGCATGCAGTTCCTGACGGGGGATGCGGCCGGCGGCCGACAGGCGATCTTCGGCGCCGGCGCGCCCGGGCGTCTTGCGCCACGTCACGACCCGCCGCTGGCGCTGCCGGGGGACGGCGCGCCCGTGACCCACGGCACGCGGGCGCGGCGCCGCTCAAGGCCGACGCCGCATCGCGTGCGGCAGCGGCACCGCGCGCTGCAGCACCGTCTCGCCGAGCCACACGGCGCTGCGGCGCGCGCGCTCGGCCACCAGCGTGACCGGCATCTGCCGGTAGTCGTCGTTGAACACCTCGAGGCTCCAGTCGCCGCGGTAGCCGATGGCGCGCAGCCGCTTCACCCATTCGGCGAGCGCGTCGCCGTGCATGCCTTCGCCGGGGAAGACGCGGAAATGGCACCCGGCGGCCAGGCGCTCCTCCCCGGAGCGCGCCTCGCCCATGAAGTCGGCGAGCTGCACGAGGAAGACCTTGTCCGGGTCGAGCAGGTCGAGGTCGTCGATCGGCGTGTGCGCGGCCAGCGCGTGGAACGAATCGAGCGCGATGCCCAGGTTCGGCATGTCGGCCTCGACCACCACGTCCCACGCCTGCGGGAACTCGTTGATGGCGCGGCCCCACGAGAGGCCTTCGTAGGCCACCTTCACGCCCAGCGGCACTGCCAGCATCGCGAGCTTGCGCAGGTCGCGCGCCATCGTCTCGATGCCGGTGTCGGCCTCCGGCGAGGTCGTCGAGCACACCAGCAGCAGCTTCGCGCCCGCGCGCGCGCACAGCTCGAGCATGGCCTGGGCCACGTCGACCTTGTAGGCGTGCCGCGGGCCGGACAGCCCTTCGAAGTCGCGCAGCACCTGCAGGCCGGTGACGCGCAGCCCGCTCGCGCGCACCGCCTGCAGCGCGGCCTCCTGGCCCTGCGCATGGTCGACGAGCTCGCGCGCGCTCAGCATCGCCTGCGTGAAGCCGGCCGCGCGGGCCGCCGCCAGCTTGCCCGGCAGCGGCCCGGCGAACGAGACGGTGTCGACGCCGAAGTCCGCGAAGTTGCCCTCGGCATGCGCGCCGCCGGTCATCGGGGCCCCCCGCCGGAGGACGCGCGATGTCTCATCGAGGCACCCGCACGAGCTCGAACGTCACGCCGTGCAGCGCGGGCTTGGTCAGCGCGCCCTGCACGTCGCTGTGCAGCTTCTCCGCCTCGAAGAACTCGACGCCGCGCGCGCGCAGCAGGTCGACGGCCTTCAGCACGTCGGGCGCGCCGAAGGCCACGCGCGCGAGCGATTCGCGGTCGTCGACCTCGAGGATGCCGGGCTCGGGCTCGATGAGCTGCAGGTAGAACGTGCCGCACGGGCTCTGCAGCACGCGGCCCTTGGGCAGGATGCCGAAGCGCTGGCCGTCCGGCAGCGCGCGAAAGCCCAGCAGCTCCTCGTAGAAGTCGGTCCAGTCGGGCGTTCGGTCGTTGCCGATGTACTGCACCAGGCCGAACCAGCGCAGACCGGCCGGCGACTCGGGGTGCCGCGGCGCGCCGGGGACGGGCACGAAGTCGACGTCGTAGATCGAGAACTCCTGCCAGCGGTCGACGAAGTAGATGCGGCTGCTCGCCACGCCGTGGATGGCGGGGATGTGCAGCTCCATGGGCTGCACCTGCACCGGCACCGCCCACGCGCCGCGGTCGAGCGCGCGCTGGTAGGCGGCCGCGGCGTCGCGCACGCGCAGCGCGAAGGCAGCGATGACGGGCGCGTCGTGCGCCTCCTCGGGCGACCCGGCGGGGGCGCGGCCGTGCGCATTGACGACGACGTTCATCGGGCCCTGCCGGTACAGCGTGACCTCGCGCGAGCGGTGGCGCGCCACCGCGACGAAGCCGAGCGCCTCGAGCAGCCGGCCGAGCGCCTGCGGCCGCGCGGTGGCGTACTCGACGAACTCGATGCCCGCGAGCCCCAGCGGGTCCGGCAGCTCGCCGAGCGATTCACGGTCGCCGATGTCGGTCATCCCCGGGCCCCTCAGCGTTCGGCGCGCCCGCGTCGCGGGCCTTGCGCCGGAAAAAACAGCGCGATGATCGCTCCAATGCGGCGGCCGTGCCACCGCCCGGGGTACCGTTCCGATGTCCGACAAGGCGTTCCAGATCGATCGCAAGGACCTCATCGAGGGGCTGGGCAAGGGCCTGCGCGTGATCGAGGCGTTCGACGACGACCACCCGCGCCTCACCGCGAGCGAGGCGGCGGCGCTCGCCGGCCTCACGCGCACCGCGGCGCGGCGCTTCCTGCTCAGCCTGTGCCACTTCGGCTATGCCGACACCGACGGCAAGCACTACTGGCTCGCGCCGCGCGTGCTGCGCCTCGGGCAGAGCTACCTCGGCGCGTCGCGGCTGCCGCGGATCGCGCAGCCGTTCGTGCAGCGCGTGTCGATGCAGAGCGGGCAGACCGTCAACCTGAGCGTGCTGGACGGCCACGAGATCGTCTACGTGGCGCGCAGCAACCCGCCGCGCTTCATCTCGATCGGCTACCAGGTCGGCGTGCGCGTGCCGGCCCACGTGGTCACGCCGGGCCCGGTGATCCTCGCGACCCTGCCCGACGACCGCCTCGACGCGTGGATCGCCGAGCACGAGTTCCCCGCCTTCACCGCGCAGACCATCACCGACCGTGCCCGCTTCCGCGACGTGGTGATGCAGGCGCGCCGGCTCGACCACTGGATCACGGACCAGCAGCTCGACCCCGGGCTGCGCGGCATCGCCGTCGCGGTGCGCGACCGCAAGGGGGAATGCCGCGGGGCCATCGGCATGACCGTGCAGACGACCGCCTTCACGCCGGAGCAGATGGCCGAGACGCTGCTGCCGCTGCTGCAGGAGGCGGCGACGTTCATGCGGCAGGTGATCTGACGGCGGGGCGGCGCGCGGCACGAAGCCCTCCGCCTTCCTCCGCCGGCGGTCGAAGCACGCGGCCGTCTCTAGGGAAAGCACTTAAACCGCGCGATCATCGTACGCCCCGACCGCTGGGCGCGACCCCATCGGCGTCATTTCGTTGTGGCTGCAGGACCCGCTGCCTATTCTTGCGTCGCCCCGTTCGCCAGCGCACTCGCCCCCTCGACACCGCGCCGACCCACGGACCCCACGCTTCGCATCCGGCCGTCGAGAGCGGCACACCCAGGAGACTTCGACATGTCCAGTCCCGCAGACCACGAGCCCGGCGGGCGCCACCAGACGCGCAAGGCGACCGCCAGCGGCTGGATCGGCTCCGCCCTCGAGTACTACGACTTCTTCATCTACGCGACGGCCGCGTCGCTCATCTTCCCGCAGATCTTCTTCCCCAAGGGCGACCCGACGGTGGCGATCGTGGCGTCGCTCGCCACCTACGGCGTGGGCTACGTGGCGCGCCCGATCGGCGCGTTCGTCCTCGGCCACTGGGGCGACACGCACGGCCGCAAGACCGTGCTGCTGGTGTGCATGTTCCTGATGGGCTTCTCCACCATCGGCGTCGGCCTGCTGCCCACGTACGACCAGGCCGGCATCCTCGCGCCGGCGCTGCTCGTGCTGCTGCGCCTGGTCCAGGGCTTCGCCGTGGCCGGCGAGATCTCGGGCGCGAGCTCGATGATCCTCGAGCACGCGCCGTTCGGCCGCCGCGGCTACTACGCCAGCTTCACGCTGCAGGGCGTGCAGGCCGGCCAGATCCTCGCCGCCGCGGTGTTCCTGCCGCTCGCCTACTACATGCCGAAGGACGCGTTCCTCTCCTGGGGCTGGCGC
>Ga0075429_100000824_pt1 | contig 24318 bp, 17 predicted proteins | sample RhiMetdeltSRZDD3_FD_75295 | JGI IMG/M metagenome (GOLD analysis project Ga0075429, IMG submission 75295) | Populus rhizosphere microbial communities from Tennessee, USA - Rhizosphere MetaG P. deltoides SRZDD3 | ecosystem: Host-associated > Plants > Roots > Rhizosphere > Soil | place: USA... | reverse complement strand
CCCTCCCTCATGGCTGAACGCGACACCTGGGGCGAACGCCTTCCCCGCACGGTGGGCCTGTGGGCAGCCGTCATGGTCCTGATCGGTATCACGATCGGCAGCGGCATCTTCCGGGTGCCGGCCCGGGTGGCCGGCCTGGTGGGCTCGCCCGGAATGGTGCTGACTGCCTGGGTGCTGGGCGGGATCCTGGCCCTGCTGGGCGCCCTCACCCTGGCGGAGCCGGCGGCGATGTACCCGCGGAGCGGGGGAGTGTTCGCCTACATCGAGGAGGGCCTGGGGCCGATGCCGGCCTTCCTCTTCGGGTGGTCCCAGCTCGCGGTGATCCGGGCGTCGGCGCTGGGGGCGATCTCCACCATCTTCGCGGAATACTTCTCCCATTTCGTCCCGCTGAGCCTGCAGCAGGTCCATTACGTCGCCGCGGCGCTGATCTTCGGAGTCGGGGTGCTCAACTACGTCGGGGTGAAGAAGGCCTCGGCGGTGACCAACGTGGCCACCGCGGTGAAATACGGGGCCCTGCTGGGGCTGGTCGTCCTCGCCTTCACCGCGCCGACGGGCTCCACCAGCAATTTCAGCCCGCTCTGGACCGGGGGGCTCGGGCTTTCGGCGCTGGCGACGGCCATGGTGCCGGTGATGTGGGCCTATGACGGCTGGGCCGACCTGTCCTACATGAGCGGAGAGGTCAAGGATCCCGCCAGGAACCTTCCCCGCGCGCTCATCATCGGCACCATCCTGATCATCGCGATCTATCTCCTGGTCAACCTCGCCTACATGTACCTGGTGCCACTGCCGGAGATCGCCACCTCTCCGCTGATCGCCGCGACGGCGATGGAGCGGATTCCGCTGCTGGGAGCGGCCGGCGCCGGCATCGTGTCGGCGGTGGTGATGATCTCCACGTTCAGCAGCGTCAACGGCACCATGATGGCGAGCCCGAGGATCTTCTTCGGGATGGCGGACCGGGGATTATTCTTCCCGATCATCGCCCGGGTGTCGCCCCGGTTTGAGAGCCCGTCGACCGCCATTTTCCTGACCACCGCCCTGGGGGTGGTCTACGTCCTGTTCAACGACTTCCAGCAGCTGGCTGACAAGTTTGTCCTGGGCATCTGGCCCTTCTACATCATGGCGGTGCTATCGGTCTTCGTGATCCGGAAGCGGTCGCCTGAGCTGCCCCGTCCCTACCGGGTGATCGGCTACCCGCTGGTGCCCATCGTCTTCCTGGTGTCCGCGGTGGCGATGATCCTGAACGCGCTCCTGACCGACCCGGTGGGCACCGGAATCACCTTCGGGATCATTCTGGTGGGGATCCCGGTGTACTACATCGCCAAGGCGGCTGGGAAGATCAAACCCGTCCAACGGGTCAAGGGCCAGTAACGAGCCCGTCATCTGCTTGATTTGGCTCGCCGTACGGGTAACTTAGGGCATCTCCACTCCGCAGCACCCAACACGATCCGGGAGTTCGTTCCATGCAGCCATTCGGGCGCTCAATTCGTTTCGGGACGGCCATGGTGGCAGTGCTCGCGAGCGGGACGCAGGTCCTCCTCGCCCAGGGCGTCACCAGCGCCGCGGTGCAAGGGAGGATCACGTCCGAGACCCGCGGATCGGTCGAGAACGCCATCGTGGTTTTGACCAACACGACCAACGGCGCCAGACAGCAGACCACCTCGAAAGGGGCGGGCCGCTACAATTTCGAAAATGCCACGCCGGGGGGCCCTTACACCATCGAGGTGCGGGCCATTGGCTTCCAGGCGGCAACCAAGAGCGGAATCATGCTCACCCTGGGTCAGAAATACACCCAGGATTTCGAGCTCAAGCAGCAGGTGGTGACGCTCGAAGAGCTGACGGTCATCGCCGCGACCAACCCGCTGATCAACAGCGGGCGCACCGGCGCAGGACAGATCGTCACCGACACGATGATCCAGCGCCTGCCGCTGCTCGGGCGCAACTTCACCGACCTGCTCCGGACCAGTCCCCACGTGTTGAGCGGCTCCGGGGTGGCCGGCCAGAACTCCAAATTCAACACGATCCTGATCGACGGGGGGGCGAACAACGACGTCTTCGGACTCGCCTCCACTCCGGGGGGGACTGCCGGAGCCAAGCCCATCTCACTGGAAGCGCTCCAGGAGTTCCAGATTCTGGTGGCTCCCTTCGATATCCGTCAGGGGAGCTTTACGGGCGGTCTGGTCAACGGGGTGACCAAGTCGGGTACCAACGAGTTCCACGGCTCCTTCTTTACCTATTTTCAGCGGCCCGAGCTGGTGGGCGCCGACACCGGCCGAAACCGGCTGACGGCTCTGCAGAACTTCGACATCAAGCAGTATGGCGGCACTCTCGGCGGCCCGATCATCAAGAACAAACTCCACTTCTTCGGCAGCGCCGACATTCAGAGCTCGCAGACGGCATTCTTCGGCGTCGAGGCCACCGAGCCTGCCACCGGGATCACGGTGGCGACGGCCACCCGGATTCAGGATATCATCAAGACCAAGTTTGGCTTCGATCCGGGCGGGGTCGAGGCGCCGGCGAATCTCGACCGCCCCGACAAGAACCTGTTCGGCAAGCTGACGTACCAGGTGGGAGGGACCTCACAGCTCGAAGTGTCCTACAACTACGTGAAGGCCACCAACGACAACTTCAACCGGAACACCCGCAATAATGCCACGCGTGACGGCTGGCAGCTTTCCAACAGCGGGTTCACCCTTTCCAACAAGACCAATACGCTGCGAGGTAAATTCACGAGCCTGATCGGGAGAGCCAACCTGGAAATCCTCGGGGGATACATGCGGGTACGAGATGCCCGGGTCATCCCCAACGCGGTCCCGCTCATCATGGTGCAGGGTGACGTCATCGGAAACTACGTCGGCGCCGGCGGTGAGCGATTCTCCCACGGCAACGAGCTCGATCAGGATGTCTACGAGGCGACAGCGAACCTGACCTTTGGCGTCGGCGCGAATCACCAGATCACCATCGGCAGCCACAACGAATTCTTCAGTTTCCGCAATCTCTTCGCCGACAACCGGTACGGGACCTGGACCTTCGGGAGCGCCGACTCCCTCGATGCAAACCTTCCTCGGCGCTATGAGGCGCTCCTGGAAGCCCGGGAAGGCGGCTTCACCTCGAGTTTTGCGGTAAAGCAGGTGGGCGCGTACATCCAGGATGCCTGGAGTCCGAGCGACCGGCTGACGCTCACCATGGGCCTCCGATTCGATGTGCCGTACACCGACAAACCGTTCGAAAACCCGCTTCCCGCGCTGACCGATACGCTCGGAGTGCATACGGGAGACTTTCCCAACGGCAATATGCTTTTCTCGCCCCGATTGGGCTTCAACTGGGATCCGATGGGCAACGGCAACACCATTGTTCGTGGCGGCGTGGGGATCTTCTCGGGCCGCCCGCCCTACGTCTGGATGTCGAACGCCTTTGCCAACACCGGGCTCCAGACGCTCACGATCATCTGCGGTCGCCCCGAAAACGGCAACACCCCTCCACCGCTCACGGTCGACATCGCGAACACGCCCCGCACCTGCGTCGGTGGGACCGAGGTAGCGCCTCCCCGGGCGACGGTGAACTACTTCGAGAAGGACTTCAAGTTCCAGCAGGCTCTCAAGTACGCCTTCGGTATCGATCAGCGGCTCCCGGGAGGAGTGGTTGGGACCTTCGATCTCGTCCATACCCGGAACAAGAACCAGATGTATCTGATCGACGACAACGTCCGTCTGGGGGCCATCAACGGCGAAGGTCGCCAGCTCTACGCGAACCCGACAGCCACCATATCGCCGGCGAACGGCTCCTCCCGGCTCACCAAGGTGAACGGCGTGTTGAACGTGATTCACCATTCGAACCGCAGCGCCGACTTCGCAACGATTGCCTCGGTGCAGCTGCAGAAGGCATTCTCAGGCGGCCTGGCACTGAACGCGGCGTATACCTATGGACGCTCCAAGGACCTCATTTCGCTTACCTCCAGCCGAGCGATCTCGAACTACCAGTTCACGCCGCTGGTCGGAACGCTCGAGGACCGTCAGTTGGGGACCGCATCGTTCGATGTCCCCCACAAGATCTCGCTCAGCGGCAGCGCCAATCTCCCCTTCGGCATCCAGGCGTCGGCAGTCTACACCGCTCGCGCCGGTACGCCGTACGCCTGGGTCATCTCGAACGACGGCAATGGTGACGGGCTCACCCAGAACGACCTCATGTACGTGCCCCGCGACCAGAGCGATATCACGCTGAGCGGGACAGCTCAGGCGGCGGACTGGGACCGGCTCAACACCTTCATCGTGTCCGAGAAGTGCCTTCGCGAACAGCGGGGCCGGATCATGGAGCGGGGGTCCTGCCGGAATCCCTGGCAGAAGTTCCTCGACGTACGCCTGACCAAGGTGGTTCCTACCTTGAGCGGGCAGAGCCTCCAGCTCACCGCGGATGTCTTCAACTTCCTCAACCTGGTGAACAAGGATTGGGGCATCAATCGGGAGACGTCGGGCTTCGAAGGGGCGAGCCTGCTGACGATGTCGACAACTGCGTACGACACCCGCGGCACCGCCACTCAGACCGACGATCGCGGCGTCTACACGGTTCCGACCGCCATGCCGGCGCTGAAGCGTGCGGTGGTGGGAAGCTCGCGGTGGAGGATTCAGCTCGGCGGGAAATACATTTTCTAGCGAAGAGGGAAGCGCGAGGAGCGAAGAGGACAGGCCGTCTCTCTTCGCTCTTCGCTCCTCCCTCAGCTACGTTCTGACCCGCAGCAACAGCCAGCCTCCAATTCCCAGAAACACGAGATTCGGCACCCACGCCGCCAGCGAGGGGTTGATCACCCCGGAGGAGCCGACCGCCTGGGAGAGGTTGATCATCAGCAGGTAGACGATGGTGGTGCCGAGGCTGATGGCGATGCCCACCGCCGGCCCGGCGCGCGGCGCCGACACCGCGAGCGGAGCGCCGAAGAGTGCGATGATCAGGCACGCGGCCGGAAGCGCCAGCTTCACCGCGCGCTGCACCTCGAGCTTCTTGGTGTCGTTCCCCGAGTTTCTGAGCGTCCCGATGTATCGCCCCAGCTCGTCGAAGGTCATTTCTTCCGGGTTCTTCGGCTCGATCAGGAGATCGCGGGGGCCCTCCCTGATGGCCGGGAGGCGGAGCTCCTTGAATCGCAACGTCAGCGCCTCGTCGTCGGGGAGCATCTGGATGCTCGCGCCGCCGAGAAATGCCCAGCTCCTGGTCTTCGGACTCCAGCGGGCGCTGTCGGCGGTGACGGCATAGGTCGGCATGGTGTCGTTCCGCACCGATCGCTCGAGGACGACCTGCTGCATCGCGTTGTCGGTGGTGTTGAGCTGACGAATGGTGTACACCCATCCGCTCGCCGCGCGGAAGACGAAATTGGTGCGGGTGGTGACATTCCGCGCCTGGCGCTCCTTCTGGAGCTCCATCTGCCGGGTCGTGGCTTCCGTCGCCCATTCCCCGATGAAAAAGCAGAGCACCGCTGCCATGGCCGAAGCGAGAAACAGCGGCCGGGCGAGCCGATGGAAGCTGATGCCGCCGGCTTTTGCCGCGGTGAGCTCGGAATTGCGAGCCAGGGGCCCCACGGTGAAAACCGCGGCGAAGAGGGCCGCGGCGGGCATCATGATCGCGATGTTCTGCGGGAGGGAAAACACATAACTCAGCGCGATGGTCCCCGGGGTCAGCTGGCGGTCGAGCAGACGCCGCAGGTTGTCGGTGACCTGGGTCAGCACCGAGACGATCGGCAGGCCGATCGCGGTGAGCAGAAAGACCCGGAGCCACTGGCCCAGGACATAGCGCGAGAGGAGGCGCATCAGCCGCCCGCTCGCCGGCGGCGGAACCATCCCGTGAGAAGCTCGACCAGGTCGCCGAGATCGCCACCCCGGGTCGACCCGAATTCCTTGTTGACCCGGATGAGGCCGAGGATTCCGGCCGCCAGGACAATCACATTGGGAAACCACATGGCCAGCGCCGGCGAGATGACGCCGCGATCGGCGAGCTGTTCACCGCCGGTGAGGGAGACGTAGAAGAGGGCGAAGATCACCAGGCTGGCTCCGATGACCAGCCCGATGCCGCCCCGGGGGAACCGGAGCGCGAGGGCGATCCCGATCAGCACGAAGCTGATGCAGGCGATCGACAGCGTGACCTTCTTGTGGATTTCCACGGTGTACTGGTTGACGTCCCGCCGGGCGAAGAATTCCTCGTCCCGCGCGATGGTCACGTCGGAGATACTCGAGAAGGCGGCCGGAACCGGACCGTCCAGCCGGGGGGTGGAATCGGCCACCCTCGCTTGCGCCTGGGCGGGGCGGGGCAGGAAGAGACGGCCGATGGCGCGCTCGATGCGCCGCCAGGGGCCGCAGCTGGGGGTCACCTTCTGCGACGATTCCGGCGGCTGGGGCACCGCAAAGAGCCGGAGCAGGGCCCGCAGATCGTTCTCGGCGAGCAGGCGGCGACGGGCCGCGGCGCGCTGGGCGTCCCTTTGGGACGCGGCGACACGATCCATCATCTCGCAGGTGGTCATCTCGCGATCGCCCTTGCCCACGCTGCCGAGATTCTCCTGAAACGCGTTCTGGATGTCGCGCACGTTGATGATGTTTTCGGAAAAACTGGTGACGTGCACCGTCGCCGGCTCGGCGGTCTTGTATTCGTGGGCGCGGCCGTCGTACAGCCGGAGCACCAAGTCCTTGCCGGTCTCATTGAACGCCATATAGCCGCTGTCGGCGTAGATCATCCGCCTGCCGTCGGGGGGACTCATGTCGTAAATGACGACCTCCAGCATCCGCCCGCTGCCCGCCGCGATCCGGTTGGCTTGCAGCACGTACAGGGAGCCGGGGAGGTTGTTCATCACCGTCTCCTTGAGCGCGAATGTCGGCTTTTTCCGGCTGATGTCGGCCTGCAGGTTGAGCAGGCGCAGGTTGGTGCGGGGGAGGATCTGGTCGATAAAGAGGAAGTTGGCCACCGCCAGGATCACCCCGGCCACCAGTACCGGACGAACCATCTGGGGGACGCTCACGCCGCTGGCCCGCATCGCGGTGATCTCGTTGTCCATTCCGAGCTGACTGAAGCCGTAGAGCACGGCCACCAGAATGGCCATCGGAAGCGTGAGCGCCACGATGAACGGAATGAAGAGCACCAGCACTTCGACGATCACGCCGGGCCGCAGGCCCTTGCCGACCAGGTCGCCGAAGCGGCGGGACAACTGATTCAGCATCAGCATGCCGGTCAAGGCGGCCCAGGCGAACACGAAGGGACCGACGGCGGACTGGAGGATGTGGCCGCGCAGGAGGCGCATGGCCTAAAGGTAAGAGGTGAGAGGTGAGACGTGAGAGGGACGGGCCTTCCTCGGGGACCTTCCCCCGGGCGGGCATACCTCTTACTTCTCACCTCTCACCTCTCACCCGCAAGGGATCATGCGCACGCTGCTCGCGACGGTTGTCCTCCTGGCAGGTTGCGAAGGTGCCCCGACGCCGCCCCGGGAATTCGACGGCGCGCAGGCGCTGCGCTACGTCGAGACCCAGCTCGCCTTCGGCCCCAGGATTCCGGGGAGTCCCGGCCACGCCCGCATGGCCGGCTGGCTCGACAGCCTCCTGCGCACTCGTGCCGACACCGTGGTGGTTCAGCGATGGACCCATGTCACCCGGGCCGGCGATTCGCTGCCCATGGTGAATCTCCTGGCCCGATTCAACCCGGGCGCTGCAACCCGGGTGCTGTATCTGGCCCACTGGGACACTCGCCCGCGTGCCGATGCCCCCGGCAGCCGCGATACCACGGTGCCGGTTCCCGGCGCCAACGATGGCGGCTCGGGGGTGGCGATTCTTCTCGGCATGGCCGACGCGCTCAAGAAACTGCCTCCGGAGACCGGTGTCGACCTCCTCTTCGTCGACGGAGAGGACTACGGCAGCTTCAACGGGGGTGAGGATCAGGACGTTCTCATCGGCTCGCGCCACTATGCGGCCAACCTCCCCACCGGGGAGCGACCCCGCTACGCCGTGCTCTTCGATATGGTGGGCGACCGGGACCTCCGCATACCGCGGGAGGGAAATTCGGCGACCGGCGCGCCCGACGTGGTGGAGATGGTCTGGAGTCTCGCGAAGCAGCTGGGGTATGGAGAGATCTTTGTGTCCGCCGACATTGGGCCGGTCACCGACGATCATGTACCGCTGCAGCAGGTGGGGATCCGGGCCATTGATGTCATCGATCTGGACTTCGGCCCGGGAAACGGCTGGCACCACACCCCGGATGACACGATCGACAAGGTGAGTCAGCCGAGTCTCCAGGTGGTGGGGGATGTGGCGATGGCGTTGGTTCGAACTACGAAGGCGTGAACGGTGAACGGTGAACGGTGAACAGTGAACGGTGAATGGGACAGCCCCAACCCCCAACTCCCAGACCCCGATCCCGGCATTTTTGGTTCGCCCTGCGTGTAACTGGCCTCATCGTTCCTACCTCCCCCGGATATCCTCCCTCCATGTCCCGGGAACCGCGTGCTGTCCTGCTCCTCCTTGGCCTCGCAGTACTGGGCCATGTCGCTCGCTACATGCTGGGACGTCCGCGCGATCCGCCGGGACAGCTGCTCTCCACAGCGCCCCGGGCCGCCGACCCTTTGCAGCACCGCGACCGCGCCGAGCGGCTGGCCCGTCCGCTTGGCGCCGGGGAGACCGTGGACCTGAATCGGGCCGATGCGGAGGAGATAGCCCGCCTCCCCAGGATTGGCATGTCACTGGCAAAGCGTATCACTGAAGACCGGACTGTTCGGGGTCCCTTTCGGGGGTTGGACGACCTGGATCGGGTCCCCGGAATCGGTCCCTCATTGCTGGCACAGCTGGCCGACAGGGTATCCTTTGGCGTTTCGGGGGTGACCTCGGCGCCCTCCGGAAGTGGTGCAAATCCCAGCATGCTTGGGGCTTACGCCGCAGCGATCCCGGTGTCACCGGAAGGCCCCGTCGACCTTAACTCGGCCTCCCTAGCAGACCTGGTGGCCCTTCCGGGCATCGGTAAGGCCAGGGCCCGGGCGATTCTGGCATATCGCCGGAGCCATGGGTCATTCGCCGCAGTGTCGGATCTTGAGCAGGTGCCAGGGTTCAGTCGGTCGCTGGTTGCCCGAGTCGGGCAGTATTTGACGGTGAGATAGGCAGCAGCCCACTGGCAGGGGGCAACAGGCAGCGTCGCAGCGACTTATGGAGGTCACCCGCACGGCATGACGACGGCCGCACTACCTACGGATCGCCTGGGCGATATTCTGGTCAAGGAAGGGCTGCTTTCGCGGGAAAAACTCGCGCAGGCGCTCACCGAGCATCGCTCATCCGGGATGCCGCTGGGGTACATCATTGCGAAGCAGGGACTGGTTCCCGAGGTGGAGATCACCCGGATCGTGGCGCGGCAGCTTCGCGTGCCCGCGGTGGATCTGGCCCGCTTCGACGTGGACGCGAAGATCCTGAAGCTGATCCCGGCGGAGATCGCCAAACGGCATATCGTGCTCCCGCTCAAGCGGGAGGGCCGGACCCTCACGGTCGCGATGTCGAATCCCACCGATCAGGTGTTGCTGCAGGAGCTCAGGTTCATCACCCGGTACGATCTCTTTCCGGTCTTTGCGGGCGAGTACACCCTCCGGACTCTGATCGACAAGTACTACGATTCGTCGGACATGGCGCTCCAGTCCATCCTGAAGGACATGGAGGGGCTGTCCGACGACGTCGAGGTGCTCGCGGACCTGGACGAAGAGGCCGCCAGTCAGGCGCAGATCGACGACGCGCCGGTCGTCAAGCTGATCAACGGAATCCTCACCGACGCGGTGCAGCGCGGGGCCAGCGACATTCACGTCGAGTCGTTCGAGCACGAGATGCGGGTGCGCTACCGGATCGACGGGGCGCTGACCGAGGTGATGAAGCCGCCCAGCCGCATGAAGGCGGCGCTGATCTCGCGCATCAAGATTCTCTCCCAGCTCAACATCGCCGAGCGGCGGATTCCCCAGGACGGTCGCCTCAAGCTCAAGATGGGCAACCGGGTCATCGACTTCCGGGTCTCGACGCTGCCCTGCCTGTTCGGGGAAAAGATCGTGCTCCGGATCCTGGACAAGGGGAACCTGACCCTCGATCTGAGCACGTTCGGGTTCGAGCCCAAGGCCGAGGCCGACCTGATGAAGGCGATTCTCAATCCGTACGGGATGGTGCTGGTGACGGGGCCGACCGGGTCGGGCAAGACCACGACGCTGTACTCGGCGCTTCAGCGGATCAACACGATCGAGACGAACATCATGACCGCGGAGGATCCGGTCGAGTACAATCTGCACGGGATCAACCAGGTCCAGGTGCGGACCGAAATCGGACTGACCTTCGCTGCGGCCCTGAAGGCATTTCTCCGGCAGGACCCCAACATCATCATGATCGGCGAAATCCGGGACCTGGAAACCGGCGGCATCGCCATCAAGGCCGCGCTGACCGGACACCTGGTGCTCTCGACGCTGCACACCAACGACGCGCCCAGCACGGTCACCCGTCTCATCGATATGGGGATCGAGGCGTTCAACGTGTCGGCGGCGGTCAACCTGGTCGTGGCCCAGCGGCTGGTCCGGCGGATCTGCAAGGAATGCAAGGCGCCGGCGACCTATCGTCCCGAGGAGTTGAAGTCCCTGGTGACCGCGGGCATGAATATTGACCTGATTCGTGCACTTCCTTTCATGAAGGGCCCGGGGTGCGAGTACTGCGGGGGCAGCGGATATCGCGGCCGCGCAGGCATCTATGAGGTCATGGCGATCTCCCCGGAGCTTCGCCGGATGGTCCTGCGGGGAGCCTCGGTCGCCGAAATTCGCGACATGGGGGTGTCGGAGGGGATGCTGACGCTTCGGATGGACGGCATCAAGAAAATCGAGAAGGGTGTGACCACCCTCGAAGAGGTCGTCAAGGAGACGTCCGCATGAGCCTGAATCTGCGAGCCCTGTTGCAGGAAATGATCGAGCGCGAGGCCTCCGACCTCCATGTGACGGCGGGGGAGCGCCCCAAGCTGCGGGTCGACGGCGATATCACCAACTCCTCGGTGGAGACGGTGCTGACGCCGAAGGACACGCTGCAGCTCGCCTACTCGGTGCTCACCGAGCAGCAGAAGAAACGCTTCGAATTCGAGGACGAGCTCGATTTCTCCTTCGGCATCCAGAACCTGGCCCGGTTCCGCGGCAACGTCTTCAAGCAGCGGGGCTGCGTGGCAATGGTACTGCGGATGATCCCCTTCAGTGTGCGGACCTTCGAGGACCTCGGGCTGCCTCCGGTGGTGGCGCGGCTGGCCGAGCGCCCCCGGGGCCTCATCCTGGTGACCGGCCCCACGGGCTCGGGCAAGAGCACCACGCTGGCCGCGATGATCGACAAGATCAATCGCGACCGGAAGGGCCACATCATCACGGTCGAGGATCCGATCGAGTTCATCCACCGCCACCAGAACTGCATCGTCAATCAGCGGGAAATCGGCACCGACACCAAGAGCTTCGCCGCCGCGCTCAAGTACGCGCTCCGGGAAGACCCCGACATCATTCTGGTCGGCGAAATGCGCGATCTGGAAACGATCTCGGCGGCCCTCACCATCGCGGAAACCGGCCACCTGGTGCTGGCCACGCTGCACACCAATTCGGCGGCGGAATCGATCAACCGGATCATCGACGTGTTTCCGTCGACCCAGCAGTCGCAGGTGCGGGCCCAGCTCGCGTTCGTGCTGGAAGGGGTGCTGACCCAGACGCTGCTCCAGAAGGCGCGGGGCAAGGGCCGGATGATGGCCTGCGAGATCATGGTCGCGACCCCGGCGATCCGGGCGCTGATCCGGGACGACAAGGTGCACCAGATCTATTCCGCGCTGCAGTCGGGGAAGAAACACGGGATGCAGACGATGTCGGACGCGCTCTACCAGCTGTACATGAACCGCGAGGTCTCCAAGGACGAATGCCTCCGGGCGGCAAGCGACATCAACGAATTCCTCCGCGCCATCGGAGAGAAGCCGCTCGAGGAGCAGAGCATCGCGACGATGGACAAGGCAGGCGCGACGGCGAGCCGCCGCTAACCGGGACAAGGGACACCAACTATGGCCCAATTCGAATACACCGCCAAGAACGCCACCAGCGGCCAGATCCTGAAGGGGACGATGGACGTCCCCAGCCGGGACGAGGTCATCGCGTTCATCCGCAAGAACCGGATGATCCTGGTCAGCGTGCGCGAAGCCCCGAAGCAGCTCAGCTTGAAGCTGCCCGGGGGGGGAGTCAAGACGCGCGACGTGGTCATCTTCACACGGCAGTTCGCGACGATGATCAACGCGGGCCTGCCGCTGGTCCAGTCGCTCTCGATTCTGGCGCAGCAGACGGAGAACAAGACGCTCAAGGACGTCACCAAGGCCGTGGTCTACGATGTCGAGGCCGGCAATACCCTGGCCGACGCCCTGGCGAAGCACCCCAAGGCGTTCACCGGACTCTACGTAAACATGGTGGCCGCGGGCGAAGCCGGCGGCATCCTGGACACGATTCTGCTCCGGCTGGCCACCTTTCTCGAGAAGAACGACGCCCTGGTCCGGAAGGTCAAAGGCGCGCTGGTGTATCCGGCCGTCATCATTACCGTGGCCATCGTCGCGGTGGCGGTCCTCCTGATCTTCGTGATCCCGACCTTCTCGTCGATGTTCGCGTCGGTCAACATGGAGCTCCCGCTCCCGACCCGGGTGGTGATCTCGGCGTCCGATATTCTGACCCGGTTCTGGTGGGCGATCATCCTCGGAGCGGCCGCGCTGGTCTTCGGATTCCGGGCGTACTACGGCACCCCGGACGGCCGCAAGAATATCGACGGCCTGCTGCTCAAGGCGCCGGTGCTCGGCGACCTGCTGCGGAAGTCGGCGGTGTCACGCTTCACCCGGACTCTCGGCACCCTGATCTCCTCCGGCGTGTCGATCCTCGACGGGCTCGAGATCACGGCAAAAACCGCCGGCAACCGGGTGGTGCACGACGCCGTGATGCAGTCCCGGCAGTCGATCGCCGGCGGTGAGACGATCGCCGGCCCGCTGCAGGCCTCCGGCGTGTTTCCCCCGATGGTCATCTCGATGATCTCGGTGGGCGAGCAGACCGGCGGACTCGACGAGATGCTCACCAAGATCGCCGACTTCTACGACGCCGAAGTGGACGTCGCGGTGAGCGCGCTCCTCTCGCTGATGGAGCCGGTGATGATCGTGGTGCTGGGTGTGATCGTGGGCGGCATGGTGGTCGCCATGTACCTCCCGATCTTCGACATGGTGAACGCGATCCAGTAGGCCTCCGACCTGCGCGGGTACCCGCCCCCGGCCGCCCCTCCCTGGGTGCGACCGGGGGCGGTTCGCGTGGCGACCTCCCCCTCGCGCGACCGCGGTTTTGGCCGTACAATGACGGTTTCCTGGCCATTCCCGCGTAAAGCCATGCGACAGGGCTCCCCGGCCCATACCCCCGAAAGGAAGCCACCATGCGCGGCAAGATCCTGCAATACAACACCAACGAGGGCACCGGCGTCATCGTCGCGGAGGGACAGCAGCACAAGTTCGCCCTGGTCAACTGGAAGGGGGACACAGTGCCCGTCGTGGGAAAGACGGTGGAAGTCGTGATGGCGGACGGTCAGGTCCAGACGGTGATGCTGGTGGGAGATGACGTGCTTATGCGGGAGAAAGCCAGCGAGCTTGGTGGCAAGCTCAAAGGGCTGGGCAGCAGCATCGCCGCCCAGGGAGGCGGCGGGAACCTGGGAGCCGGGATCGTCGCTTTGTACGGCCCGATCACGCTGGGGGCCTACGCGGTCTTCCTGATTGCGACCCTCTTCTTCGCAGCCATCAGCATTCCAATGATGGGGCTTGTGGGCGGCGGTGGCGGGCCCACGCTCTGGGCGCTCTCCGGCTTGTCGGGCGGGTTCAAACTGCTCCTTCTGCTTTCCTACCTCTCAATTGGGGTGCCATTCTTCTGGCGTGAAAAGCGGGCATGGCTCGCCTTGCTCCTCCCGGCGGTGACCATGGTTTTTCTCATGATCAAGGCCAGCGGCATGGGGGGCTTGGGCTCCGTGTCGGTGCTTGGCTTCTGGCTGCCGGTTGTCGCTGCCGCGTACCTGGCCTTCGCCGGCTTCAGAAAGTTCACGACGACTGCGTAACAGCAGGGAGTAGGCAGTAGGCAGTAGGCAGTAGGCAACTCCCTACTGCCCACTGCCGACTGCCTGCTGCCTTTCTATTGCCTCATTGAAGTGACGTTGCTCTTGGCCTTCGCCCCGGCGTGCTTGACGTAGATATCGAGCCACGCCGTCCAGCGCCCCCAGAGATCCAGCAGCGTCTCCTTCGTCGCGGGTCCGTGGTCCTCGTAGGGGTACAGATAGAGCGAGGCGACTTTGCCCTCGGATCGCAGCGCCTGCATCATCCGGATCGAGCTGATCGGATTGGTGCCGACGTTCTGATCCTCGAGTCCGTGATACATGAGCAGGGCGCCCTGCACCTTGTCGGCGTACAGCATGGGAGACATGTCGAGATAGGTCTTCTGTCCGCTCCACAGGTCCCGGCGCTCGCTCTGGAAGCCGGTGGGCGTCAGGGTCCGGTTGTACATCCCGTCGCCGGCGATTCCGGCCTTGAAAAACGGGGTATGCACCAGTGCGTTGGCGGTGCTGAAGGCGCCGTAGCTGTGCCCGCCAACGCCGAGCCGGGTCCGGTCGATCATTCCCTGCTGGTCCAGCTCGTCGATCACCGCCAGCAGATTCATCCGCAGGTCGGAGACGTAGTTGTCGTTCATCCTCCCGGCTTCTCCGATGATCGGGGGGTCGAACGTCGCCACCGCATATCCCTGGGTCGCCAGGAACTGGATGGTGCGGGGCTGCGACTCCGGGAACCGGTTGAAGTTCTCGGTTCTGAGTGTGCGGTCATACCCCGCCTGGTCGGTATACTCGTAGGGATAGAACCAGAACATGCCGGGAAGCCGGGTCCCGGCCTGGTAACCCGCCGGGAGGGTGACCCGCACCATGAACTTGATTCCGTCGGCACGGGTGACGATGACGCGCTTCCGGGTGAGGGCGGTGAATTCGGGGGTGCGGTCCTTGTTGTCGGTCAGCTGGACCAGGGCGCCGGTCTTCATGTCGCGCAGGAAGGAGTTGGGAACCTGACTCGACGACTCACGCACCACGATCGCGCGGGTAAAGTCATCGTCCAGCGGCGCAATCACCGTTTCGGTCGCATCGCTCGCACTCTCGAACAGGCGGCTCTTCGCGCCGGTGGCGATGACGACCTTGTCGACGAAGCTGCGAGGCGGGTTCTCGAGATAGTTCCGGTGATACTGGAGGCCGGCCAGATACACGCCGCCGTCGGTGGAAACCTGCACCACGACACCGGCGGCGGAGCTGCGGGTCATCAGCCAGCCGGGGTTGTTGTAAAAGGAGACTGAGTCCCCCGCGGTGCCGCCGCGCCCACCGCCGAAGCCGCCGCTGACCGCGCCGATCGCCGGGGTATATCCCCGCCGGCGCACGATGCTGTACTTCTTGTCCGGCTCACTCAGGCGCACCGCGTAGATCTCTCCGGTTCCATTCCGGCTCACGCCGAGGAAGACCGTTCCGGCGTCCTCACTCCAGGCCACCTGGGAGATCGGGCCCTCCGCCCGGTGCAGGACCGTGGTGTCTCCCGGTCCGAAGGGGGGCATCCAGCGCACCAGCCGGTCGGGCCGATTGCCGGTGCCCGCTCCCGTCGCTCCGCCGCGGCCCGCGGCAGAAGGTGCCGCATCGGTGGAATCGTCGGTGCGGCCCCGCGGCGCCGGGATGGCCTCCAGGTAATACATGCCTTCACCCCGGGGCATCCAGGCCAGCGAACGCTTGCCGCCGTCGTCCCGCCGCGCGCGCGGAGTATCTGAGGTGTCGGGACGCTCCCGCAGCGGGCGTTTGGCGACGTCGGCGACCACCTTGCCGGAGGCATCCCAGATCTGCTCGAGCTCACCGAAGCTGCTGTACTGGACCACGTACGAAAACGGCTTCTGCATCGTGGTCACCCGGAAGTATTTCCCGTCGGGGGAGGGCTCCACGCTGCTGAACATCGCGGGCTGGCCGATTCTCCGGGCGGTCCGGGTCCGGACATCGATCGCCACCAGCTGCCCGGTGACGTAGTACTCCAGGAGCGTCTGCTCGTAGGGATCCTGCAGGAGACTCGCATACATACGCTGGGGCGACTTGACGCTGTCCATCCAGACCTGCACCGCGGGACCGGTGGCGATGACCGGACGGACCGGTTCGGCGCCGCGCTGCTCCGGCACCTGGACCGCGATGATGCTGGTTCCGTCGCCGGTCCAGTCGATCGACGTCATCAGCGTCGCCAGGAGCGGCGTGCGCGAAAGAGCGCGTGACTTGCCCGTGGCCACGTCGGCCACATAGAGGAGCGACGCCTTATCGAAGTTCGCGATGTAGGCGATCTGGCGGCTATCGGGAGACCAGGCGGGACCGGAGACCGTGGCCCCCGCCGGCACTTCGATCGGCGTTACTCGGCCGGTGGCGGCATCGATGAGGGAAATCCCGGCCGACCCCCGGGTGGTCAATGCGCGCGCCCGGTTGGCCGCGGGATCCACCTGAAGGCCCCCGAGGTAATAGTGCGCCTTGCCGAAGTCGTTTACGCTGGGCAGGCCATCACTCTCCTCGCGCAGGAAGTGGCGCCGGTCGGGACTCTGCCGAGTGAGCGAGACGTTGAGGTGCCGCGGGGCTGTCACCAGCTTTACGATTTCCACCGGAGGCGTCACATAACTCTCGGAGGCGAGGCGGGCCCGACTCGCGGCCAGCTCGGCGGCGACTTCGGGGCTGGCCGGGGTCTGCGCGATCAGGCCGGGAGTGAACAGCAGCCACAACAGGGTTCCGCACGACGCCAGCGAGGCGAGGGGGCGGGCGAGACGCATGGCAACCTCGTAATCGGAATTGGTGTTGGAGATCTGTATCACTAGCATACGTCAAAGTCATCGTCGGCGCTGAACCGTGCCGCGGACTGCACGCCGTCTTCCGGGGCATCGGACGGCATCCCACCGAATTCTGCGAGGGACGGGTGGAGGGAAATCGTCGGGGTGCTGCGGGTAAGTTCGCTGGTGATATGCCGTTGCAAACTCGGACTTCGCGGTGCAGCTCTTGCGAGACAAAAGCCTGGGCCGCGCTCCAAACTCTGAATCCACTTCAAGAAGGTCCAACATGTCATTCTCGCGCAGTTCGGCTGTACTTGCCCTGCTCGCTGGTGCCACAGCGACCGGCAGGTCCTTGTCCGCCCAGAGCATGTCGGTTCAGAATCTGCCGCGGATTCATGCGATCGAGCTCACCTTTGCCGGCGGCTACTTCCAGCCCACCGGCACCGAGGGGCAGCTCGGGGGCGTGTCGCTCACTCGCCGCCCTTCGTGGGTCGGCAGCAGCCATCTCAATTTCTACGCTCCGGGCGGTCGAACCGGCTTTGAGGTCTCTGCGGGTTATGCGCCCGAGCGGATTCGCCAGTCGACCGGGGGCATCGCCGCCGGCTCGCGGCGCACCAACATGATGTTCGGCACCGCGAAGGTCGTCTTCGGGCGCTCCCCCCGGCTGTCCGGCATCTCCTACATGGTTGGCGGCGGCGCCGGCGTTCTGCACCGGAAGAAGAGCGTGATGGACGCCTCGGAAAGCACCACCAACCTTGGTGGTGTCGCAAGCCTGATGGTCCGGTTCCCGATCGACGGCCAGGTGGGCCTCCGGCTGGATGCCCAGGACATCATCTACAAGGCCGACTACGGGCTCGGGAGCAAGATGCGCAACGATCTGTTCCTGACCGCCGGCCTTGGGATTTCGTGGTAAGAGCTAACTGGTGACTGCTAACTGCGACTGCTAACTGCTAACTGCTAACTGCTAACTGCTAACTGCCAAGAGTTCCTGGTCACGCTTTGGGCAAACCGTCTGGCATCCGCCAGGCGGTTTTGCGTTTTGGGGCTTGTGGCAAGATAGGGGAGGGGGGTATACTACAGACGCAAAGACGCAAAGACGCAAAGACGCAAAAGACGCAAAGACGCAAAGAACCCTAACCCCCATCTCCCACATCCCAGCCCCCAATGACCTCCACCGACCTCCTCGTCCTCATCTCCGGCCTGGCCGTCATCACCTGGATCATCTGGTACTTCTTCCTCGCCCGGCGCTCCACCGCAGTGGCGGTGCCGGGCTCCGCCGGAGTGCAGGAGCAGGTGATCACGGTTCGGGGCGGGTATGAGCCGGCGGAGATCCGGGTTCGCGCGGGACGGCCGGTGCGCCTCATCTTCGACCGCCAGGAGACCAATCCTTGCTCCGAGGAGCTGGTGGTGCCCGATTTCCAGATCAGGAGATTCCTTCCCCCGAACCGGCGCACCGCCGTGGAATTCACCCCCGCCGCGCCGGGGACCTACCTGTTTGCCTGCGGCATGGGGATGCTGCACGGCAAGGTGATCGCCACGTGAGCGACACGATCACGATCCCGGTGCGGGGGATGCACTGCGCCGCCTGCCAGGGGCGGGTGCAGCAGGAGCTGGAGCGCGCTCCGGGGGTCACCGGCGCCGCGGTCAATCTCCTCCTCAACTCGGCCACGGTTCACTTCGATCCGGCCGTCACCACTCCCGAGCGGATCGTCGAGACGGTGCGGTCGACCGGATACGACGCCGAGCTTCCGACCGTCGCACCCAGCCACGCTGCGGAAGAGGAGGAGCGCAGTCGCGCCGCCGCGGCGGAGTTTCGCGATCTGGCCACCAAATCGCTGACCAGCCTGGTGGTGGGCGTGGGTGTGATGGTCCTCATGCCTCCCGCACCGGTCCAGCTCGCGCTCGCGACCTTCGTCATGCTCTGGGCGGGACGGCATTTCTACCTCCGGGCATGGCGGGCCTTCCGGCACCACAGCGCCGACATGAATACCCTGATCGCCGTCGGCACCGGGGCGGCCTATGTGCTTTCGCTGGTGGCGACGGTTCGCCCCGGCCTCTTTCTGGGCCAGGGGATGCAGGCACCGGTGTACTTCGAGGCGGTGATCGTGATCATCGCGCTCATCCTCCTCGGCAACGCACTCGAGGCCCGGGCGCGCCGGCAGACCTCGGCGGCACTCCGCGCCATCGCGTCGCTGCAGCCCCGCACGGCCCGGATGGTCCGTGGCGGGAGCGAGATCGATGTGCCCGTGGAGGAGGTACGGCCGGGCGATACCATTCTGGTGCGGCCTGGTGAGCGCCTCGCCGTGGATGGCGTCGTCGTCGAGGGCGAAGGTGGGGTGGACGAATCGATGCTGACCGGCGAATCCCTTCCCGTGGCCAAGGTGGCGGGAAGCACGGTCTTCGGCGGTACCGTCAACGGAACCCGCGCCCTCCGCTACCGGGCCACCGCGCTCGGGGAAGCCAGCATGCTGGCCGGAATCGTCCGGCTGCTGCGCGAGGCGCAGGCGTCGCGCGCGCCGATGCAGCGGCTTGCCGACCGGATCAGCGCGGTCTTCGTCCCCGTCGTCCTCTGCCTCGCGGTGACAACCTTCGTCGCCTGGTACCTGCTGGCGGGACCGAACGCCCCATTGCAGGCGTTCACCGCCGCGGTCTCGGTCCTGATCATCGCCTGTCCCTGTGCGATGGGGCTTGCGATTCCCACCGCCGTCATGGTGGCGACGGGACGAGCCGCCGAGCTCGGCTTCCTGCTCAAGGGAGGCGAGGCGCTGGAGCGGGTGGGACGAGTGACCACCGTGCTGCTCGACAAGACGGGAACGGTGACCGAAGGCAAACCGGTGCTCACCGACGTCCTCTCCGTTCCGGGCGCCGCCGAGTCGCTCGAATGGCTGGGCCCGGTCGCGTCGCTGGAAGCGGCCTCGGAGCATCCGCTCGCCGCGGCGGTGGCGGAAGGAGCCCGCAGCCGGGGCATCCGCATCTCCCTGGTCACCGAGCTTACTTCCCGGCCGGGCCAAGGGGTCTCGGGGGTGGTCCGGGGGACCGCGGTCGGGGTGGGCAATGAAGCGATGATGGCATCGCTCGGACTCGACATTGCCCCGCTCCGCCCGGCGTTCGATCGTCTGGCCGGAGAGGGCAAGACTCCGTTCTATGCCGCGGTGAACGGCTCGCTCGCGGGCGTGCTCGCCGTCGCCGACCGGATTCGCCCTTCCTCCGCCGCCGCCATCAAGGGCCTGAGGCAACTTGGGCTCGAGGTGATTATTCTCAGCGGCGACAATCGGCGGACCGCGGAGGCGATCGCGAAGGCGGCGGGCGTGGAGCGGGTGGTGGCCGAAGTGCTGCCGGAAGGGAAGATTGCCGAGGTCCAAAAACGGCAAGCCTCGGGCGAAGTGGTCGCGATGGTGGGCGACGGGATCAATGACGCGCCGGCGCTCGCGGCCGCTGATGTCGGAATCGCCATGGGGTCGGGGACCGATGTGGCGGCCGAAGCAGGCGACCTGGTCCTGATGCGGGCGGACCTCGACACCGTCCTCCACGCCATCGGGCTGTCCCGCCGAGCCCGGGCAGTCATGCGGCAAAACCTCTTCTGGGCGTTCGTCTACAACGTCATCGGGATCCCCGTCGCCGCGGGCGCGCTCTATCCTGCCTTCCAGGTTCTCCTGAGCCCGGTGGTGGCCAGCGCGGCGATGGCGTTGAGCAGCGTGAGTGTCGTCGCCAATTCGCTGCGGTTGAGACGATTTCGATAACGGCTAACGGCCAACGGCTAACGGAACCCAGCATGAGCCAGACTGAATCTGAATCCCCGCGGTGCGGCTGCGAGGTATCCGCCGATGCCTCGGGGCGGAAGGCAGCGGGGGTCGACCCCGACATCAAGGATCGCAATCTCAAACGGCTCCGCCGGATCGAGGGGCAGATTCGCGGCCTGCAGAAAATGGTGGCCGAGGACCGCTACTGCCCGGATATCCTGATTCAGGTCGCGTCGGCGCACGAGGCGCTGCGCTCGGTCGGCAGGGAAGTCATGCGAAATCATCTGCGGCACTGCGTCGCGCAGGCGGTGCGGGCCGGCGGACCGGAAGCCGAGACCACGTACGACGAGCTGCTCGATCTCATGTACACCTATTCTCGGTGATCGCGCTCGGGGTGCTTCAGATCGCGGGCCGCTCGGGCGGCCATCTCCGCCGCCGCGCGGCAGCCTACCTTCCCCAACCGGGCGACGTTCGGGTCGACGAGCGGGTAATCCGGCAGTACGGTCTCAGGACCGGGGATGAGATCGCGGGCGAGATCCGGGGCGGCAAGGGGGGCTCCGCGCTCGACCGGGTGACCGCGATCAACGGGCGGCCGGCGGAGGCGCTCCGCGATCGCCCTGAGTTCACCGCGCTCTCCGCGATTCATCCCGATGCGCCGCTGCGCCTGGAGAGCGATCTGGGGCCCGGCAACCCAGCGACGGCGACCAACCGGCTGATCGACCTCCTGGCGCCGATCGGCAAAGGTCAGCGCGGGCTCATCGTCGCCCCCGCCAAGGGTGGAAAGACGATGGTGCTCCAGGCCATCGCGCAGGGGGTGCACTCGAATTATCCTGCCGCGGGTCTGTTCATCCTCCTGGTGGACGAGCGGCCCGAAGAGATCTTCGAGATGGAAGCCGCGGGATGCGGCGAAGTCGTGGCCTCGAGTTTCGACAATCCGCCGGCGCAGCATGTGGCCGTGGCCGAGCTCCTCCTGGAGCGGGCCCGTCGTCTGGTCGAGCTGGGCCAGGACGCGGTGGTGATCGTCGACTCGCTCACCCGGCTCGCCCGCGCCTACAATTCGGTGGAGAAGGGATCCGGTCGAACCATGACCGGGGGGATCGACGCGCAGGCGCTGGAGCGGCCGAAGCGTTTTTTCGGGAGCGCCAGGCAGGTGAGTCCGGCGCAGGGAGGGGGATCGCTCACCATCATCGCGACCGCGCTCATCGAGACCGGAAGCAAGATGGATCAGCTGATCTTCGAGGAGTTCAAGGGGACCGGTAACAGCGAGCTGGTGCTGTCCCGGGAGCTCGCCGAGCGGCGAGTGTTTCCCGCCATCGACCTGCTGTCGAGCGGGACCCGGAAAGAGGAGCTGCTCCTCTCCCCGCAGGGACTGGAGGCGTCGCGGGTGCTCCGGCAGCGGATTGCCCGGATGACGCCGCTGGATGCGATGAACAATCTTCTGGGTGAGCTCAAGCGGCACCCGACCAACCAGGCGCTCATCGATTCCCTCGGGAAAGGATAGCCGACGCGTGCGCTTCCGTGTGTCGAGTGTTCTCATGTGCCTGCCCGCAGTCGCCGTCGCCCAATCCGCCCCGCTTCCCCCGCGTCCCGTCGCCCAGGCGGTGCGGGTCGGCCGGGGCCCGGTGCTCGACGGCCGGCTGGACGATTCGGTGTGGACCAGCGCGCCGGTGCTCAGCGCCTTTCACCAGCACGAGCCGTTCGACAAGGGTCCTGCGACCGAGCGGACCGAAGTGCGGATCGTGTTCGACGACCAGGCGCTCTACATCGGGGCCCGGCTCTTCGACAGCGATCCCGCGGGCATCGTGCGGGGTGAAATCCGCCGTGACGCGAATCTCAAGGAGCAGGACGCCTTCCTCATCATGCTCGACACCTATCGCGATCGGCAGAACGGCTTCGTGTTCGGCACCACCCCGGCGGGCATCGAGCACGACGGGCAGGTGACCAAGGAAGGCGAGGGTGGATTCGGAGGACCCAGCGGCACCGGCGCCGGGCCCAGCGGCACGACCGGGGCCGCCAATCTGAACTGGGATGGCACCTGGAGGGTGCTCACCTCGGTCGATTCCGCCGGGTGGACGGCGGAGTTCCGGATTCCCTTCGAGACCCTCCGCTATGCCGGCGGCTCCACGCAGCAATGGGGCCTCAACCTGGCCCGCTACATCCGCCGCAAAAACGAAGAAGACTTCTGGGCGCCGATGTCCCGGCAGTATTCTTTTTTCCGGGTTTCCCAGGCTGGCACGCTCGAGGCCATCGAGCCTCCGGTCCGGCGCGTGGCCACGATCACCCCGTATGTGCTGGGCACGGTGCGGAAGAACTTTGCCGCCGGTCTGGACACCGACGCGCGCGGCGAGCTGGGTGGAGACGCCAAGTTCGGGGTGACGCCGAGCCTTACGGCCGACCTCACGTACAACACCGACTTTGCCCAGGTCGAAGTGGACGAGCAGCAGATCAACCTGACCCGGTTCAACCTCTTCTTTCCGGAGAAGCGGCCGTTCTTCCTGGAAAACGCCGGGACCTTTGCGGTGGGGACGCCGCAATCGGTCGAGCTGTTCTTCAGCCGCCGGATCGGTATCGGCGCCAACAGTCGCGAGGTGCCCCTCCTCGGCGGGGGCCGGCTCACCGGGAAAATCGGTGGATTTACCGTCGGGCTCCTCGACATTCAGTCGGAGCGGGCGGAACAGCTCGGACAGGTGGATGTCGCGCCCAGCAATTTCGCCGTCGCCCGGGTGCTCCGCGAGCTGCCCCACCGGTCGCGGGTCGGTGCGATCGCCGTCACTCGCCTCAACACCGACAGCACCGGCGACTACAACGTGACCCTCGGGGCCGACGCCCGCATCGGCATCGGAGATTTGATCTCGATCGACGCCTACGCCGCCCACACCGAGACGCCGGGGCGGGACCGGGCCTCGAACGCGCTGAATCTCAGCGGGAGCTACGTGACGCGGAAATGGGAGCTCGGGCTCGCGGCCCGGCAGGTGGATCCCGATTTCAATCCCGAGGTCGGCTTCCTCGAGCGGCCCACCTTCCGGTTCTACAACGTGCGCCTGCTCCGCCACCTGCGCACGCCGCAGATCAGCTGGTTCCGCGAGGCGCGACCCCACATCACCTTCCGGCAGTACGATGACACCGAGGGCCGGCCGCAGAGCCGGCTGCTGCACATCGACAGTCACTTCCTCTTTGCGAACGGCGCCTTTTTCGAGACGCCGGCCAACTTCGTGCGTGAAGCGCTGGAAGTGCCCTTCGATATCGGCGACGGGGTCACCCTTCCCGCGGGGGTGTACGACTGGGTCGAGTGGAACCCGAGCTTCAACACCAACTTGAGCGCGCCCTATTCGCTGGCCGGCGAGGCGACGATCGGCGGCTTCTATACCGGCCACCGCGCCGGGTTCAGCTCGACCTTGACCGCGCGGCAGGGCGACCGGTTCTCGGCTGCCGTCCGGGTGAACTACGAGAAACTGAATCTCGCCGAGGGAGAGTTCGATCGGGTGCTGGTGGGACTGCGACTGGCGTACTCATTCACGCCGAGCATGTACCTGCAATCGCTCACCCAATGGAATGACCAGGCCAAGACCTTTTCCGCCAACGTCCGCTTCGGCTGGCTCGGTCCCGCGGGCACCGGGCTCTTCGTGGTATTCAACGAAGGACGGGAGACCGGCGACAATGCGCGGGCGCTCGATCGCGTCCTGGTGGTGAAGTTCACCCGGCAGTTCGATCTGGGAAACTAGGTACTAG
>Ga0075429_100000812_pt1 | contig 24547 bp, 19 predicted proteins | sample RhiMetdeltSRZDD3_FD_75295 | JGI IMG/M metagenome (GOLD analysis project Ga0075429, IMG submission 75295) | Populus rhizosphere microbial communities from Tennessee, USA - Rhizosphere MetaG P. deltoides SRZDD3 | ecosystem: Host-associated > Plants > Roots > Rhizosphere > Soil | place: USA... | reverse complement strand
CGGGTTCCTTCCCGTTCAGCGTCAGCGTGAGCGACGGGGTCACGAGCTCGTCTGCGCCGATCTCGATCACCGTCATCGAGGGCAACACGGCCCCGGTGCTCGCGAACGTGCCGGCCACGGCGGCGGTGCCGGAACTGGCGCCGTACACGTTCACCGCGACCGCGACCGACGCGGACCTGCCCGCACAGACGCTCACGTTCTCCCTGGTCAGCGCACCGGCCGGCGCCAGCATCGACGGCTCGACCGGCGCGTTCTCGTGGACGCCGAGCGAGGTGCAGGGGCCGGGCTCGTATCCGTTCAACGTCAGCGTCAGCGATGGCTTCACCAGCACGTCGTCGCCGATCAGCATCACGGTGACTGAAGCCAACGTGGCGCCGGTCCTCGCGGGCGTGCCGCCCACGGCCAGCGTGCCGGAGCTGGCGCCGTACACGTTCACGGCGACGGCGACCGACGCGGACCTGCCGGCGCAGGGGCTCACGTTCTCGCTCACCGGTGCGCCCACGGGGGCGAGTATCGATGGGAGCACCGGTGAGTTCTCGTGGACGCCGACCGAGGCGCAGGGTCCCGGCTCGTACCCGTTCAGCGTCAGCGTCAGCGACGGCGTCACCAGCACGTCGTCGCCGATCGGCATCACGGTGACGGAAGCGAACGCCGCGCCGGTGCTGGCGGGTGTCCCGCCGACGGCAACGGTGCCAGAGCTGGCCCCTTACACGTTCACCGCGACGGCGACGGATGCGGACCTGCCCGCCCAGACCTTGACGTTCTCGCTGGTCGATGCACCGGCCGGCGCGAGCATCGGCAGTTCGAGCGGTACCTTCAGCTGGACGCCGACCGAAGCGCAGGGCCCGGGCTCGTACCCCTTCACGGTTCGCGTGAGCGACGGCGTGGCCAACACCGACGCGCCGATCAGCATCACGGTGACCGAGGCGAACGCCGCTCCGGTGCTGGCGGGTGTGCCGCCGACGGCGACGGTTCCCGAGCTGGCGCCCTACACGTTCACCGCGACGGCGACCGACGCGGACCTGCCCGCGCAGACGCTGACGTTCTCGCTGGTCGATGCACCGGCCGGCGCGAGCATCGGCAGTTCGACCGGTACCTTCAGCTGGACGCCGACCGAAGCACAGGGCCCGGGCACGTATCCGTTCTCCGTCAGCGTCGGCGATGGTGTCACCAGCACGTCGTCGCCGATCACCATCACGGTGACCGAGGCGGGCGCGGCGCCGGTGCTGGCCAACGTGCCCCCGACGGCGACGATCCCCGAACTGGCGCCCTACACGTTCACCGCGACGGCAACCGACGCGGACCTGCCCGCGCAGACGCTGACGTTCTCGCTGGTCAGCGCACCCACGGGGGCGAGCATCGACGGCACGACCGGAGTGTTCAGCTGGACGCCGACCGAAGCCCAGGGTCCGGGTGCCTACCCATTCACCGTGCGCGTGAGCGATGGCGTCCTGAACTCCGACGCCGCCATCACGCTGACCGTGAGCGACGTGAATGCCGCCCCGGTCCTGGCCGGCGTGCCGGCTGCGGCGACGATCCCCGAGGTCTCTCCTTACACGTTCACCGCCACGGCGACCGACAGCGATCTTCCCGCCCAGACCCTGACGTTCTCGCTGGTCGGCGCACCCGCAGGCGCCGGCATCGGTAGTACGACCGGCGTGTTCAGCTGGACCCCGACCGAAGCTCAGGGCCCCGGTGCCTATCCGTTCAGCGTGAGCGTCAGCGACGGCGTCACGAACTCCGACGCGGCCATCACGCTGACCGTGAGCGAGGTGAACCTGGCGCCGGCGATCAGCGGTGTGCCAGCGACGGCCACGCTCGCCGAGCTGGCGCCCTACACGTTCACGGCCACGGCGAGCGACGCGGACCTGCCCGCGCAGGGCCTCACGTTCTCATTGGTCGGCGCTCCAGCCGGTGCCAGCATCGGTAGTTCGACCGGCGTGTTCGGCTGGACGCCGTCCGAAGCACAGGGCCCGGGCACGTATCCGTTCACGGTGCGGGTGAGCGACGGAGCGCTCGACGCCGATGCCGCCATCTCGCTCAGCGTGACCGAGGGCAACGCCGCTCCGGTGCTCGCCAACGTGCCGGCCACCGCGACGATCCCCGAGCTGGCGCCCTACACGTTCACGGCCACGGCGACCGACAGCGACACGCCCGCCCAGACACTCACGTTCTCGTTGGTGAGTGCTCCCCCCGGGGCGAGCCTCCACCCGTCGTCGGGTGCGTTCTCCTGGACACCCACCGAGGCACAGGGGCCGGGCACCTACCCGTTCACCGTGCGCGTCTCGGACGGCGTCGTGAACACCGATGCGGCCGTGACCCTGACCGTGAGCGAAGCGAACGTGACGCCGGCCGTGACCGGTGTGCCGGCCACGGCCACGATCCCCGAACTCGTGGCCTACACGTTCACCGCCGCGGCCACCGACTCCGACGTGCCGGCGCAGACCGTGACGTTCTCGCTCGTCGGCGCCCCCTCCGGTGCATCGATCGGCTCCAGTTCGGGCGTGTTCACCTGGACGCCCACCGAGGCGCAGGGCCCGGGCTCATACCCGTTCAGCGTGCGCGCTGCCGATGGGGCCGGGTTCACCGACGTGCCGGTGACGCTCACCGTCAGCGAGGTGACCATCGCCGTGATCAGCGACCTCACGGCCGTGCGTGCCACCAGCAGCAACGGTACCGACGGCACGGCGCGCATCGCGCTCTCGTGGGCAGCGACCGCACCGGGCACGACCGTGGAGGTCTACCGCGCGCCGTTCACCGGCTACCCGCTCTACGACGATGCCGGTGGCGCCGCACCCAGCTCGCCGGCCTATCCGCCATCGGGTCCGTGGGTGCTGACAGCGGTCACGACGCCGGGGCAGTTCGACGAACCCGCCGCACGCGACTTCTGGTATTACGTCGCGTTCGTGCGCGGTCAGGGACTCAACGTCTCCGCCGCCTCCAACCGCACCGCGGGAACGCTCAACTACCATCTGGGCGACGTCTCGAATGGCGTCGCGGCCGGGGCGGGGGACAACCAGGTCAACGTCGCCGACCTGTCCCTGCTGGGTGCGCACTACGGCGCGACCGGCGTGGGAGCGTTGCCGTTCGCTTACCTCGACGTCGGCCCGACCACGGACTTCTCACTGACCGCGCGGCCCACCACCGACGGCGCGCTCGACTTCGAGGACCTGGTGGTCTATGCGCTGCAGTTCGACGTGGTCTCCGCACCGCAGGCCGCGGCGCGACCCGATCATGGCTCCGCGGCGGCCACCGACCAGCTGCGACTCGACGCTCCGTCTCACGTGGCTCCGGGGCAGCCGGTCACCGTGAGCGTGTGGCTGAGCGGAACGGGCCGCCTGCACGCGGCCCCGCTCGTGCTCGACTGGAACCCGGCCGTGGTGCGTCCCGTGAGTGCGGCGCCCGGCACGTTCGTGTCGGACCTGGGCGGCGTGCTGTTGTCCCCGGCCCCCGGCAGTGCCGACGTGGCGTTGCTGGGTGCGGCCAGCGAAGGGTTCGTGGGGGAGGGCCGGCTGGCCACGTTCACGTTCGAGGTGGTGGCAGCGGGCGACCCGGCCGTGGTCCTGCGGCCCGCGTCCGGTCGCGACGCGCACAACCTGCCGGTGGCGCTGTCCGTGGCCCGTCCGGCTGCGCAGGTGCCGCTCCACACCGCGCTCTCGCTGCCCGCGCCGAACCCATTCCGTGACCGCGCCATCCTCGAGCTGGCGCTCGCGCGTGCGAGCCGCGTGAACGTCGAGGTGTTCTCGGTGGACGGCCGCCGCGTGCGCACGATCACGACACGCGAGTTCGAGCCCGGCGTGCATCACCTGGCGTGGGACGGACACGACGAACAGGGCCGCGTTGCCAGCGCCGGTGTCTACTTCGTGCGCGCCTCGGCCGACCACCTCGTCTTCACCCGGCGGGTCACGCTGCTCAAGTGAGGTGGGGCGCGGCTCAGTCGCGCCGCGTCACCGTGACCGCATCCCCCACGCCGAGCCCGAGCCGTTCGGTCGCAGCGCCGCCGACCTGGGCGATCTCGAGCCGGCCGCTCGAGCCGAGGATGGCCACCACGGTGCCAACGGGCGCGTCCCCGTACGAGCGCGACAGTCCGGCAATGCTGCGGCCGACCGCGGACACTTCATACTCGCGATCCTCGGCGTCCGCGCCCCACGCGGCGATGAGGCTCGCGGCGGTGAGGTTCGTGAGCGCGTTGCCGAAGCGGTCCACGAACACCACGTGGCCGAGGAGTGCGTCCCCGCGCCGGACCGGCTCGCTGCCCGCGAGCCGCACCGGATCGGTGAGCGGCGGGCCCAGCGCCTCGATGCGTTCGCCGCGTGCGAGCGCCGCGGCGGCGGGCGCGAACACGTCACGACCGTGGAACGTGCGGCTCACGGGAAGCCGGAAGTGCCGCGTCTCGCTCAGCGCGTGCGCGCGTGCGTCCGGTGCCGAGAGCGCCCACTCGAGCAGGCCGTTGTCTGGGCCGACGAAGTATTGCCGGCGTGCCGCGACCGCGATCGCCCGGCGGGCGGTGCCCACGCCGGGATCCACCACCGCCAGGTGCACGGTGCCGGGCGCGAAGTCGGGTGCTGCGGCCTCGAGCATGAACGCGCCTCGCACCACGTTCCCGGGCGGCACGGAGTGCGCGAGATCCACCACGTGTGCATCCGGGGCCCGCTCGTAAAGAACACCGTGCACCACGCCGACGAACCAGTCCTCGAGCCCGAAGTCGGAGAGGAACGTGATGATGGAACGCGGCATCGAGCACCTCCGGCGTGGAGCGCGAGCCTAGCATGCATCACCCGGTGCGCCAGTGCGTGAACCGCCGGCGGCGCCGGTGCCCGACACGCCCGCGCTAGCGGTTCGCCAGCATGCCCTCGAGCCGCGCCCACGCTCCGTCCACGGTGAGCCGGGCCAGGCAGCGCAGGTCCTCGCAGGTGTCGCGATCGCACGGCGAGCACTCGACCCGCGACCAGTAGGCGCGGTGACCGTCGCGCTCCGGGTAGGGGAAGAACATCGCCGGCCGGTTGCGGCTCATCAGCCCGAGCGTGGGAGCCCCCGAGGCGACCGCCGTGTGCACGGGACCCGTGTCGCCACAGACGAATGCCGCACACAGCGACTGCATCGCGACGAAGCGCGCGATGGGCCAGCCTGCGATCAAACGGGCGCGTGCCTCCGGCACGCTGGCGAGCACAGCGCTGGCCATCTCGGTCTCGCCCGGGCCCGCCGAGACCAGCACGAACAGCTCCGGGTGCGCCGCGAGCGCGCGCTGCGCCAGGGCTGCGAAGCGGTCGGGCGCCCAGCGGCGTGTCGGCCAGCGAGCACCCGGGTGCAGGCCCAGCAGCCGGGCGTCGTCCGGCACACCGAGCGAGCGGAGCGCCGCGCGAGCCTCGGCGCGCGCGGCCTCGCCGACCTCGAGCCGCGGGGAGACCTCGCCCGCGGGCACCGGCCAGCCGAGCGCGCTCACCGAAGCGGCATGGAACGCGACCGACGACAGCGTGCGCGGCCGCGCGTGATGCGTGTAGAGCGCCGAGCGCCAGCCCTTGCCCGGGTAACCCACGCGCACGCGCGCGCCCGAGGCACGCGTCCACACCGCACTCCTCGGATTGCAGAAGAAGTCGAACGCCACGTCCGGCGCGAACGCACGCAGCCGTCGCACGAGCACGGCCGTCTCGCCGAGCGACGGCTTGGCCGGCACCGGGATCACCTCGGCGAATCGCGGATCACCCGCCAGGAGTGGCGCGAGCGGCGCTTCGGTGAGGTAGGCGGCCCGAGCCCCGGGGCAGGCGGCCAGCGCCGCGTCCACGGCGGGGAGTGTGAGGCACACGTCGCCCAGGAATCGCGGTCGGACGAACAGGATGCGCCGGACTTCCGAAGTCGGCACTGGCTTCACGGGCGGGCCTCGCTCAAGATGCGGGGACCGTAACCAAACCCACCCCCAGCCGCCAACGGGAGGTCTGCCGTGAAGCCAGCTCGCGAACCGGGACTCGAGACGCGCGCCGTCCACGGCCCGCACCAGGGCGCGACCGGTGCCATGAGCACGCCGATCGTGCACAGCGCCACGTTCTCGTTCGACTCGCTCGACGACATGGTGCTGGCCCAGCAGCAGAAGCACGCGGGCTCGTTCTATCAGCGCAATGGCCACCCCACCATCCATGCGACCGAGGAACGGCTGGCCGCGCTCGACGGAGCCGAGGACGCGCTGCTGTTCCCGTCGGGGATGGCCGCCATCAGCGCGGTGTTCCTCACTTTGCTCAAGTGCGGCGACCACGTCGTGTGCGTGGATCCCTGTTACGGCGGCACGCAGGCGCTGCTGGCGTGGGGACAGGAGCACTTCGGCTGGGAGCACACGTTCGTGGACTCGCGCCGACCGGAGACCTGGGCCGCAGCGTTCAAGCCGAACACGAAGCTCCTGCACCTGGAGTGCCCGATCAACCCGACGCTCGTGTGCTTCGACATCGCGGTGGCCGCACGCCTCGGGCACGACAAGGGCGCCACGGTCACGATCGACAACACCATCGCCTCGCCCGTCGGCCAGCAGCCGCTGGCACTCGGCTGTGACTACTCGCTCTACTCGGCGACCAAGTCGCTGGGCGGCCACAGCGACCTGCTCGCCGGCGTCGCGGTGGGCTCCCGGGCCGCGCTCGAACAGGTGTGCGAGACGCGCAGCGTGTTCGGGCCGATCGCCGAGCCGACCATGGCCTGGCTGTTGGAGCGCAGCCTCAAGACGCTGCCGTTGCGAGTGCGCGCCGCCAACGCGAACGCGCTCGAGCTGGCACGCCGCCTCCACGGCCACGCCGAGATCGCGCAGGTGTTCTACCCGGGCCTTCCGAACCACCCCAGCCACGCCATCGCCGCGAAGCAGATGAGGGAGGGCTTCGGACCGCTGCTGGCCTTCGACGTGAAGGGCGGAGCCGACGCGGCCCTGCGCGTGGTGAATGCGCTGCGAGTCATCCGGCACGGCGCGAGCATGGGCGGGGTCGAGTCGCTGGCGAGCCTCGCCGCCCACACGTCGCACAAGATGATCGGGCCCGAGGGCCGCAAGCGCGCCGGCATCCCCGAGGGCCTGGTCCGCATCTCGGCTGGCATCGAGACCGTGGACGACCTGTGGGCCGATCTCGAACAGGCGCTGGCGAAGGCGGCTGTGGTCGGAGCCTGACCGGCGGCGGTCCCACCGCGGGCGATGACCCTCGGCCGGCCCCCCGGCGCACGGCTCGGGCGGGCACTCGGGTCCCGCGGCGGTGATCCGGGCGATTTCCGCAGCGATTTCCGCGCATGGTATCCTCTTCCGCGCTCTCGGAAGTTCCCTAGACCACCTGCTGGAGGTTGCCTGTGAAGCGTGTCCTGCCGGTCCTCGCGGCGTTCGTCGCCCTCGTCCTGGCGCTGAGCGCCCATGCCGCCGAGACCAAGCCCGCCGCCAAGCCGGCGGCGAAGCCGGCCGCGGCTCCTGCCGTGACCGACTCGCTCGGGATGCTCGAGCGCGCGGTGGCGAAGGACTCGACCAAGTTCGACAACCTCTACCGGCTCGGCATCATGTACCTCGACCGCGAGAAGAACGACGAGGCTTCCAAGGTGTTCAGCAAGGCGAACCGCGTGAAGCCGAAGCAGGTCAAGGTGCTCGTGAACCTGGGCGTGGCGCTCGACAACCTGGGCCGCCCCGGCGAGGCGCAGGACTATTACAAGCAGGCCATCGCGCTGGCGCCCACGGACTCGCTGGCGAGCTGCCGGCTGGCCACGTCGCTCTACGCGCAGGGCAAGCACGGCGAGGCCATGACGCAGTTGCGCTCGCTGATCGAGAAGCAGCCGCGCTCTTACTGCGCCTACTTCACCATGGGCGTGGCGTTCGCCGATGCCGGGCTGTATCGCGACGCCATCCGCATGTGGAAGAAGGTCGTCGAGATCGCTCCCGCCTCGCCCGAAGCGCAGAGTGCGAAGGAGAGCATCGACGTGCTCGAGCGCTTCCTCGCAGGGAGTTAGCGCGCGCAGCGCGCGGCGCGCCGAGCCCATGCCGGATACGATCTACCTCGACCACAACGCCTCCACGCCGGTCCGCCCCGAGGTCGCCGAGGCCATGCAGCAGGCCCTGCGAGACCTCGGGGCGAATCCTTCGAGTGCGCACCGGGACGGCCAGCGCGTGCGCGCCGCGGTGGAGCACGCGCGCGAACAGGCTGCAGCGCTGGTGGGGGCGAAGCCCGCCGAGCTGGTGTTCGTCTCGGGCGGGACCGAGGGCGACCACCTCGCCATCGTGGGCAGCGCCTGGGCGCAGCGCGAGCGCAGCAAGCACGTGGCGTTCGCCGCCATCGAACATCATGCCGTGCACGGCGCAGCACACGTGCTGGAGAGCCTCGGCTGGACGCATTCGGTGCTGCCCTGCGAGCCGAGCGGGTTCACGCGGCCCGACGCGGTGAACGACCTGCCCGCGGGGGTGAGCGTGCTGTCGCTGATGCTGGCCAACAACGAGACCGGCGTGATGCAGCCGGTCGCGGCACTGGCGGCGCGGGCGCGGGCGCGCGGCATGCGCGTGCACTGCGACGCCGTGCAGGGGACGGGCAAGGTGCCGGTGGACTTCGAGTCGCTCGGCGTGGACTACCTCGTGTTCAGTGCGCACAAGTTCGGCGGGCCCAAGGGTGCCGGCGCGCTGGTGGTGCGCCGGGGCGCTCCGCTGGAGCCCCTGTTCCGCGGCAGCGCGCAGGAGCACGGGCTGCGCGGCGGGACCGAGAACGTGCCCGGCATCGTCGGCCTGGGCACGGCCGCCGAACTCGCGGCGCGCGGCCTGTCCGACGAGAGCGCGCGACTGCTGGCGTTGCGCAAGGGCTTCGAAGCCGAGTTGCGCCTGGCGGTGCCGGACCTGGTCGTGCATGGCGAGCAGGCCCCGCGGCTGCCGAACACCGTGAACGTGTCGTTCCCGGGTGCGCGCGCCGATCACATGCTGCTGGCACTCGATGCGCGCGGTGTGGCGGCGTCCGCCGGTGCCGCGTGCGCGAGCGGGGGCGTGGAGCCCTCGCCCGTGCTCGCCGCCATGGGCGTGCCGCGCGAGCTGGCGATCTGCGCACTGCGATTCTCGCTCGGGCGCACCACGCACGCCGACGACGTGGCCGCCGCGGTCACGCGCATCGCCGACGCCGTGCGCGCAGTGCGCGCCGCAACCGGGGCTCCCGCGTGAGCCGCCTGCGCGTGCTGGCCGCGATGAGCGGCGGCGTGGACTCGGCGGTGGCGGCGGCGCTGTTGGCGGAGCAGGGGCACGACGTGACCGGGGTCACGCTCAAGCTCGCGTGCTACGGCAAGACGCCGCTGTCCCCGCGCGCCTGCTGCACGCTGGACGCGATGGACGACGCGCGGCGCGTGGCCATGCGCATGGGCTTCACGTACCACGTTGTGGACGCGGAGGACGTGTTCCGCGAGCGTGTCATGCTGCCGTGGGTGGAAGGCTACGCCACCGGCCGCACGCTCTATCCGTGTGCCTCGTGCAACGAGCATCTCAAGTTCGGTGACCTGGTCCGCCGCATGGAACTCGCCGCCGCCGACCAGCTCGCCACGGGCCACTATGCGCGCGTCCGGCAGGAACCCGACGGCTCGTGGGCGCTGCTGCGCGCGCGCGACGCCGCCAAGGACCAGAGCTACGCGCTCGCGACGATCCCGTATTCGGTGCTCGCTCGCGTCGTGTTCCCGCTCGGCGAGCTCGAGAAGTCGGAGGTGCGCGCGCACGCGCAGCGGCTGGGGCTCTCGGTGTGGGACAAGCCCGAAAGCCAGGACCTGTGCTTCGTCCCGGACGGCGACTATGCCGGCTACATCACGGGCACCGTCGGCGAGACACGCGGCAGCGCGCCGGGCGCGTTCGTCGATGATCAGGGCCGTGTGCTGGGAACGCACCGCGGCATCGTCCACTACACGATCGGCCAGCGGAAGGGCCTCGGCATCGCGGCCGGATCAAGGCTCTATGTGGTGGCGATCGATCCGGCCGCCAACACCGTCAGGTTGGGCCCGCGCGAAGCCCTCGAGCGCAGCGGGCTCGTCACCGCGCGCGTGAACTGGCTCCTGCCCGCGCCGCCCGTGTCCGGCACGCGCGCGCACGTGCGCATCCGCTACAACCACGCCGGGGCGGCGGCCTCGCTGTGGCCGCGCGAGGACGGCACCGTCGAGGTGCGCTTCGATGAGCCGCAGCTCGCGGTCACACCCGGCCAGCTCGCCGTGATGTACGTGGGCGAGCGGTGCCTGGGCGGGGGCGAGATTGATCGCAGTCTGGTGGCCTCCGGCCACCCTGATGCCGAGGAAGACCGGGCCTACGGCCACGCAGACGGGGAGGTAGCCCGAGCGTCCGGCCCCGGCGTCGCGCGGGACGCCGCGGTCTCGGCGCCGGCCGCCAGCCGCGCATGAGCGTGCTGCAGACGCGCACGCTCGACCACTGCCTGGCTTGCGGTTCGCGGAGGCTCGCGCGCGTCGCGATGCGTTACGAGTGGCAGGGCGGCCGGTTCCCCGCGGCATGCTGCCGCGACTGCGGCATGCTGTTCCTGAGCGTGCAGCCCGTGGGGGAGACGCTGTCGCGCATGTATGCGGCGGAATACTTCGAACAGGACTTCCGCTGCGGCCGCAGCGACGCGCGCTCCACGGACGAGGCGGCGTTTCGCGCCGAGAACGACGGGCTGTTGGACCGCCTGGAGACCTTGCGCGGCCAGGGGCGGCTGCTCGAAGTGGGCTGTGCCAGCGGGCTGCTCTTGAAGCGCGCACGCGAACGCGGCTGGACGGTCACCGGCGTGGAGTTGTCCCCCGAGGCGGCGGAGCACGCCCGCTCGCTCGGCCTCGACGTGCACCTGGGCACGCTGCACGACGCGCGGCTTGCGACGGGTGCCTACGACGTGGTGTTCATGGGCGACGTGCTCGAGCACGTTCCGGACTGCCGCGAGACGCTCGCCGAGGTCGCGCGCGTGCTGGTGGCCGGCGGCCACGCCGTGGTGCGCGGACCCATCACCACGAACTCGCTCGCGCGGCGCGTGGGGCTGTTCCTTTATGGGCTAATGGGCCACGACATCGTGCTGGGCGAGCCGCCGTACCACCTGTGGGAGTTCCGTCCGGGCTCGCTGGTCGGGCTCGCAGAACGCTGCGGACTCGAACGCGTGGCCTTCGAGCAATCCAAGATCCCGCCCGGCCGGCCGCACGGACGAAAGAGCGCCGCGCAGGCGCTCGCCATGAACCTGTTGGACCACATGAACCTGCCCCTCACGCGCGCACTCGGCACGTTCGGGGACCGGGCGGTGCTGGTGGCTCGCAAACCGCTGCGCTGAAGCGTGCTGACGCGGGTCCTCCTGACCGCGGTCTTCCCGAGGGCCCTCCAATCCATCCTTGACTCGCGCGCTCTGCCGCGGAATCCTCTCTTGCAAGCCCGACCGGGCGATTCCCAGATGAGGTCGTATATGCACACACGCACTCTCCTCCGCCCGCTCGCGGCGCCGCTCGTCGCCCTGGCGCTGGCAGCCGCCTCGCAGGCCCAAGCGGTCGGGGACCCCCCGCCCGATCCCGACACCACCGCCATCGGTTTCATCCAGCACGTCCGGATCGGTACGCCCCCTTGCGACACGTGCCCGCCGCGCGTCTGCCCCGGCGAGCCGGTGCAGGTGACGATCTCGGGCGAGTTGCCCACTCCCTGCTACCAGTTCCGCGGTTTTCGGGAACTGCCCGTGGCGGCCCCGTTCACCGTGCTGCAAGCCGACTTCGTCGTGGACAGCTGCGGGATCGCCTGCCCCCGCGTGACGGTGCCGTTCGCGGCCTCGCTGTCGCTGCCGGGATCGTTCAACACTTCGGGCTTCTTCGTCCTGAACCATCAGGTGCGCAGCTGTCCCGACACGACCTTGGTGGATAGTTCGGAGACGCGCCAGTTCACGTACGCGATCGAGCCCAACTGTGTGGTGCCACCGCCGCTCGACTCGCTCGTGCGCTCGTTCGTGTCGTTCGAGGTCACGCCCGCCGTGCGCTGCCCCGGGGACTCGCTGATGCTCGTGATGCGGGAGAACGGCTGCCCGCCGTGCGTGCACCTGACATCGCTCTCGTACAACCCCGTGGACGGATTCCAGGCCGTCATGGAGTGGACCCCGCAATGCTTCGAGTTCCGGTGCGATACCGACACGCTGTCCACGCCGATCGGTGTCTTCGCCGCAGGTTCGCACCTGCTGCGGTTCCCCGTGATCGTGCGCGTGCTCGGCACGCCGAATCCGGATTCGATGATCACGTACACACAGCGCGTCGGGTTCACCGTGCCCCTGGAGTGCCCGGACGAGACGTGTGTGGATGCGTGGCTGCCACCTCGCGACAACCTCGAACCGGTCTGCGCGATCACGCTCCCACCCGGTGGTGTCGGCGACGTGAACATGCCGGTCCGGACGGGGTCGGCGATCTGGGGAGCACAGGGATGGCTGCGAGCCAACCGCCCGGTCCACATCCTGGACGTGAGCTACGCGGGCGCCACGCCCGGTACGCACGTGACGTGGAGCCGGGACGGTGACCTGGTGCGCTTCGTCGCGTTCACGACCAGTGCTGAGCCGATGATCCCCACGGGGAAGAGCGACTTCCTGCGCCTGACGATCCGCGTGGACTCGTTGAATGTCCTGATCGACCCGGCTCGAGCGCAGCTCTACGGGCTGCTCGAACAGGTCGCGGGCCGCAATGGCGAGAGCCTGGCGTTCTGCCCCCACGACGTGCGCCAGAGACCACCGTCGCTGGCCATCTGTATCGTGCCGCCCATCGATTCCTGCGACGCCAACGGCGACGGCCGCGCTGACGTGCGTGACCTGGTCAGCATGGTGCGCTGCCTGCAACCGGACACCACGCTCGACCTGCGCGTGTGCCCCGACTGCAACGGCGACAGCCTGTTCGACCTGACGGACCTGCTGTGCTGCGCGCGCCACATCCTGCGTGCGCCGCACGTGCCGCGCGACAGTGCGCACGCCAGCGCCGACGTGCGGGTGGCGTTCGGCACGTTCCGCCCCGACGGTGCGGGCTGGCGCGTTCCGGTCCGGCTCACCGGCGCGGGTGCGCTCGCCGGCTCGCTGCTGCGCCTGCGTTACCCGGCCGAGCGCTGGCGTGCGGACATCCCGATCGAGCTTTCGTCCGTGAAGGAAACGGCGGAATGGATGACGCTCGTGGACGTGGACGAGCCCGGCGTGGTGCAACTCGCCTGGCTCAAGCTCGCCGACGGCGAGACGTCGGAGCTGAGCTTCGAACTGGTGCTGCGCCCGCAGGGCGAGCCTCAATCCGAGGACGCCATCTCGGTCGAGGGAGCCGACCTGGTGCTGCCCGACGGGACGGCACTGAGGCCGTCCGAGGCGCTGCCGGTTGCCTCGCTCATCTCGCCGCTGGACCCGCCGAACACCACCCCGGCGCGACTCGAGCTGGGTCCGGCCAGGCCCAACCCGTTCAACACCAGCACGCGCTTCTCGGTGGGCCTGCCGCGCGAGTCGATGGTGGAGCTCACGGTACACGACGTCGCCGGCCGCACGGTCGCCACGCTGGCACGCGGGCGGTTCGCGGCGGGCGTGCGTGAGTTCGCATGGAAGAGCGCGAGCGCACGCGATGGCGTCTACTTCATCCGGCTGAGCGTGGACGGGGTCGTACTGTCCCAGCGGGTGGCACTCCTGCGAACCGGCCGCTGAGCCGGCTGGATCCGCACTCGGGCGGCGCGGTGTTCCCCGCGCCGCCCGAACGCTTGCGGGAGCGAGCCCCCGTCACCGCGCAGCGTTCGCGTCAGCTCCCGAGCTTCAGCTGCAGCAGTCCGGATCACCCGCGCGCGGCGTCGGCGCTCACTTGCCGGCCAGCACGGCCCTGAAGCGAGGTTCGTCGCGGAGCGAGGCGAGATCGGGGTCGCGCGCCCAGCTCGAGCGGTCCCCGCGGTAGCCCTCGGCGGCCTGTTCCAGCAGCGTCAGTGCGCGCTCTTTCTCGCCGAGCCGCGCGCGGCAGCACGCGGCGTTGTAGCGGTGAGCACCCTGTTGCCCGCCCAGCTTCGCGGCGCGTTCGAACTCGTTCGCGGCGCGCGCGAAGTCCTGCGTCTGGTACAGCGCCTGGGCCAGGATGGCCGCGGCCCCGCCGTCTTCGGGGGCGACCGCCACCCAGGATTCGGCGGCGCGCAGCGCGGCAGGCCAGTCTCGAGCCGCCGAGAGCCGGCGCGACGCGCGCTCCTCGGGGTAGGCCGCACGGGCACGGATGCCCTCCGGCGACAGCTCGTGCTCCATGAAGTCGAGCGTGGTCTCGACGACCGAACGCGACAGGGCATTGTCCTCGAACGCGTCGAACGCGTGATGCAGGCTGGGCAGGTCGATCCACGTGAGCGGCGCGCCCACGCGCACCGCCTTGGCCGCGTAGGCCGCCATCGCCTGGTTCATGGCGGGCATGTCCAGGCCCGCGCGTGCCAGCAGCATCGGTTTGTCCGGGTCCATGGCCGCGGTGTCGGTGACGCCGTAGTACATGACGACGGCCCGGATGCGCCGAGCGGGGTCCATGGCGAACGGCAGGCCCTCGCTCACGTGCATCGAACAGCCCCAGATGGCGATGCGATCGGGATCGATCCCGTACCTGGCGGCGTTCGCACGCAGGTGCTCGAGCGCCGAACCCATCTCGGCGGTGGCATGCCCGGCGGCCGCGTCGGGCACCATGGCGGCCAGGCCGCGCGTGGTCGCCAGCCGCGCCCAGTCCCGATAGATGCCCCACTTGCGCTGCGGGGGGTTGGTCCCGCTTCCGCCGTTGAAGAAGATCACCGCGGGCACCGGCTTCGCGCTCGTCGCACCCGGCGGGAGGAACAGGTCGAAGCCGCGCAAGCTGTCCGCGGCCGTCCGGTAGGTGAGGTCGTTGCTCTCGACGGCGCGCTCCATGCCCGTCACCCGGAGCACGCAACGAGTCTGCCGCGGGTCCGAGGGCCGGGCCTGTTGCGCGCGCGCGGCAGTACCGCTGAGTGCCAGCAGCGCGGTGAGCGAAACGGCCAGCGGGTGTGTGCGCATCGAGAACCTCCGTCGAGGGTGCCTCGCGCCAGAGGTTGCTCTCCCGGCACACACACTCCGAACGAAATCCGCCCAGCGCGGGGAATGGCGCGACGGCGGATGTGTCCCGCCGTGATCGCCACACCTCCGCGGCCGGCAGCGCTCACGAGCGCGGCTTGGCAGCTCGCGCACCGCACCCGCGCGGGCCAACGGCGCTTCCGTTGACACCACCCGCGCGCGCTCCCTACGGTCCGCGGATGGTCCCTGCACGCGAGTCCACCCCTGCCGTCGAGACACGCGCGCTCCGCCGCGTGTTCAAGGGCTCGCGCGGTTCGGGTGAGGTGGTGGCGCTGGCCGGAATAGACCTGCGCATCGAACACGGCGAGGTGTTCGGCCTCCTGGGCCCGAACGGTGCCGGCAAGACCACGTGCATCAAGATCCTCAACACATTGCTCTACCCCTCCAGCGGCGAGGCGCGCGTGGCGGGGCACGACGTCGTTCGCGAGGCGGCCGAGGTTCGCAGGCGCATCGCGCTGGTCTCGGGCGGCGAGAACGCGGGCTATGGCATCCTGACCGTGCGCGAGTGCCTGTGGATGTTCTCGCAGTTCTACGGCGTGACGTCCGCCGAGGCGGGACCGCGCGTGGACCGGCTGCTGGCGGCCGTGGGGCTCAGCTCGCTCGCGGGCACGCTCATCAACCGGCTCTCCACGGGCCAGCGCCAGCGCATGAACTTCGCGCGCGGATTCGTGTCCGACCCCGAGATCCTGTTCCTGGACGAGCCCACGCTGGGCATGGACGTGAACGCCGCCCGGGAGTTGCGCGAGTTCGTCATGACGTGGGTACGCGAGCGCGAGGGCCGGACGGTGCTGCTCACCACCCACTACATGGCCGAGGCGGACCAGATGTGCGACCGCATCGCCATCATCGACCACGGCCTCGTGCGTGCCTGCGACACGCCGGCGGCCCTGCGGCGCTCGGTCGAAGGCGGCCAGCACGTCGAGCTGGAGGTGCTGGGCGTGCCCGAGGGGCTGTCCGAAGTGGACGGGGTGCCGATCGCGCTGGGCGCTCCGCACCCGGAGCGTGGCACCCACACGATCAAGCTGCGGCTGTCCGACGGCGGCCGGCTGCCGCTGCTCCTGCGTTCGCTGGAGGAGCGCGGCGTGGCGGTGCGCGGCGTCTCGACCCGCGAGACCAGCCTCGAGGACGCGTTCATCGCCATCGTCGGCCGCGGCCTCGACGACACCGGCGCCGGCTCATGAAGACGCCGCGCGGCGACACCGCGGGTGCGGCGCCGGCGCTCGCCGTGCGTCACACGGGAGCGCGGCTGTTCGTCCAGGCGATGCTGGCGCGCGCCCACGTTCGCATCCTGGGATCGCTGCGGGAACCCACCTGGATCGTCTCGGACGCGATCTTCCCCAACCTCGGCATGTGCGCGTTCGTGCTGCTCTACCGCGCGCTCGGCGCACCGCGCTCGTACGAGGCACTCGCGGTGGTGGGAGGGGTGCTCACGACGTACTGGCTCAACGTGGTCTGGGGCATGGGCGCGCAGCTCTACTGGGAGAAGCAGTCGGGGCAGTTGCAGCTCTACTTCGTCGCGCCGTGTTCGCGCATGGCGATCCTGTCCGGCATGGCCATCGGCGGGCTCGTGGCAACACTGCTGCGTTCGCTCGTGGGTGTGGCGATCGGGGTGTGGGTGTTCCACATCGAGGTGGCGCCGTTCTCGCCGTGGGTGTTGGCCGGGGTGTTCCTGCTCACCATGGTGGCGCTCTATGCGCTCGGTATGATGCTGTCGAGCGTGTTCCTGCTGTTCGGCCGCGAAGCGTGGCACACGGCGAACGCGCTGCAGGAGCCGGTCTACTTCCTGTCCGGGCTCTACTTCCCGATCCGTTCGCTCGGGGCCCTCGGCATGGCCGCGGCGGGCGTGCTCCCGCTCACACTCGGCACCGACGCGCTGCGCCAGGTCCTGATGGGGCCGGCGGCGCAGGGGCTGTTGCCGCTGCCGGTCGAGGCGGCAGCACTCGCCGGCTTCGGGGTGCTGTTCCTGTGGCTCGCCGGGCGCGCGCTCGAGTACCTCGAAGCACTCTCCAAGCGCGAGGGAAGGCTCACGCAGCGATGGCAATGACGCTCGCCTCGCTGCGCACGTCGCTCGCGCGCACGCGCACGGCGGCCTGGCTCGGCTGGCAGGTCGAAGGCAACTGGGCGGACCCGGTGCTGTTCAGCATCTACGTGCTCGCGCGCCCGCTCGCCACCGCGCTGATCCTCGCCGTCATGTACCACTCGGTGAAGGGCCACGGCGTCGACTCGGCCGTGTTCGTCGGTTTCTTCGTCGCCAATGCGTTCCACGCCTACGTCAATACCGTGCTCGTGGGGCTCGGCTGGGCGGTGTTCGAGGAACGCGAGGAGTACGAGACGCTCAAGTACGTGTATGCCTCGCCCGTCGGCATGTTCACCTACCTCGCCGGGCGCTCGGTGGTGAAGTTCGCGCTCGCCACGGTGAGCGTGCTGGTCACGCTGGGTGTGGGCTGGTGGCTGCTGGGCGTGCGCTGGGACTGGGCGGCGGTGCAGGGACTGCCGCTGGCCATCGCCGTGGTCGCAGGCCTGGCCTCGACGCTGTTCTGCGGCTTCCTGCTCGCCGGCTGGGCGCTGGTGCTCACGCGTGCCGCCATGGTCGTGCTGGAAGGCACGACGCTCGCATCGTACCTGCTGTGCGGTGTGATCTTCCCGGTGGACCTGCTGCCCGGGCCCATCCAGGCGATCGCCCTCGCACTGCCGTTCACGTGGTGGTACGAGGCGCTGCGGCGCTTCCTGGCGGGCCACGGCACGCGCGGACTCATGGAGCGATTCAGCGACCTCCAGGTGCTGTGCGTGCTCGTGGGCCTCACGCTGGCGTTCGCGCTGCTCGCGCGCTGGGGCTACTTCGCGTTCGAGCGCCGCGCCCGGCAACTCGGACGGCTGGACCAGACGACGCTCTTCTAGAAGTGGAGCGCATCCCGCCCATGGGCCCCGCTCGCCGTGCGGGTGCCGAACTCCGGTCACGCGCCCGTCCGCGCAACGCCGGACGCTGCATCCCGCACGCCCTGGGGCAGGTGGCGCAGCGCCGGCGGTGAGGTCTCGCTCGTGATGGCTTTCACTTGCGGGCGCGAACCCGTTGCGCGGCAGCGTGGCTCGGGGATTGCGTCTCTGTTAAGCGGCCCGGGTGTCCCGGGCCCGCCTCCGTGCGCGAGATCCGAGTTCCGACTTCAGGGGGAGCGCCTTGCTCATCGTCCTTATCCTCGCGGCCAGTCTGTCGGCCGTCGTCTCCGGCACGGCCGTGGCGGGTGACGACACCCCACAGTCGACGCCGGTCGCCGTCAACGCGTCGCAGCCGGAATCGGTTCCCGCCGAGCGTCCCAAGGTGGGAACCGGGCATCGCGCTCCGGACTTCCAGTACCAATCGTACGATCAGCTCTGGCAGAACCTGCACAACGTGCTCGAGCACGGCGACGTGCTGTTGGTCTTCGGCGCGAGCGACGTGGACCTGCGCACGATCGAGCGCGAGCGCGAGATCCTGTTGCGAACGGGCGTCACACCGCTGGCCGTGGTCGAGAAGAACGAACGCGACGTGTGGGCGACCGTGCGCCGGCTGGGCCTCACGTTCAGCCTGCTCTCGGACCCGCGCGGCGTGATCGGCGATCAGTACGGGCTGTTCGACGCCAGCCTTGGCCGCTCGCAGACGGCGTGGTTCGTGATCGACAAGAAGGGCAAGGTGCGACAGTCGGGCACGACGATGCCGCGTCAGTCCTGGCCCACGGTCGCAGCCCTGGCACTGGGCCGTTCGGTGCCCGGCGGAGTGAAGTCGACGTCCTCGCGCTGAGATTCCGCGACCATCCCCCGCGGTGAACGCGGCCCGGGAGCTCCAGCCCGGGCCGCGCGTCGTTCTCGGCGCCGGTTGCCCCCGGCGGCCCATGATCCGTCGCGCAGTTGCGCGCACGGCGCGGGCAGGCTAAGTTCCGCGGCCCCGGTGAATGGGGTAGGGCCTCACGGATCACTCGCGTTTCCCGCCATGCCTCGCGACCGGCGCATCTTGAGCGCCCGTCGGGGGTTGCGTATAGTCCCTCGCTTGGACGGACACGCGGAGGGATGGCCGAGTGGTTTAAGGCGACGGTCTTGAAAACCGTTGAGCGAAAGCTCCGTGGGTTCGAATCCTACTCCCTCCGCCAGTGACTTCACGGAGTGGTGGCCGAGAGGCTGAAGGCGGCGGTTTGCTAAACCGTTATACGGCTTAACACCGTATCGGAGGTTCGAATCCTCTCCACTCCGCCAGTGCGCCGGGGGCTGCGTCAAGCCCCTTGAACCGCCTCATGGGATGAGGTGGGCCCATAGCTCAATTGGATAGAGCGTCTGACTACGGATCAGAAGGTTGGGGGTTCAAATCCTCCTGGGCCCGCCATACATCCCCGCGCCGCGAGACCGCGCCGGCGCGTGCGGGCCGCGCCGGCGGCCCGGTACACTGACGGGACCCCCGGATAGGCTGTCGAAGCGCTCCCCGCAGCTGGAGGTCCTGTCCATGCGCCCGTCGCGCCTGCTCTCGATCACCACGTTCCTGCTGACGCTGGCCGCGGCCCCGGCCCCCGCCGCCGACAAGCCCAAGACCGGCGGTAATGACCTCGTCTGGGTGTCGCCGGACCTGGCGAGCTATCCGGTGGCGAGCATCGCGATGCTGCCCGTGGTCATGTTCAACGACAATGCCGAACAGCGGAAGCTCATCGAGAGCGCCGTCGGCCAGGCGCTCAAGACCAGCGGTCACCGCTGGGTCTCGCCGTTCATCGTGCGCGACAACCTGATGCACGCCGGCGGGGACTCGCTGCTCAAGGCACTCAACAGCAAGGTGCTCGCCGCGCCGCGCCTGGACTCGCTGGACGCACCGTTCATCTCGCGCACACTCCGCGCGCGCGCGCTGCTCACGGTGCGTGCCGACCAGATGGAACAGCTGCAGCTCGAGATGAACCTGTCCGGCCGCCCCACCACGACGGTGCAGCTGCGGGCGGCGCTCGTGGATTCGACCGGCCGGCTGTTGTGGGCCGTGAGCAGCACCGAGACGCTCGAGGGCCAGCGCCAGGAGGCGGGCGGCAACATCATCGGCATCAAGGCCTCGGGCCTCAACACCACGGCGGTCGGACTCTCCACGTCTGCGCCGCCGTTCCCCGAGGTGCTGAGCAAGGTCGCGCAGCGCTGGGCCCTCGTGTTCCCGCAACGCGCGAAGCCGGACACCGCGCGCACGTCGCCGTAGCGCCCGATGCTGATCGTGGACGACGAGTCCGGCATGCGCGCCGCCCTGCGCGAGGCGCAGGAATCGCTGCGCCGAGACGAGGTGCCGGTGGGCTGCGTCGTCGTCCACGACGGACTCGTGATCGGCCGCGGCCACAACCAGGTCGAGGCACTCCAGGATGCCACCGCGCACGCCGAGGTGCTGGCGATCGGGGCGGCGTCGAATGCGCTCGGCAGCTGGCGGCTGTCGGACTGCACCCTGTACGTCACACTCGAACCCTGCTCCATGTGCGCGGGCGCGATCGTGCTGGCGAGACTCGGCCGGCTCGTCTACGGCGCCACCGACCCCAAGGCCGGCGCGTGCGGCTCGGTCCTGGACGTGGTGGGGGAGCGAAGGCTCAATCATCGCGTGTCGGTCACGCACGGTGTGCTGGCGGGAGAATGCGGCGAGTTGCTGCGCGAGTTCTTCCGCCGCAAGCGCAAGGCGGCACTGCGGCTGGCCGAAGGCGAGTCCGGCGGGGTCGGCGACCCCGAAGGCTGAGCGCGGCGGGTCACGGCGGGCGCACTTGCCCGATGCGGGCGGGTCATTGGCGCTGGACCGCCCCCCGACGCTAGATTGCGCGCACTCACGAGCTACCAGGGAGGGCACGGCATGAAGACGGTGCGATTCTCGACGAGCGGCGGGCGGATCTCGGCTGGCGTGAAGGTGTCGGCGAAGCGAGAGGGCAGCTACGAGCTGCGGCTCTGGGAACGGGAGACCAACGCGCTGGTCGCGGGTTCGCCGTGGTACGGCCACTTCCTCAACAACGACACCGACGACTGGCCGCTGCCGCGCCCCAATGCGGATGACGACGGCCGCGTGCTCCAGTGCCTGGTCGCGCTGTCGCTGCCGCCCGAGGTGCGTTCGGCGACGGTGAGCCTCGTGATCATGCAGGACGGCGAGGAGATCGGCCGCGAGGCGAAGGACCTGCCCGAAGGTCTCGAGGACTACCAGCTCTCGCTCTGGGTCCAGCTCCGCAAGGGCGCCTGAGCCGCAACGTCACCGGCGGCCAGGCGAAACGGACGGGCGTTCAGGCCGCGGCGACGCGTGAGCGCAGCCCGCGCACGATCGCGAGGAAGATCGCGAGATAGTCCCGGGCCTCGCGCGTCTGGAGGAAGTTGCGCCGCACGTGCTCCCGCCCCGCGATGCCCAACTGGCGGCGCAGCCCGGGTTCGCGCAGCACCCGCACGATCTGCGCGGCGCAACCCTCGGGGGAACGCACCAGCAGTCCGGTGCGCTCGTGCAGGACCTGGAGCGGGATGCCGCCCACCGCGCTCGCGACCACCGCCCGGCGCTTCCACAGTCCCTCGGCGATCGTGAGCGCGAAGCCCTCGCGCAGCGACTTCTGCACCAGCACCGTCGAGCGGCGCTGCAGCGCGTTGATGACGCGGTGCGCGTCCGGCGGCAGCGTGAGCACGCTCACGTCGTCGTGCCCCTGGGCGGCCTCACGCACCTCGGCCAGCACGGTCGCGCCCTCGGGGTCGTCATCCGCGGTGCCGCCCGCCAGCACCAGGTGTGCGCGCTCCTGGCGCCGCGCCAGCCGGAACGCCCGCAGCACGCCAATCGGATCCTTGAGCCGGTCGAAGCGCGACACCTGGGTGACCCACGGCACGCCGTCGGGCAGGCCGAACGGGGCGAGCGTCTCGTCGATCTCCTGCGTGGTCAGCTCCGCGTTCTTCGCCGACAGCGGGTCGATCGAGGGCGGCACGAGGAAGCCCGGCGCGACGCGCGGCATGAACGCGGCATGCGAGTAGATGGCCGCCTCGTAGTGCCCGGCGCGCGAGGTGACGAGGTCCAGCGCGCCCGGCTCGGCCCGCTCGAGATCGATATGGCAGCGCCACACCCAGTGCTGGCCGCGCTCGCGCCGCGTCTCGACGATGGCGGCCGGCTGGGGGTCGTGGATCATGATGAGGTCGGCGTCCAGTTCGAGCTCGGCCGCCGCACGGCGATTGATGGCCCGGTAGTGGTCATGCTCCTCGGCCGTCGGCGCGGACCCCAGTCCGTGCAGCGCGTTGTGGAGCTTCTTGCTGATGCCGTAGAAGCGGTCGTCGCCGGACATCACCTCCCAGGTCGTGGGCACGCCGAGAGCCTGTAAGAGCGGGACCAGGCGATGCAGGATCTCCGCCACGCCGCCGCCCACCGCCGTCGAGTTCACCATCACCATGCGATGCCCGCTCAACTCGCGCGCGAGCGACTCGAGCTCGCGCAACGGTCCGTCCCCCGCGACCTCGCGGAGCTGTTCGAGCAGCGGGCCCGCGGGAGCGGTCACGACGCGGCTCATGGCGTGTCCTCCTCGTGCGTGAGACGCCGAACCAGCATCGCGGCCGCGCCGCGCGCCGCGTCGCGCCGGCGCTGCTCGGGCGGGCCGTCCGCGGACACCACGCGGCGCGAGGCCTGGCTCAGCCGCCAGCGCTTGCGGAACCGCGTTCGCGCGAGCTCCACGCCCAGGCCCCACTCGGTGCATGCAGCCAGCCGCTCGGCGAGCGCGCTCTCGCCGCGAAGTCGCAGCCACTCGAGCAGCGTCGATGAGCCTTCGGAGTCCCAGGGTTCCTCGTGCAGATGGTGGAACCAGATCGCGGGCTCCCGTTCGAGCAGCGCGGCCACCGCGGCGCGCGGGTCGTCGAAGGGTTCGCCCGAGCGGTAATGCACCGGGACCGCCGACAGGAACGTGAACTCGGCTCCCGGCGGGGCTTCGCGCGCGCCGCGGCGGCGCGCGGGCACGGAACCCAGCACCTCGAGCATCGCCTCGCGCACCGCGGTGGCGCGCGGGAATGCAGTGCCCACGGCGAGCCACAGCCGCTCGGCCGTCTCCGGATCCTGGAGCGCGGTCGCGATCCAGTGGCTCAGGTCATCCATGACCTGCCCCTGCAGCGTCGCGTCGCGCAGCAGCCGGCACACGCTGTGTGCGAACAACACCTCATCGGGGGCCGCGCCGACGCGTTCGAGCATCGCGTCCAGCCCGGCGACCGGCTCGCCCCATGGGCGCAGGAGGTGGGTCACGCCCACCAGTTGGAACGGTTCGCGGCCCGTGGTCATCGGGGCGGACGCGGTTCCGAGTCCTCGAGCGCGCGCAGGTACTCGACCAGGAAGTCGCGCGCCAGCTCACGGCAGCCGAGCCCGAACGCCAGCGCCAGGCCGAGCCCCGCGGCACCCGCGGCGATCACTCCCAGCGCCATGACGAACTGGGCCGCGAACCCGAGTTGGTCCAACGCCAGCAGGATCGAGAACACCATCAGCGTGAGCGTGACGACCTGGCCCTGGAAGCGGGCGGCGCGCACGCCCGCGCGGTCCAGCAGGTGCCGCAGCATGGCGCCGAGCGTGAGGGCGAGCACCGCGCCCATGGCGAGCAGGAGCGCCGAGGTGATGATGCGCGGGACCACCTCCTCGAGCCGCGCGCCCACCGACGAGGCGAGCGTGAGGCCGAGCAGCTCCGAGCCGAACAGCGCGACCAGCAGCCACACCGATCCGCGCACCGCGGCCGTCACGGCCCGCGACGGCTGCAGCCGGAAGGTGCCCGGCTCTCCGAGCAGCCGCTGCACCCCCTCGTCGAAGTGCACCAGTCGCAGCAGCGCGCGCGACGCGGCGGCCGCGATCGCGGCCGCCAGCCACGCCCCCAGGATCAGCGCGGCCGCGACCAGCACGATCACGCCCGCCCGGCGGGCGAACTCGAGCGTGCGCTCACCGGTCGCCGTGGCGTGTTCCCACAGGGACGCTTGCAGGATCCACGTCATCGTCATGAGTCACCTCCCGCGTCGGGTCTCCCGTCCGCGGCGGCCACCTGCCCGCCGGGGTCGGGTGCATCCGGAGGCCGGAAAGCCGCCGGGGTCCGCAGGCCGAGGCCGACGATCGTGTCGAGGACCTCGAGCGTCCAGTCGAAGATGTTGCGGCGCAGCACGGTCTCGCGCAGCCGTCCCATGCGCTCGCGGCGCTCGGCCTCGGGGGTGTCCAGCGCCTGGGCGAGCGCGTCGGCCATGCCTTCCTGGTCGTAAGGCGACACGATCCACGCCGGCTCGAGCTCACGCGCGGCACCGGTGAACGGCGACAGCACGAGCGCGCCGTCGAGATCGGGCGAGGCCGCCACGTACTCCTTGGCCACCAGGTTCATGCCGTCGTGCAGCGACGTCACCATGCACACGTCCGCGAGCCGGTAGAGCGGCACCAGCTCGCGGAAGTCGAGGTTGCGCTCGATCAGGTGCACGGTCGGTCCCGACTCGCGCGGGTAGCGGCGGTTGAGCGTCTGGGTCCACGCCCGCACGCTGTCGCCGACCGCGCGATACTCGGGCAGCTCGATGCGCGACGGCACCGCGACCTGGATGAACACGACGCG
>Ga0075429_100000811_pt1 | contig 24552 bp, 17 predicted proteins | sample RhiMetdeltSRZDD3_FD_75295 | JGI IMG/M metagenome (GOLD analysis project Ga0075429, IMG submission 75295) | Populus rhizosphere microbial communities from Tennessee, USA - Rhizosphere MetaG P. deltoides SRZDD3 | ecosystem: Host-associated > Plants > Roots > Rhizosphere > Soil | place: USA... | reverse complement strand
CAGAATGGCCGGGTGACGATCGTGTACGTCATCGACGGCGCACAGGTGACCACGCTGGAGGACTTCTGGCGGATCATCGGCGCGGCCGTCAACGGACCGGACGGCTACTTCGGCGGCAACCTCGATGCCCTGAACGACTGCCTCCACGGCGGGTTCGGTACGCCGGAGGACGGCGACTTCGTCTTCGAGTGGCGGAACCACGAGGCGTCCCGCCGCGATCTCGGGTACCCGGAGACCGTCCGCCAGCTCGAGCGCCGCCTCGCGCGCTGCCACCCCACGAACCGCCCGAGGGTCGCGCTCGAGCTGGCCGCTGCCCGGCTGGGTACCGGGCCGACGGTGTTCGACTGGCTCGTCGAGATCATCGGCACAGAGCACGGCAAGCTCCGGCTCGCGTAACAATGGTCCGGTGACCGCTCCGGATGACCTGCAGCCCGGCCTCGAGGTGCTGGGCGTGCTCGCCGATCCGGTACGGCGGGCGGCGTACCGGGTGGTCGTCGCGGGCGACGGCGCGCCCGTGGGTCGCGAGGAGGTCGCGGCGGCACTGGGCGTGGGCCGTACGCTCGCCGCCTTCCACCTCGACAAGCTCGTCGATGCCGGGCTGCTGGACGTGTCGTTCGCCCGGCGGTCCGGCCGGTCGGGTCCGGGCGCGGGGCGACCGGCGAAGCTGTACCGGCGAGCGGTAACCGAGCACGCGGTGAGCGTGCCGCCGCGGGCGTACCGGTTCGCCGCCGGGCTGCTCGCCGAGGCAGTGGAACGGGCCGGCGCCGATGCGGTCCTCTACGACGTGGCCCGCGAGCACGGCCGGTCGGCGGGAGCGCACGGCGATCTCGTCGAGGCGCTGGAGGCACAGGGGTACGAGCCGGTGCGCGAGGGGGACCGGATACGGCTGCGGAACTGTCCGTTCCACCGGCTGGCCGAGGACTTCCCGCCGGTCGTCTGCGGCATGAACCTGGCGCTCCTACAGGGGTTGCTGGAGGGCACCGGGTGGCGAGCGGCGATCGAACCGGTGGCTGACGACTGCTGTGTCGTTATTTCTAAAACTAACGATGGTTGACATAGAATCACCGGCGTGGATGCTGGCAGTACAACCCATCACCTGGCACAGCTCAACGTCGGCAGGCCCGTGGCGCCGCTGGACGATCCGGTCATGGCGGACTTCATGGCCGGCCTGGAACCGCTCAACGCGTTGGCCGATGGGACGCCCGGGTTCGTCTGGAGACTGACCGGGGACGGCGAACCGGACGCCACCGGGCTGCGGCCGTTCGGCCCGGACATCATGGTGAACATGTCGGTCTGGACGACCGTCGAGGCGCTACGGGGGTACGTGTACCGCACCGCGCACCTGGACTCCGTCCGCCGCCGCCACGAGTGGTTCACCCACGACGGACTCGACCCGTACCTCGTGCTCTGGTGGATCCCCGCCGGCACGATTCCCACGCTCGCCGACGCGTGGGAGCGGCTGGACCTGCTGCGTCGCAACGGACCCGGGCCGGACGCGTTCACGCTGCGGCAGCCCTATCCGGCACCGGTATAACCGGAACGCCCGCGGTACGGGTAGCGTCCAAGACCTATGCGTCGAGTCGTCGCCGCGATGCTTGCCCTCGCCACCCTGGCCGCCGGTTGCGCGCGACCGGCGCCGCAGCCGGCCGCGGCTTTGTCGCCCTCCCCACCCGGGGACGCCGCGCCGGACAAGGACGCGATCGTGCTCGTGCCGGATGGCTACACCGGCCGGTTCCGGGCCTTCGGCACGGTGTTGGAGAACGTGTCCGCGGACGGACCGAAGCACGGACCCCAGCTGTGCGGCGGCGTCCAGCAGTCGTTGCCCCCGCAGTGCAGCGGCCTGGACGTCGCGGACTGGTCCTGGTCGGCCGTGCCGCACGAGTCCGCACAGGGCGCGAAGTGGGGCGACTACGAGGTGATCGTCACCCTCGATGCCGGCCGGAACCGGCTGACGTTGAAGGCGACACCGGTAGTACCGGTTCCGCCAACGGGTGATCCGACCGTGGGGCGGCCCGAGCCGAACACCCCGTGTCCGGCACCGCCGGGTGGCTGGCGGCCAGTGGACCCGACGCGGGCCACCGATGGGGCGCTGCAGGCCGCGGTCGAGCTCGCCCGCGGCAGCAAGGACTTCGCCGGCGTCTGGATCGACCAGAACCAGCCCGTGGTCACCGAGCGGACGGCCAACGACCCGACCAAGCTGATCCTGACCGTGGCCTACCGGACGGACCTCGCTCGGCACGAGGCCGAGCTGCGCCAGGTCTGGGGTGGCGCGCTGTGTGTCGTCGCGGGCGGGCGGACGCACGCCGAGCTGTTGCGGATCCTGCGCGAAACCGTTCGGCTGCCGGGCGTGCGCGGCGGTGGCGTCGACGAGATACGCAACGCCGTCAGCCTCGACGTCTGGGTCGCGTGGCAGTCCCGGCAGCGCGACCTCGACTCCCGCCACGGTTCCGGTGCGGTGCGTCAGGAACCTTTGCTGAAGCCGATCGACCTGTCGGGGTGACGGGACGCCGCGATGATCTCGGCGTACCGGTACCCGCTGGCCTTGACCGTGCGGCGCTGCGTGGCGTAGTCGACGTGGACGAGCCCGAAGCGCTTGTCGTACCCGTACGCCCACTCGAAGTTGTCGAGCAACGACCAGACGAAGTACCCGGCGACCGGCACCCCGCGGGCGGCCGCCGCGACGCACGCCTCGATGTGCTGTTCGAGGTAGTCGGTGCGTTCCTTGTCCTCGACCGTGCCCGCCTCGGTCACCTTGTCGGGCCAGGCCGCGCCGCTCTCGGTCACGAAGATGCGCGCCGGGCCGTAGTCCGCGTCGACGCGCACGAGCAACTGCTCGAGGCCGGCCGCGTACGCCTCCCAACCCATCGCGGTCTCCCGCGAACCGGGAACAGGCACCTGACGCGCGAACGGCGCCGGCCCATCCGGATCGTCCACGACCACCACGCGGAAGTAGTAGTTGACCCCGAGGAACTCGGTCGGCGTCGCGATGCGCTCGAGGTCGCCGTCGCGCACCGGCGGCGCGATGCCGTACGTGCGCAGCATGTCGTCCGGATAACCGCGCCCGTACAGCGGATCGAGCCACCAGCGGTTGGTGTGCCCGTCGGCGCGGACGGCCGCCGCCACGTCTTCGGCCCGGTCGGTCGCCGGCTCGCACGGGCTGAGGTTGCACACGATGCCGACGGTCGCCGGCAGCCGGGCCGATGCGCGTACCGCCTCCGTGGCCAGCCCGTGTCCGAGCAGCACGTGATGCGATGCCGCGACCGCGCGGGTCAGGTCCTGTTCACCGGGTGCCATGCGCCCCTCGAGGTGCCCGATCCAGGCGACGCACAGCGGCTCGTTGACCGTGCACCAGTGGCTGACCCGGTCGCCCAGCGCGGTCGCGACGGTCGCGGCGTAGTCGGCGAACGCCGCGGCCGTGTCCCGCCGCGGCCACCCGCCGGCGTCCTGCAACACCTGCGGCAGGTCCCAGTGGTACAGCGTCACGAACGGCTCGATCCCGTTGGCCAGCACGGCATCCACGAGCCGGTCGTAGAACGCGAGGCCCGCCGCGTTCGGCCGGCCGGTGCCGTCGGGCAAGACACGGGGCCAGGCAACGGAGAAACGGTACGCGTCGACGCCGAGCCGCCGCAGCAGAGCCACGTCCTCGGGCCACCGGTGATAGTGGTCGCAGGCGACGTCACCGGTGTCCGCGTTGTCGATCGCACCCGGTACGCGACAGAACGTGTCCCATATGGACGGTGACCGGCCGGCCGCGTCCACCGCCCCCTCGACCTGGTAGGCCGACGTGGCCACACCCCACAAAAAATCCCTCACTTGACGGCTCCCGCGGTGAGCCCGGCGACGAAATACCGTTGCAGGAACAGGAAACCGGCCACCACCGGGACGCTCACGACGAGGGACGCGGCCATTACCTGGTTCCAGTACACGAGGTACTGGGTCGAGTAGCCCTGCAGGCCCACGGCCAACGTGCGCGACTGACCGTCGGTCATCACCGAGGCGAACAGCACCTCGCCCCACGCCGTCATGAACGCGTACACGGTGACCGCGACGATGCCCGGTACCGCCGACGGCAGGATCACCTGGGCCAGGGTGCGCAACGGTCCGGCGCCGTCGACCGCGGCCGCCTCGTCCAGCCCGCGCGGGATCGAGTCGAAGTACCCGGTGAGCATCCAGATGGAGAACGGCAGCGAGAACGTGAGGTACGTGATGATGAGCCCGGTACGGCTCGCGTACAGCTCGATGCCGGTGGCGTTGCCGAGGTTGACGTAGATGAGGAACAGCGGCAACAGGAACAGGATCCCGGGGAACATCTGGGTGGCCAGCACGGTCACCGAGAACACGCCGCGGCCGCGGAAGCGGTACCGGCTCAGCGCGAACGCCGCGAAGATGGCCACGGTTACCGAGAACACCGCGGCGATGCTGGAGACCACGAGGCTGTTCACGAGGTACCGGCCGAGCGGCACGGTTCGCCACATGTCCACGAACGCCTGCAGGGTCGGCCGGCTCGGTAACCAGGTGAAGTCGTTCTGGACGTCGCGCAGCGGCTTCGCCGCCGAGCTGAGCATCACGTACAGCGGTGTGACCGTGAAGACGGTGAGCAGGGTGAGCACCACGCGCCGGCCCCAGCGCTCGCCGGTGGTCTCATGCATCGATCCTCCTCCGTCGGAATAGCACCAGGTAGCCGGCGGTGACCACGAGCAGGAACAGCAGCAGCGCCACCGACATGGCCGACCCGACCCCGAAGTCCCAGGTGATGAACGAGCTTTCGTAGATGTGGATGGAGATCAGGTCCGCCTGGTGCGGAGCGGATCCGCCGAAGAGCAGGTACGGGGTGTTGAAGTCGTTGAACGTCCACAGAAACAGCACGAGCAGCAGTACCTGGTTGACCGGTCGCAGCCCCGGCAGCGTGATGTACTGCAGCCGGCGCCAGAACCCCGCACCGTCGAGGTATGCGGCCTCGTACAGGTCCTCCGGTACGTTCTGCAGGCCGGCCATCAGGCACAGGAACGCGAACGGCCAGGACCGCCACACCGATACGACGAGCACGGCCACGAAGCTGTTGCCGCCGATCAGCCAGAACGGCCGGTGGTCGACGACTCCGAGCTGGTCGACGAGCACGTGGTTGATCAGTCCGGTGTCCCGTTGGTACATGAACGACCACGTGATGACGGCCGCGTACACCGGTAGCGCGTACGGCGTGAGGAACAGCGTGCGCAGGAAGGCCCGGCCGCGGAACGGCCGCTGCAGGAACACCGCCGCGCTCGCCCCGAGTAGCCAGGACAGCCCGACGGATGCCGTGGTGTACGCGACCGTGACCCAGAACGAGTGCAGCAGCTCGCGACCGGTGACCGTGTCGACGTCCAATGTGGACCGGTAGTTCTCCAGGCCCACGAACGGCGCCGTGGACCAGTCGCGGATGTGGAACTGGGTCAGCTCGAGCAGGCTCATCCACACCCCGACCACCATCGGGATCACGTGGACGCCGAGCTCGAGTACCAGTGCCGGCAGTAGCAGGATGTACGGCAGCCGCGACCGGCGGGCACCGCGAACCCGCCGGGACCGCACCGGCGACGAACCGGGCGGTCCCTGCGAGCCCAACTGCGGCGAGGCCGCGGTGGTGGTGGCCATGGGGTGTGTCAGCCGCGAACCTGTTGCTGCGCGTCGCTGAGCTTCTGTTTCACCATCGCTTCCGTAATCGGCTTGCCGCTAGCGGCGTCCGCGAACAGTTCCTTCATCGCGGTACCGACGAGCGTCTCGAACTGGCTCTCCTGAGCCACCTGCGGCAGCGGTGCCGCGGTCGAGCCCAGTACCTGTTGCAGCGCCTGCTGTTCGGGTGCCTGGAACGCCGCGTCGCCGCTGACCGTCTTCACCGACGGGAGCGAACCGTAGGTCTTGTTCAGGATCACCTGCTCCTCGTCGCTGGTGATGAACTTGACGAACTGCAGCGCGGCGTCGCGGTTCTTCGTGTGCTTGAAGACCGCCATGTTGATGCCGGCCACCATGCTGTTGACCCGCTTGCCACCGGCCGGCGGGGACTGCAGGAACGGCACCGGCGCGACCCCGTACGCGTCCGCGGCCATGCTCTGGGCCTTGAGCGACGCACCCGCCGCCTGCCACAGCAGCATGCCCACCTTGCCGTTGGCGAAGTCGGAGACGGACTGGTTCTGCGCATACTCCGCGTTGCTCGGGTTGGCAATCTTGTCCACGGCCATCAGGTCGATGTACCGCTTGATGGCCGACACGTTCTGCGGGGTGTCGAACGTCGGCTTGCCGGCCGGGTCGAACCACTCGCCGCCGTACTGCTGGCTGAACGTGAACGCGTGGTGCGCGTTCTCCGAGATGTTGGCGCCCTCGATGGCCAGGCCCCACTTGCCGCCGTTGGTCAGCTTCTTGCCCGCGGCGACGAGGTCCTCCCACGTCGTCGGTGGGCTCGTGATCCCGGCGGCGGTGAACATCTGCTTGTTGTAGTAGAGGGCGTACGCGAGGCTGTAGATCGGTACCGCCGTGGGCGGCTGTCCGGCCGCACCGGCAGAGGCGAGCGCGGCCGGCACGAACCGGTCCTTGCCGCCGACCGTCGCCAACGTCGCGTCGTCGAACGGGATGAACGCCCCGGTGGCTTGCAGCGACGCCGACCAGGTGTTGCCGATGTTCACGACGTCCGGCCCCTGTCCGGAGGTCGCGGCGGCCAACAGGCGATTGAGCAGATCCGACCACGGCACGACCTCGACCGTCACCTTGATGCCGGTCTGCCGTTCGAACTTGTCGAGCTCGGGCTGCAGGATCTGCTTGTCAGCGTCCAAACTGGACCCTTGGTTGCTGGCCCAGTACGTCAAGGTCTTGGGTTGCGCGGCGGAGTCGGAATCATCACCGCAGGCCGCGAGGCCGGCCACCAGCAGCAGCGCCGCGGCGACCGTCGTGCAGAGTCTCTTCGGCACAGCAAAACCCTTCTCGGGGTACGGGCCAGCCGGCGGGACGGGCGTGCGGGTCCGGCGCGGCGCACGGGTCGGACCGGCGGCCGAGGGATGGGATGGTGAGCCTTCGGGGGGAGCGCGAGGGTGGCGGAGCCCCCTCGCACCGAGGGCGCAGGGTTACATTGAGACTTAATTCACGCCGTTATTGAAGTCCCACGCACCCCACCGCGTCAAGGGTGCCCGTACAGTGACTGTCCCGAGGGGGGTTGACGGGTGCAACTCGAGCGAGCGACGAATCGGACCCTGCGCCGGCGCAACCGGTCGGTCCTGCTGTCCACGCTGTTCCTCGACGGCCCGCTGACCCGCCAGGACCTGGCCCGCCGGACCGGTCTGAGCCAGGCCGCCGTCAGCATCGTCATCGCCGAGCTGATCGACGAGGGGCTGGTCGTCGAGGCCGGCGCGGTGGAGTCCGACGGCGGGCGGCCGGGCATCCGGTTGCAGGTGGCGCCGCAGTACGCGGCGGTGGTCGGCGTGGACGTCGGGGAGACCCGGGTCCGGGTCGAGCTGTTCGACTTCGCGATGGCGCCCCTGGCCAAGACCGACTACCCGATCGACCGCGCCCGGCCCGATCCGGACACCGTGGTGAAGCACATCCTGACCGGCTTGGCACACGTCACGGAGACCGCCGGAGTGTCCACATCGGACATACTGGGCGTGGGTATCGGAGTGTCCGGCGTCGTCGAGCAGGGTGCCGAGGCGGTCGTCCACGGGCAGGCGTTCGGCTGGGACGGCGTGGCCCTGGAACGCCTGCTGCGCGCCGGTACCGAGCTGCCGCTGCACATCGACAACGGCGCCAAGACGCTGGGCCAGGCCGAGATGTGGTTCGGTGCCGGCCGGGGCGCGCGGCACGCCGTCTTCGCGCTCGTTGGCTCCGGCGTCGGCGCGGCGATCGTCACCAACGGGTTCACGTACCGCGGGGCGTCCAGCAGCGCGGGGGAGTGGGGGCACACCACGCTGGTCTACGGTGGACGGTCGTGCCGGTGCGGTGCCCGGGGCTGCCTCGAGGCGTACGTCGGCGCAGGCGCCATCATCGACCGGTACCGGCAGGCGCGCCGCGGTAAGGCCGTGCCGGGCGCGGACGAGGAATCGCAGCTCGACAGTCTGTTCGCCGACGCCGCGCGGTCGGCCACGGCCCGAGCAGTGCTCGACGAGACGGCCGGGTACCTGGGTGCCGGCGTCGCCGACCTGATCAACCTGTTCAACCCCGAACGGATCGTGCTGGGCGGCTGGGCCGGGATCGCGCTCGGTACCCATCTGCTGCCCGCGATCCGCAGTGCCGCCGCGGACCACGCGCTACGGCAGCCGTACGCGCAGGCGTCCATCGAGCTGTGCCGGCTGGGCGTGGACGCGGTGGCGCTCGGCGCTGCCACGCTACCGATCGCGCGCCTGCTGACGGCCGGCGGGGCACCGGCCCTCCGGGCCGAACATCGCGCCGCCAAACATCGATAGACATCTTGACTCGAGGGTGAGTTCGGAGTCAGACTCGAGCCGCGCCCTCTAGAGAGCGCTCTCAGCCGCCGACGCGGTCCGGCAACGACCCTGGGTGTCGGGTGGCAGCACCATGCTGACTCCAGACAGGCAGGACACCATGAGATCTCGCCTTCCCATCGCTCTCGGGATTTCGACGGCACTGGCCGCCGCCGCATCCCTGGTTGTGATCGCCGTGAACCCCGCGGATGCCGCCGTCGTCCTGCTGTCGCAGGGGAAGCCGGCGACCGCCTCGTCGACCGAGAACGCCGGTACCCCCGCCGCCAACGCGGTCGACGGCAACACCGGCACACGGTGGTCCAGCGCGTTCAGCGACCCGCAATGGCTGCAGGTCGACCTCGGCGTCACCGCCAGCGTCACCCAGGTGGTGCTGCAGTGGGAGGCCGCGTACGGCAGGGCCTTCCAGATCCAGGTATCGGCCAACGCCACGGACTGGACGACCATCTTCTCGACGACCACCGGCACCGGCGGTACGCAGACCTTGCCGGTCTCCGGCACGGGCCGGTACGTGCGGATGTTCGGCACCCAGCGGGCGACCCAGTACGGCTACTCGCTCTGGGAGTTCCAGGTCTTCGGCGAGACCGGCACACCGGTATGCGGCACGACCAACGTGGCGCAGGGCAGGCCGGCTACCGCCTCCTCGGTCGAGAACCCCAGCTTCCCCGCCTCCAACGCGGTCGACGGCAACAACGCCACCCGCTGGTCCAGCGCGTTCAGCGATCCACAGTGGATACAGGTCGACCTCGGCAGCACCGTCTCCGTTTGCCGGGTCGTCCTGCGGTGGGAGGCGGCGTTCGCGCGGGCGTTCCAGATACAGACCTCGACCAACGCGACGACCTGGACGACCATCTTCTCGACCACCACCGGAGCCGGGGGCGTGCAGACGCTCGACATCACCGGTAGCGGGCGGTACGCGCGGATGTTCGGCACCCAGCGGGCCACCGGATTCGGCTACTCGCTGTTCGAGTTGCAGGTGTTCGTCTCCGGGGCTCCGCCGTCGCCGACACCCTCACCGACGCCCTCACCGACCCCGACCGGCAACCCGGTCGAGCCGACCGACCCGTTCAACCCCAATTTCGGACCCAACGCGTTCGTCTTCGATCCGTCGACGCCGACGTCGACCATCCAAAGTAGACTGAACACGATCTTCACCCAGCAGGAGACGAACCAGTTCGGCACGAACCGGTTCGCGGTGATGTTCAAACCGGGCAACTACACCGCGGACGCCAACGTCGGCTTCTACACGCACATCATGGGTCTGGGCTTCTCGCCCGACGACGTCAACCTCAACGGCCACGTGCGGGTCGAGGCGTTCTGGATGGGCGGCAATGCCACGCAGAACTTCTGGCGCGGCGCAGAGAACCTGTCGGTGACCCTGCCGGCCGGCGTGACCGTCGAGCGGTACGCGGTATCGCAGGCGGCGCCGTACCGGCGCATGCACCTGCGTGGTACGCAGAACCAGATCCAGCTGTGGAACGGCGGCGACGGCTGGTCCAGCGGTGGGCTGATGGCCGACACGAAGGTCGACGGCGCGGTCGTCTCCGGCTCGCAGCAGCAGTGGTTCTCGCGCAACAGCCAATTCGGCAGCTGGTCCGGCTCGGTGTGGAACATGGTGTTCACCGGCGTCGTCGGGGCACCGCCGAACCACTTCCCGAACCCGTCGCACACTGTCGTCGCGCAGACCCCGATCGTCCGCGAGAAGCCGTTCCTGTACGTCGCGGGCAACGGCGAGTACCGGGTGTTCGTACCGGGGCTGCGGACCAACTCGGCGGGTACGAGCTGGTTCAACCGCACCCCCGAGGGCTCGTCGATGTCGTTGAGCCAGTTCTTCATCGCCCGGCCTGGTACGAGTGCGGCGACGATGAACGCGGCCCTGGCCCAGGGTAAGAACCTGCTCGTGACCCCGGGCGTGTACCACCTGTCGGAGACGATCCGGGTCAACCGGCCGGACGCGGTGGTACTCGGCTTCGGCCTGGCGACGCTGATCCCGGACAACGGCATCGCCGCGATGACCGTCGCGGACGTGGCCGGGGTCAAGGTGGCCGGGCTGCTGTTCGACGCCGGTACGGCCAACTCGCCGGTACTGGTCGAGGTCGGGCCCGCTGGATCCAATGCCAACAACTCGGCCAACCCGATCTCGTTGCACGACGTGTACTTCCGGGTCGGCGGCGCCGGTGTCGGCAAGGCCACCACGAGCCTCGTCGTGAACAGCAACTTCGTCATCGGCGACCACATGTGGCTGTGGCGCGCCGACCACGGCAGCGGCGTCGGCTGGACCACCAACACCGCCGACACCGGGCTCATCGTGAACGGAACCAACGTGGTGATGTACGGCCTGTTCGTCGAGCACTACCAGAAGTACCAGACGATCTGGAACGGCAACGGCGGCCGGACGTACTTCTACCAGAACGAGATGCCGTACGACCCGCCGAACATGGCCGCGTGGATGAACGGGTCCACCCGCGGCTACGCCGCCTACAAGGTGGCGGACGCGGTGACGACACACCAGGCGTGGGGAATGGGCAGCTACTGCGTCTTCAACGCCGATCCGTCCATTGTGGCCGAACGCGCCTTCGAGGTGCCGACCCGGACCGGAGTGCAGTTCACCGACATGGTGATCGTCTCGCTGGGCGGGGTAGGCACGATCAACCGCGTCATCAACAACACCGGTGGACCGGCCAACTCGACGACACAGGTCGTCTATCTGGTCGCGTACCCCTGAGAGAGGACACATGAACCGACTAGCCCTCGGGCTCGTGCTGGCGGCCGTCACCATGACGGCCGCCGCCGTGCCGGCGGCGGCCTCCGCGGCGCCGCCGGACCTCGGCCCCAATGTCACCGTCTTCGATCCCAGCATGCCGCTCAGCGAGATCCAGGCGGCTCTCGACGCCACGCACGCGGCCCAGGTCGACAACGAGATGGGTACCGCGCGCTTCGCGTTCCTGTTCAAGCCAGGCACCTACGGCACGGCTTCCCAGCCGTTGCAGTTCAAGGTCGGCTACTACACCGAGGTCGCCGGCCTCGGCGCGTCCCCCACCGATGTGGTGATCAACGGCACGATCGAGGTCTACAACCGCTGCCTGGAGAACGGCGGTACCACCAACTGCCTCGCGCTGGTCAACTTCTGGCGCACGCTGTCCAATCTGTCGCTGAACATCAACCTGGCCGGACACACCGGCTGCCGGGCCGCGGCGAACTTCTGGGCCGTCTCCCAGGCGGTGTCCATGCGCCGGCTCAACATCAGCGGCGCCACCCTGTCGCTGATGGACTTCTGTGGCAACGGACCGCAGTTCGCCAGCGGTGGCTTCATCGCCGACTCGCGGTTGCCGTTCGTCATCAACGGCTCGCAGCAGCAGTGGCTGACCCGCAACAGCGAGGTCGGCGGCTGGTCCAACGCCGTATGGAACCAGGTCTTCGCCGGGGTCGTCGGTGCGCCGAGTGACGCCGCGTTCCCGACCCCGCCCTACACGACCCTGGCCACCACGCCGGTCAGCCGCGAGAAGCCGTACCTGTTCGTCGACGCGCAGGGTGCTTATCAGGTGCGGGTACCGGCCGCCCGGCGCAACACGAGCGGTGTCACGTGGGCCGCCGGCATGACGCCGGGGCGCACGGTACCGCTGTCCGACTTCTTCGTGGCGAAGCCGTCGGACTCCGTGCACACCATCAACAACCAGCTGGCGCGGGGCAGGAACCTGTTGCTGACCCCCGGCATCTACGACATCGCCCGCAGCATCGAGGTCAAGCGCCCCGGTACCGTGGTGCTCGGGCTGGGGCACGCGACGCTCACGGCGGTCAACGGCGCGACGCCGCTCGACATCGCCGACGCGCCCGGAGTCGTCGTCGCGGGCGTGACGATCGACGCGGGTCTGGAGGAGTCGCCGGTCCTGTTGCGGGTGGGTAAGCCACACGGCAACCGGCCCAGCGATCCGGACAACCCGACCACACTGTCCGATGTGTACTTCCGGGTCGGTGGCCCGCACATCGGCAAGGCCCGGATCGCGCTCGAGGTCAACAGCGACGACGTGCTCATCGACCACACCTGGGTCTGGCGGGGCGACCACGGCGTCGACGGGCTGACCGATACCCAGCGCTGGAACACCAATACCGGTCTCAACGGTGTCGTCGTCAACGGTGACCGCGTGACCGCGCTCGGGCTGTTCGTGGAGCACTTCCAGCGGTACAACGTCGTCTGGAACGGCGAGGGCGGTACGGCGATCCTGTACCAGAACGAGCTGCCGTACGACCCGCCGACCCAGGCCGACTGGATGAACGGCGACGTCGAGGGCTGGGCCGGCTACAAGGTGGGCGACGAGGTGCGGACGCACACCCTGTACGGCGCCGGCGTGTACGTCTTCAACCGCAACAACCCGGCGATCCACACCGAGAACGGGTTCGAGGTACCGGTCACCGAGGGGGTCAAGCTGCACCACATCATGACGGTCAACCTCAGCGCCGGCACGATCGACCACGTCGTCAACGGTGTCGGCGGTCCGGCCGACACGAGCCGGATCGGCGCGCCGGTGTTCATAGTGGACTATCCGAGTTAGCCGGGCGGGCTTCCCGGGGTGATCGTCCGGCCGTCGAACTTGGCGAACGCCTCGCCGATGAGCTGCCTGAGCACGTCGAGGTCCACATCGGACAGACGCTTGACGTAGAGGCAGCTTTTGCCGGTGGAGTGCTTGCCCAGCTGGCCGAGCAGCTCCGGGAAGCCGTCCACGCCCGCGGACAGGTACACCGTGAGGTTCTGCTTGCGCGGGGAGAGACCGACCGCCGGCCATACGCCGCGCCGGCCGGAGTCGTACTCGTACTCGTACGACCCGAAGCCGACGATGCTGGTGCCCCACATCTCCGGCTGCTTGCCGGTCACCTCGGTCATCAGCGTGCAGAGGGCCTGGGCGTCGGTCCGGCGTTGCTCGTCGCCGATCGCGGCGAGGAACTCCGGCACGCTGGCGTCAGTCTTCGTTGTCTTGAGGTCAGCCACACCGTCAGCCTACGGTCAACCCCATAGCTGACGGGCTGACCGTCTGTCTAGTGTCGTCCATCGATGCCCAACACACGGGAGGTAATCGATGCGACGACTCGTCGGACTGGCGACCGTGACCGCCCTGGTCGCGGTGCTCGCCCCCGCCCTGCCCGCCGCGGCCGCCCCGACCGGGGCGGCGCTGTCCTGGGGTGACTGCCCCGACCCGATCCTCGGGATCCCGCGCGATCCGCGGACGCGGTGCGCCACCGTCGGCGTACCCATGAACTACCGCGACCCGCGCGGTGCGACGATCACGGTCACCATCTCGCGGATCGCGACGAGCGTGCCCGGCCAGCGCCGCGGCGTCCTGCTGATCAACCCCGGCGGCCCGGGCGGGTCGGGTCTGGATCTGCCGAGCTACTTCGCGGCGGCGCTGCCCGCCGAGGTGCTCGCCAGGTACGACCTGATCGGCATGGATCCCCGCGGGGTGTGGGCGAGCACGCCGATCAGCTGCGGCCTCGAGAACACCAACCAGATAGACGACATACTCGGGTACCCCGATCCGGACGGCTCGATCGACCGCAACGTGGCCTTCGCCCGGGCGACCGCGCAGTCCTGCGCCGCCCACACCGGTGCCTTGCTACCGCACATCAGCACGGCCAACACCGCGCGGGACATGGACCGGATCCGGGCCGCGCTCGGCGAGCCGAAGATGTCCTACCTCGGCTATTCGTACGGCACGTACCTCGGTGCGGTGTACGCGACGCTGTTCCCGTCGCGGACGGACCGGGTCATCCTCGACAGCGCGGTGGACCCGACGCGCGTCTGGCACGAGACGTGGAAGCTGTTCGGCATCGGTACCGCGCTGCGGTTCCCCGACTTCGCCACGTGGGCGGCCGCGCGGGACGCGACCTACCACCTGGGCGCGACGCCGGACGCCGTACGCCGGACGTACTTCCGGATCGCCGCCGCGCTCGACGCCGAGCCGGTGGTCCTGCCCGACTTCGTGCTCAACGGCAACGTGTTCCGTGAGATCACCCGATCCGGCCTGTACGACGACCTCGCCTTCCCGAGCCTGGCCGAGACGTGGCAGTCGCTGTCGACGCGTGGCGCCGCCGGTCTGGGCCAGCTAGCCCGGGCGGTCCAAGCCACCGACCCGATCGAGAACAGCTACTCGGTCCTGTTCGCGATCGCCTGCAACGACGTGGCGTGGTCGCGGGACGTGGCCGGGTACGCCCGCGAGGTAGCCGTCCACCGGGCCGTCTGGCCGCTGACCGCCGGCTGGCCGGCGAACATCTGGCCCTGCGCGTTCTGGAGCCGTCCGGTCGAACCGCCGGTACGGGTCACGTCCGCGGGTCCCCGCAACATCCTGATCCTGCAGAACCTGCGTGACCCGGCGACGCCGTGGATCGGCGGCGTGGGGCTGCGTAGCGCGCTCGGGCAGCGGGCCGCGTTCGTGACCCAGGACGCGGGTGGGCACCTCATCTACGGCGTCCGCTCCGGGGCGTGTACCGATGCGATCACCAACGCGTTCCTCGTCGACGGCGTGCTACCCGCCCACGACCGGTTCTGCGCCGGTCCTACGCCCGAGGATCTGTCCACGTTCCAGGCCGGGCCATCCGTTCGTACGCACGTACGACTGCTGGGGTAGTATCAGCGGCATGGTGGAGCTGGCTCACCAACCGTCGATGTTGGATCTCGCATCCGGGCCGGGCCTGGGACCGTTGGTCGGGCGCCTCGAGCGGCACGAGCTGTCCGCCGGGGCGTGGGTCGACCACCGGCCCGCCTGGGTGCACGGGTCCGAGGACGTCCTGGAGACGTTGCTGCGGGAGGTCGACTGGCGGGCCGAGCGGCGCAGGATGTACGACGGCGAGGTCGACGTGCCCCGCCTGCTGCGCTGGTACGACGTGGATGAGCCGTTGCCGCACCCGGTGCTGACCGAGGCGCGGGAACGGCTCACCGCGCACTACGCCGACGAGCTGGGCGAGCCGTTCGTGACCACGGGCATGTGCCTGTACCGCACCGGGCGCGACAGCGTGGCCTGGCACGGTGACACGACCGGCCGCTCGTCGCGGCACGACACGATGGTCGCCATCGTCTCGTTCGGCACCCCGCGGCCGCTGCTGCTGCGACCCAGGGGAGGGGGCGGCAGCCTGCGCTTCCCGCTCGGCCACGGCGACCTGCTCGTCATGGGTGGCTCGTGCCAGCGCACGTGGGAGCACTCGATCCCGAAGACCGCCCGACCGGTCGGCCCCCGCATCAGCGTCCAATTCCGCCCGCTCGACGTGCGCTGACGCCCCGCCGACCCCGTTGATCATGAACTTAGTTGCGTGTTCGACGGCGTGTCGGATCACCAAGTTCATGATCGACCGGAAGCCGGTACGGTCACGGCATGGCAGACGACACCCTTCGATCGGTGGAGATCGTGCGTACCGACGGCCGGTTCTCGATGCGCAACATCCGTGGCGGCTCGATACCGATCGGTACCGGTAAGGATGGCGACTTCACGCCGGTCGAGCTGCTGCTGGCGGCGATCGGCGCCTGTACCGCGCTGGATGTCGACGCGCTGACCAGCCGGCGCGCCGAGCCGACGGAGTTCGCCGTCACCGTGACCGGCAACAAGGTCCGCGACGAGGCGGGTGCGAACCGGATGGTCAACCTCAGCGTCGAGTTCACGGTCAGCTTCCCGGACGGCGACGCCGGTGACGCGGCCCGTGCCATGCTGCCGGACGCGATACGGATGTCGCACGACCGCCTCTGTGTGGTGTCGCGGACGGTCGAACTCGGTACCCCCGTGTCGACGACCGCGACCAACCACGATGGTCCCGCGTTAGGCGAAGGGGGATCTTGACACTGACCTGAGGAAGTATTGATGTTCCGTACAACCCGATGGCGGATCGGGTGGGCCGCCTTGCCGCTCGTCGTGCTTGCCGCCACCGCCTCGCCCACCGCCGCTCACTCACCAGCCAGGGCCAAGCCGGCCGAGATCGTGCTGCCGGGAGCCACGTCGGCCGAGGGCATCGCCGCCGGCAAGGGCTCCACTTTCTACGCCGGAGACCTGTTCGCCGGCGACATCTTCCGCGGAGACATCCGCAAGGGCACCGCCGAGCGTTTCATCGACGTACCGCAGGGCCGCCAGGCCGTGGGTATGGCGGTCGACCTCGAGCATCACCTGCTGTTCGTGGCCGGTGGGTTCACGGGCCAGGCATACGTGTACGACATCCGGACCGGCGCCACGGTCGCCAGCTACCAGTTCGGTGCCGCGAACTCGTCGCTCATCAACGACGTCGCGCTCACGCCCAAGGGCGCCTGGTTCACCGACACCTTCCAGCCGAAGTTGTACTTCGTGCCGATCGACGGGTACGGCGACCCGGGGCCGTTCTCCACGCTGTCCCTCAGCGGTCCGGCCGCCGATATCAGCGGCCAGTTCAACCTCAACGGCATCCAGGCCACGCCCGACGGTCGGACGCTGATCGTCGCGCACACGGCCAACGCGGCACTGTACACAGTGGACCCGGCCACCGGGGCGAGCGCCCTGATCGCCGGCGTCAGTGTGCCCAATGTGGACGGTATCGTGCTGCGCGGCCACCGGCTGTGGGCGGTGCAGAACTTCTCCAACCAGATCAGCCGGTTCAGGCTGAGCGGCGACCTGACCAGTGGGACGGTCGAGAAGATCATCACCAGTGACCTCTTCCAGGTACCGTCGACGGCGGCCCTGTTCGGGGACACGCTCGCGGTCGTCAACGCCAAGTTCGACACCGGCATCCCGCCGACGGCCGACGAGTACGAGGTCGTCCTCGTCAAAGCCTGAGTGTGCCGCGGTGATCCTCGCCGCGCTCCCGCGTGCGAGGATCACCAGGCATGCGCGGCGTACTCGGAGCGTTTCTCACCATCTGGGCGGTCACCGCGGCCGGGTGGGTCGTCGGGCGCTGGGGTCTGCTCGGCCCGGCGGCGGAGACGGTACTGGCGCGCCTGGTCTTCTTCGTCGCGGCGCCAGCGCTGTTGCTGACCACCCTGGCCACCGCGGACCTGGCCCGGGTGTTCACGCCGGCGTTGGCCGCCTTCGTGGCGAGTACGGTCGTCGTGGCCACCGTCTACCTTGGACTGTCGCGCGCGCTCTGGCCGCGGCCCGCCGGCGAGACCGCTATCGGCACGCTGTGCGCGTCCTACGTCAACGCCGGCAACCTCGGCATTCCAGTCGCGGCGTACGCCCTCGGTGACGTCGCATACGCCGCGCCCGTGCTCCTGTTCCAGGTGCTGGTGGCCGCGCCGTTGGCCATGGCCGTGCTGGAGGCCGATCGCGACGGTCGCCCCGGCCTCGTCGGGCTGGTCCTGCTCCCGCTGCGTAACCCGATCACCGTCGGCTCGGCGATCGGGATCACGCTCGCCGCCACCGGCTGGCTACCACCGCCGGAGGTCATGCGCCCGCTCGAGCTGACCGGCTCGGCCGCGGTGCCGCTGGCCCTGCTGGTGCTCGGCATGTCGCTGGCCGGTCCGCCGCCGCGGCTGACCGGTCCGGACGTCGGCCCGCGCTACACCGCCGTCGCGCTCAAGGTGATCTGCCAACCGGTCGTCGCGTACGTCATCGCCCGGTACGCGCTCGGCCTGTCCGGCACCGCGCTGCTCGCCGCCGCGGTGACGTCCGGGCTGCCCACGGCCCAGAACATCTACGTGTACGCCAGCCGCTACGGCCGCGCCGAAACCCTCGCCCGCGACTGCATCGTGCTCTCGACGCTGGTCGCCATCGGATCGCTGCTCGCCATCGCGGCCTGGTTGGGTTGATCTGCCGCACGGTTCTGCCGGTGCGGCTGCCGGTCGTACCGCCGCACCGAGTGTTTCAGCAGGCCACCGGCCATTCACGAAGACCGATTCGCATTTAGTCGCGCTCCCGTCAGGCCTCTACGGGACCTCCATAGCGTGGCCGCCGAGATCGGGCCCGGGTAAGCCCGGTCGGTCTGGCGGCTACGCCGCCCGCGGGGTGAGGAGGCCAGGATGTCCGGTCGGTGGCGTGCGCGTGGGTGGTCGTGGGCCCGCCTGTCGGGGGTGGCGGCGGTGCTGGCCGCGTTGGTGATAGTGATTCCGCCGCCGCAGGTAGCCTCGAGCGCCGCGCCGCCACCGACGGTCACCGAGGCGACGACTGAGGCCGCCGCCCTGTCGGCGGCCCGCCAGCAGCACAGCCGGGTCGAGGTCCTGGCGGCCCGCACCGGGTACAGCGAGACGTTCGCGCTGCCGAATGGACGGCTGCTCCTGCAGTCGCACCTGCGGTTGCAACGCGTCCGTGGCGGCGACGGTTCGTGGCGCACGCCGGACGCGACTCTGCGGCGCGGCGCCGACGGAACGGTGTCGCCGGTCGCGGCGGTCACCCCGATGTCGTTTTCGGGCGGCGGCACCGTTCCCATGGCCTCGATGGTCCAGTTTGGACGGTCGATGAAGCTGTGGTGGCCGGGGCGTTTGCCGGTGCCGGTGCTGGTCGGCAACGTGGCGCGGTACACCGAGGTGCTGCCCGGGGTGGACCTGGAGATCCGGGTCGAGCCGGAGTCGTTCACGCACCTGCTGGTCATCAAGACCCGAGCCGCGCTGGCCAGTGCCGCGGTACGGCGGTTGGAGCTGCGTACCGAGTTGAGCGGCGTGTCGCTGCACCGCGAACCGGTGACCGGGGTGGTGACCGCGCTGGACGACAAGGGGACGGCCGTGTTCACCGGCGCCACGCCGACGATGTGGGACTCGCGCGGGCACGCGGTCGAGGCCGGTGCACGCCCCGAGGCGCGTCAGTCCACAGTGGCCGTTCAGCTGTCGGCGGGCAAGCTGGCGCTCGTCCCCGACGCCGCCATGCTCGCCGATCCGGCCGTCGAGCCGCCGGTGTACGTCGATCCAACGTGGACACCCACGGGTGCGCCCAAGAACCACCACACGATCCTGCGCAGGGCCTGGCCCAACAACTCGTACTACGACCGGACCTCGGGCGTCGGCACCAACGACGCGACGGCCGGTGTGATCCGGGTCGGTGCCAACAACTACGACGGTCCGACGTACGTCGACCGGTCGATGTTCGACCTGAACATGGCGGCGGCGCGGTACAAGCACATCAACCGGGCCATCTTCGGGCTGACTCAGTCGTGGGCCGGGCCCGGCTGCGGCGGCGCCAGCGGCACGGTGAACCTGCACGGGACAGCGGCGTTCAACCAGTACTCCACGTGGAACTCGACCGGCTCGAGTTGGTGGGGAGTGCTGGCCTCGACCCGGGCCATCCACCGGTACGGCAACACGTGCGGGCCGGCGTGGATCGAGTTCGACGTGACCGGCTGGACGGCCCAGAACGCGGCGGTCGGCTCGTCCAACCTGTTCGTCGGGTTGAAGGGCGCGACCGAGGTACCCAACAGCGAGTGGAAGCGGTACCAGCCCAACGGCTGGCTGGCGATCGAATACAACTCGGTACCGAACGCGCCGGGCTCGCTGTCGGCCAGCGGGCGCGGCTGCGGATCGTCGGGCGCCCCGACGCCGGTGACGACCGCGACGCCGGCTCTGGCCGCTCGTGCATCCGATGTGGACAGTGGACAGCAGTTGCTGACGACCTCGTTCCACTGGTGGCCGGCCAGCTCGTCGCGCAACGGTACCGACGTCGTGTCGCAGTCGACGGGCAACCCCGGTGACCCGGCGCCGACGGTGCCGGCCGGCCGGCTCACCGACGGGGTGACGTACGCCTGGCAGGCGGTCACCCGTGACGATGTCGGCGACGAGCAGTGGTCCGGCGTCTGTTACTTCACCGTGGACGCCCTACCACCCAACCCGCCGGGATCGGTGACGTCGAGCGCCTACCCGCCGACCGGGTTCAACGGCGGGGTGGGGATCGCCGGCATGTTCACCTTCAACCCGCCCGCGACGAATCCGCAGGAGGTCGTCGAGTACGCGTACACATTGGACCTCGGCGTCCCGGGAGCGAACGCGCCCCGCGTGGCCGCACGGACCACGGACCGCAAGGCGGACGTGAGCGTCGCACCGCGCTGGGACGGGACGAACATCCTTCGCGTGTGGACGGTCGACTCCGCCGGTCGACCGTCCACCGGCTACGTCGACTACACGTTCAGCGTGACCCGGGGCACCGGTGAGGTGGCGCTCTGGGACCTGGAGGCGTCCTGCGGCACGGCCGACGGGTCGCAGCACGGCAACACCCTGCAGATCACCGGCGCGACGTGCGTACCGGGGCGGGCCGGCGTCGGCTCCGCGCTGCTGTTCGACGGCGTGGACGACTACGCGGCGACGGCGGGCCAGCTGACCTACCCGCCGCCCGGTGGCGGTACGCCGGTCGGCTTCCGTACCGACGCGAGCTTCACGTTGACCGCGTGGGTGAAGCTGCCCTCGATACCGACGCACAACAAGCCGGTCGTGGCGATCGACGGTACCCGTACCTGCCCGTTCTTCATGGGCTACGACTACGTGACGAGCCGGTGGGTGCTGCGGGCGCACACCCCGGATGTGGACGCGCCGGCCGGAAACCAGGTCGCCTCGACCGCGGCTCCGGTCGTGGGTGTGTGGACGCACCTCGCCGGTGTCTACGACGCGCAGGCCCGCACGATGCGGCTCTACGTCAACGGCGTCCAGCAGCCCGACACCATCACGCTCAACGGCGCCTTCAACGCGACCGGCCGGCTGACGATCGGGCAGATGAAGTACGCCGGCGTGGCGAGCCACTTCTTCAACGCCACGATCGACGACGTCCGGGTGTTCCAGACCGTGCTCGACGCCAACCAGATCAACCTGATGTCCTGGCCGCTGAAGCCCGCGATCTCCTTCCCGAACGGCACGGTCGCCGACGTCGGCGGCTCGATCGCGGTCCGGTTCGACGCCGGCGGGGACACGAACGTCACCTCGTACCGGTATGGCATCGCCAGCGACGGCGCGACCCCGCTGACCGCGACGCCGCCGGCGCCGGGCCAGCCGGTGACGGTGAACGTGCCCGTCACGACCGCGGGGACGGTGACGGTGTACGCCCGCACCGTCGACGCGACCGGCGACCAGAGTCTCGTCGCCACCGCCGCGTTCCAGGGCCGGGCAGCGGCCAGCCTCGCCGGCGTGGTCCGGGACGCGGTCAGCGGCGCCCCGCTCGCCGGTGCGCAGGTGCGGCTGGACCCGGGCGGGCTGTCGACCACCTCCGCCGCCAACGGCACTTTCTCCTTCCCCGGTATCGGGGCCGGGACGTACACGCTCGCCGCCGTCGTCGGCGACCGGTGTGCGCTGTCCGCCGCCACGCTCGTCACCGTGCTCGGCCCGACGACGCAGGATCTGTTCGTCGCGCCTATGGGCGACGCGTTCGGCTACACGTGCCGGATCGAGTCCCAGGCGTTCGTGCCGGCCAACACCACCGTGCTATCGCTGACCGGGGACGACGCGGTGGCGCAGGTGAGCCTGCCGTTCCCGGTGCCGTTCTACGAGTCCGCCGTGACGACGCTGTGGGTGGACACCAACGGGTACGTGTCCTTCGCGAACCCGGGCGGGTCCCACCCGTACGACGGCACGAACATCCCGGCACCGTCGGCGCCGAACTCGATGGTCGCGGCGTTCTGGGACGACCTGGTGGTGGACGCGTCGGCGAGCGTGCGCACGGCCACGACCGGGTCGGCGCCGAACCGCAAGTTCGTGGTCGAGTGGCGCAACGTGTACCGCAAGGGGGACACGACCGCCCGGCTGACCGCGGAGGTGCTCCTCGGCGAGAACGGCGACGCGACGGTCAACTACTCCGGCCTGGATACCGCGCCGGAGAAGGGGGAGCAGGCGGTCGTCGGCATCGAGAGCCCGGGGGGCGAGGTCGGCATCCAGTACTCGTTCCGGCAGGCCGTCCTGGCCAACGGTACGGCGGTGGTGTTCGACTTCCCCGGCGACCCGGTGCCGATCCAGGAGTACACGCTGACCGGCATCGTGCGGGACAACGCCACCGGCTCGCCCGTCGCCGGGCTGCTGGTCAACCTGGCCCCGGCCGGGCGGACCGCGACGACGGCGGCGGACGGCCGATACACGTTCGCCGGCCTCGAGCCCGGCAACTACCGCGTGGCGGCCCAGTTGGGTACGCGGTGCGCCATCGCGGCCTCGGTCGACGTCCAGCTCTTCGCGAACTCCACTGTGGACCTTCCGCTGCGCCCGGTGACCGATGGCTTCGGGTACTCGTGCCAGGTCCGCTCCGCGGCGTTCGTGCCGGCCGACGGCACCGTGCTGCCGCTGAATGGTGACGACAACGTGCTGCAGGTGGCCACGCCGTTCCCGGTCATGTTCTACGGCCAGTCGTACGGGTCGGTACACGTGTCCACCAACGGGTTCGTCGCGCTGATCCCACCCGAGAGCTCGTACCCGGACCAGGCGGCGCCGATCCCCGACGCGGCGTTGCCCAACGGTCTGGTGGCCGCGTTCTGGCGTGACCTGGTCATCGATCCGGCGTCGGCGAGCGTGCGCACGGCGGTGGTCGGGGCGGCACCGAACCGCAGGTTCGTCATCGAATGGCGGGAGGCGGCCTTCTTCGGGAACTCGACCGTGAAGGTCACCGTCGAGGTCATCTTCGAGGAGGGCGGCGACATCACGCTCAACTACGCGGGCCTGTCCGGCTCGCTGGAGCAGGGCGCGGACGCCGCGGTCGGGCTCGAGGACCCGATCGGCTTCGGCGGCTACGAGTACTCGTTCGCCAAGCCGGTACTGGCCTCGGGTCAGTCCATCGTGTTCCACCCCTCGCCCCAGCTTCCGGTGATGTCCGGCACGGTGGTGGACGCGGTGACCGGGGCACCCGTGGCCGGGGCCACCGTGTCGCTGGGGACGGGTGCGCCGTCCGCGACGACGGCCGCCAACGGCACATACCAGCTGTACTTCGTGCCGGGCAACTATTCGGTGTCCGCGCAGATCGGCGGTCCGTGCGGCCGCGCGGCGGAGGTACAGCAGCTCGAGCTCGTCGCGCCGGTCACGGTACAGTTCGCGGTCGCGCGGCGCGTCGACGGGTACGGCTACACCTGCGAGGTGACGTCGACGCCGTTCGTGCCGGCGAACACCACCGTGCTCACGCTCACCGGAGACGACGTCGTCGCGCCGCTGACGCTGCCGTTCCCGGTACGGCTCTATGGCCAGCAGTACACCTCGATCTGGGTGGACACCAACGGCGCCATCTACGTGACCAATCCCGGCGAGAGCCGGCCGGACCCGGCACCGATGCCGAACACGGCCGCACCCAACGGGGTGATCGCGCCCTACTGGGCCGACCTCTTCCTGGTCGACGCCTCCGCCACCGTGCGCACCACGGTTGTCGGTACCGCGCCCAACCGGCAGTTCGTCATCGAGTGGCGGGACGCGGCCGTCTTCGGTCAACCCGTCGACAAACGCGTCACCGTCGAGGTGATCCTGCACGAGAACGGGCGGATCACGTTCAACTACGCGTCATTGGACGGCACGTTGGAACAGGGCGGCTGGCCGCGCGGGACGACCGTCGGCATCGAAGACGCCGCCGGGGTCAACGGCCTGCCGTACGTGGTAAACCAGCCGCTGCTACGCAACGGCGAAGCCATCACCTTCATCCCTCCGTCGAGCTGAGGTGGCTGTCGTGTCCGCTCGCCGTGGTATAGCGCTACTCCTCGTCGCCGCGCTCGCGACGACCCTGCACGACACAACGGCTGTCGCCGCGCCGGCGGCCCGGAACAAGCCGCCCGCGGTGACACCGATCGAACCGGTGCCGACCGTGGACATCCGACCGGGTGGCGCACCTGTCCCGCCACCCGTTCCGGACGGCACCCAGCGACCCGCACCGGTGTGGCCGGCGGCCGGGGCGACCGAAGTATCCACTGTGGAGGCCGCACCGGCGCGGGTCGGTGGGTTGCCCGTCTGGGTCGGTCGTGCCGCGGGTTCGCCGGATCGGGTACGCGTCGAGGTGCTCGACCGCGCCCAGACGGCGGCCGCCGGGGTGCGTGGTCTGCTGCTGCGGGTCTCCGGGGCGGCAGAGTTGACGGTGGACTATCGCGGATTCCGCAACGCGTACGGCGCGGACTGGGCGAGCCGGCTGAGGCTGGTCGACGTGTCGTCGGGGCGGGTGCTGCCGTCGCGCAACGACTGGGTGGCTGGCAGCGTGTCCGGCACCATCCCGGGGGCAGGGCTGCTGGCGGTCAC
>Ga0075429_100000804_pt1 | contig 24674 bp, 19 predicted proteins | sample RhiMetdeltSRZDD3_FD_75295 | JGI IMG/M metagenome (GOLD analysis project Ga0075429, IMG submission 75295) | Populus rhizosphere microbial communities from Tennessee, USA - Rhizosphere MetaG P. deltoides SRZDD3 | ecosystem: Host-associated > Plants > Roots > Rhizosphere > Soil | place: USA... | reverse complement strand
AACCCCCTAATACCACCATGACAAAATCCCCCTTCATGAACGGTTTTGTGCTCCTGTGCCTGCTGCTGGCCGGGCTGCCGCTCGCCGCGGCGGCCCAGTTCGCCGACCTGACCAGCGGTCCTCTCGTGACCACGGGAACGACTTTCGGCGTCGCCTGGGGCGATTTCGACAAGGACGGAGACCTCGACCTCTTCATGGCCAAGGGGTCGAGCGCCAGCAAGCTGGTCCGTAACGACGGGACCAACGTGTTCACCGACATCACTACCGCCCCGGTGGGTGGAGCTGGCGGGGACATGAGCTCCACGATCGTGGACTACGATGACGACGGCGACCTCGATATCTACGTGGCCAACTCCAACTGGGCGAGCCGCATGCTTCGCAACGATGCGGGGACCTTCGTGAGCGTGAATGCCGGCGACGCGACCGCAACCTATACCGCGCAGTCCGCGGCCTGGGCCGACTACGATCGTGACGGCGATCTGGACCTGTTCGTCACCTGCTGGAATCAGCCCGATCACTTGTACCGGAACGATGGGGCCGGCATTTTGCACGACGTGACACCGCCCGTGCTCGCTGATCCTCAAAACAACACCGGCGCGGCTTGGGGAGATTTCGACAACGATCGCGATCCCGACCTCTACGTCGGGGGCCGCGTTTCCGGCAAGCTGTATCGCAACGACGCAGGCACCTTCGTCAATGTCACGGATCCGCTGACCACGGGCAAGGCGGGGGTGAATGGGGTGGCTTGGGGGGACGAGGATGATGACGGAGATTTGGACCTGTACCTGGCTCGGGACCTCAATTCCAGCCGCCTGCTCCGCAACGATTCGACGCCGGGCGTGGTCACTTTCATAGACCTCTATATCCCCGCGGTTCGTGACCCGGGCGCCGGTCAGGGAACGACGTGGATCGACTACGACGCCGATGGTGACCTCGATATCTTTCTTGCCAAGGCCGGGGCAGATAATGGCAGTGGGCAGCCCAACGCGCTTTTCCGTAACAACGGTGGAGATTCTTTCACCGACGTGTCGGCGGGGGCGGTTGTCGCGGTAGCGAACAGCCGCGGCGTCGCCTGTGGCGACTACGATGGCAATGGAACGCCCGATCTTTACGTTGCCAACTGGAACAGCTCGAACCAGCTCCTTTCCTCCACGATCGGACCGGGCTCCCACTGGACGGAGATCCGTCTCATCGGCACGCAATCGAACAGCCAGGGTATCGGGGCTCGGGTGCGGGTCGTCGCGGGGACGCACAAAATGGTTCGGGAGATTTCAGGCGGATCCGGCATCTACAGCCAGAATGCTCCGGTGGCCCTGGTCAGCCACACGTACTACACGAGCACGACCGTCGACTCGGTCGTGGTGTTCTGGCCATCGGGTCTCGTCACCGACACCACCAACGTACCGATCAATCAAATCATCACGATGCGGGAGACTCCGGATCAGACCGGGGTTGGCGACGATCCGCTGCCCGTCATCGCACGGCTCCTCGCCGCGTCTCCGAACCCCTTCCGGGCCGGCACCAGCATTGCCTACGAACTCTCGCAGCGCTCTCCCGTGCGCCTTATGGTCATGGATGCCCAGGGGCGCTTGCTGCGGGTTCTCGAATCGACGCAAAGCAAAGAGCCGGGCCGATATAGCGAGCGCTGGGACGGCCGGAACGAGGCCGGGTATCTGGTGGCGCCGGGAGTCTATTTCTACGCTCTGAGCGCCAGCGGACTCCGGCAGTCCTATCCGATCGTACTCGTGCGGTGACCCGATCGGACGGATTGGGTTAGACTGGGCGAGCCGATCCTGATCATTGAGGAGGCTCGCCCGTCTTGAAACCGTTCGTTCTCGCCTTTCTGGTTCTCAGCCTCGCCGCGTGCGGGAAGCAAACTCCCGAGAGCAAGTCGTCGGTTGCCGTCAATCACGCCGACGCCACCCTCGTCTACTATTCGATGCCTGGGTGACCCTACTGCGCCAAGGTGGCGGCCATCGTGAATGGCCTAGGCAACGAGTACAAGGGCCGCGTCAACGTTGCGATCGAGAATGCCACCAGTCAGGAAAATGCCAACCGCATCCACAACGAGTTCGGGTTCCGCTCGCACGGACTCGTGATCTATGACAAGAACGGAAAGCTCGCTCAGAAGATCGACGGTCATAACATGGATGAAGCCACCATCCGCGCCGCTCTCGAATCCGTTCTTTCGGGGTCGCCGCCTCAGTCTTCCGCCGGCGGCTGATCGCACCCTTCTTTACATCTGGAGTTCCTAAGGTGCCCTCCGATTCCGTCTACCCAGTCAAGCCTCACATTCTGGAGCGTGCCCATATCCGCGGGATGGACGACTATATGCGCCTGTACCGGCGCTCGCTGGAAGACCCGCAGGCGTTCTGGGCCGAGGAGGCCAAGACCCTCACCTGGTTTCATCCCTTCAGCACCGTGCTGGAGGAAGACCCGAAGGAAGTCGACTTCGCGTGGTTTCTGGATGGGCAACTAAACGCCTGCTTCAACTGTGTGGACCGGCACGTACCCGAGCACGGCGAGCGCACCGCGATCATCTGGGTGGGCGACGAACCTGGCGTTTACAAGCGCATCTCGTATCGGGAGCTCAAGCAGCGCGTGTCCAGGATCGCCAATGTCCTTATCGCCCACGGCGTGAAGCGCGGGGATCGGGTCTGCATCTACATGCCCATGATTCCCGAGCTGGCCGCGGCGATGCTAGCCTGCGCCCGCATCGGGGCCGTGCATTCGGTGGTGTTCGGCGGATTCAGCGCGGAATCATTGCGGGACCGGATCCTCGATGCACGCGCGCGAGTGGTGCTGACCGCCAACGAAGGACTGCGCGGTGGAAAGCACATTCCATTGAAGCGCATCGTGGACCAGGCTCTGCAAGGTCTTCCGTTCGTGGAGACGGTGCTGGTAGCCCGCCGCACCGAACACGACGTGTCAATGACGGCCGGGCGCGACTTCTGGCTCGACGAGGAAGAGCGGAATCATCGCGCCACGTGCGGCATCGAGTGGATGGGGGCGGAGGACCCGCTCTTCATTCTCTACACCTCGGGCAGCACCGGAAAACCCAAGGGCGTGCTCCATACCACGGGCGGGTACCTCGTGTACGCGGCCATGACCCACCGGCTGGTGTTCGATTATCACCCCGGAGACATCTACTTCTGCGCCGCCGACATCGGATGGATTACCGGCCATAGCTACATCGTGTATGGGCCTTTGGCCAACGGCGCGACGACCGTGATGTTCGAATCGATTCCGACCTATCCCGACCCCGGCCGCTACTGGCGGATCGTGGACGATCTGGGGGTGAACATCTTTTACACCGCCCCCACCGCCCTCCGCGCAATTGCGCAGAGTGGCGACTCGTGGGTGAAGCAGTACGACCGACGCTCGCTACGTATCCTGGGCACGGTGGGGGAACCTATCAATCCCGAGATCTGGAAGTGGTACCACAACGTGGTGGGGGAGGGTCGCTGCGCGGTCGTGGACACCTGGTGGCAGACAGAAACCGGCGGCATTCTAATTACGCCCCTTCCCGGAGTCACGCCGACCAAGCCCGGTTCGGCGACATTGCCGTTCTTTGGCGTGAAGCCCGCGCTGGTGGACGACGGCGGACGTGTTTTGGAAGGCAACGGAGTGAGCGGGGCGCTCTGCATCGGCGCCACCTGGCCGGGCCAGGCCCGCACCATCTTCGGCGACCATCGACGCTTCAAGGACACCTATTTCACGAAGTTTCCCGGCCTTTACTTCACCGGAGATGGAAGCCGTCGCGACGAAGACGGCTTCTACTGGATCACCGGCCGTATCGACGACGTGATCAATGTCTCTGGGCATCGCCTGGGTACAGCGGAGGTTGAGAGCGCTCTGGTCGCTCACGAGGCGGTAGCCGAATCCGCGGTGGTAGGAGTCCCGCATCCCATCAAGGGAACGGGTATCTATGCGTATGTCGTCTTGGGCTCCGAATTCGCGGGTGCGGCCGAGGAAGAGATGGAGGGGGTCCTCAAGGAGCAGGTACGCCATGCGATCGGCGGCTTTGCAATGCCCGACGTTGTGCACATCACCCGAGGGCTCCCCAAGACACGGAGCGGCAAGATCATGCGCCGCATTCTGCGTAAGATTGCGAGCGGAGAGTACGAAGGCCTGGGGGACGTCACGACTCTGGCCGAGAGCGAGGTCGTCGATCGATTGATCGAGGAACATCGCCGGCACAGCGGGAGGACCGCGGTGCGATAATGCAGATCAGGATCGAGGGTGAAGTGATGAACGATCTTCGCGCAGAGTTGCTGGAAAGATATCGCAGCGTTCGAACGATGACTGAATCCTTGTGCGAACCGCTGGAGACGGAGGACTACGTCATCCAGTCGATGCCCGAGGCGAGCCCGACCAAGTGGCACCTGGCCCATACGAGTTGGTTTTTCGAGACCTTCGTTCTCGAGGCCGGGGAGTCCGCCTATCGCCCCATTGATGCCCGATATCGCTATCTCTTCAACTCGTATTACTACACGGTCGGTGCCATGCATCTGCGTCCCGAGCGCGGTTTGCTCTCGCGTCCGACGGTCCAGGAGGTCTACGCCTACCGCCGGCATGTGGACGAAGGGATGGAGCGTTTCCTCCAGAATGCAGATGCCGGGGCCTTGGCCAGACTTTCGCCGGTAGTTATCCTGGGACTCAACCACTGCCAGCAACACCAGGAATTGCTTCTCACCGATCTCAAGCATGCGTTCTGGAAGAATCCGCTTCTGCCGGCTTATCGCAAAGAACTTGCCACCACCGCCGGTGAGCCGGTTCCCTTACGATGGATTCCGTTCGGGGAAGGCGTGCGCGTGATCGGACACGATGGCGACGGATTTGCCTTCGACAACGAAAGCCCGCGCCACCGCGTATTCGTGGCCCCCTTCAAGATGGCGCACCGCTTGGTGACAAACAGCGAATATCTGAGCTTCGTGGATGCGGGGGGGTATGAACGACCGGAACTGTGGCTTTCCGATGGGTGGAACACCCGGATCGAAGAGAATTGGGACGCCCCGCTCTACTGGTTGAAGGGCGACCAAGGTTGGAAGCAGTTCACGCTTGGCGGAGTGCGGAATTTAGACGGCGGCGAGCCGGTGTGTCACGTGAGCTACTACGAAGCCGATGCCTACGCACGCTGGGCGGGGGCGCGCCTCCCCACCGAGGCGGAATGGGAAGTGGCGGCCGAAGATGCGCCCGCGTCGGGAGGGTTTTTGGAGTCGAGACGTTTCCATCCCGCCCCGGCCAGCGAAGCGCGAGCGCTCACGCAACTATTCGGTGAAACCTGGCAGTGGACGCAAAGCGCGTATTCGGCCTACCCGGGCTACCAGCCCCTATCCGGAGCGCTGGGCGAATACAACGGCAAGTTCATGAGCGGACAGATGGTGCTTCGAGGCGCGTCCTGCGTTACCCCCCGCTCCCATGTGCGACGCACCTATCGCAATTTCTTCCCGCCCAAAATGCGCTGGCAGTTCGGGGGAATCCGCCTCGCGTCCTGAATCAGCTCTTTACCCGGATTGAACCGCTTCCCGTCTCCAGCGATACCCGTGCTTCGCCTTTGCCCACCTGGAACGATTTGTCCGTGCGACTCGTCTTCATCCACTCCACGCCTTCCAGGTCCACATGAATACCGCCACTCCCGGTGGAGGCGTTCACGATGGCGGAAGGATTAGAGGGTAGGTCGAGCACGACGGACCCGCTTCCGGTGTCGACATGAATGGGGCCACCGTGAAGCTCATCGAGGATCAGCTCCACGCCGCCGCTCCCCGTATCGAAGTGGCCGCTTCCGATGACGGCGTTTTGCACATCGATCCCACCGCTTCCGGTATCCACCTTCAAAACGTCACACGCAATATTGGAAAGATGCACGGAGCCGGAGCCAGTGTCGGCGTGGATCTTGGTGCCGTGAGCGCCGGTGACAGATACCGAACCGCTTCCCGTATCCACGTCGAGGTCCCCGTCGATATTTTCGACCGTAACCCGACCACTTCCGGTATCGGCGGTCACGCGCCCCTTTACCGAGGTCAAAGATACCGATCCGCTTCCTGTGTCCGCGTCCAGCTCACCTACGATCTTCTCTGCCTTGATGGCGCCGCTGTGCACGCGCAGGTCTAGATCGCCCTCCACGCCTTCGGCGTCCAGGGTGCCCACGCCGTCCACGACCTCCAGGTGTCCCTTGGCGGGAACGCGAATCTCGACATCCGCCCACATTTCCGGGGCGCTGCCGCTCTGGGTGACCGTGATCTTGCGATGGTCGCCTATGCCGACAAGATCCTTGACCCCGTAGTGAACGGATCCGCCTTCGGGGTTCCAGTTGAAGCTCGCGCGGGAGCCCGTGGCCAGCTCGGGATAAACGAAGTGGGTTCCCTGGGCGAGGGGGTAGTGGACCGTCAATATCTCTCCATCAAGCCGCACGTAGATGCGATCGCGGTTGGCGTCCTTGCCCTGGACGTGAACCACCACATCGAACTTCGACCCTTCCTGGCGCGTGACATGCACCCCTCCGATCAGGTTCACAACCTTGAGGTGTGCCTTGTCGACGGTCAGATGTTCGTCATAACTCTCGGAGAAGGCGGGGGTCGAAATGCCAAGGACGAGGAGAAAGGGAAGCGAAACCATCCGCAACGCCATGGGAGAGCCTCCTGGAACAGGGCCTGTGACGACAGTACGCCAGAGGCCCTCCCAGGGTTGCGGAAAATCTACTTACTGCTCTGGGCGGGATTGGCCTCCTGCACTTGGACCGAGCTGCCCGGGACCTCGCGCCAAGGCTCCTTGCGCCCGCCAAGGTATTGGCCCAGGAACTCTTCTACCCGGCCCATGAAATCCATGTTGTTCTGGGGTCGGCCCAGGCCATGCCCTTCGTCCGGATAGAGGACGTACTGCACCGTGCCGCCGTTCTTGCGAATCGCCTTGGCGATGGCGTCCGAATGCGCCTGCTTCACTCGCGGATCGTTCTTGCCCTGCCCGATGAGGAGCGGGGCCTTGATCGCATCGGCGTGATAGAGCGGGGAGATCTTCTGGTTGAACGTGTCGTCGTGCTCAACGTCGCCGACCCGGCGAATCCAGCGGACCTTCCGGACCGCCCAGTAGGGCGGGAAGGACTCGAAAAGAGTTTTCACATCTGAGGGCCCCACCAGATCCACGCCGCAGGCGTAAACGTCCGGTGTGAACGCCAGGCCAGAGAGGGTCGCATAGCCACCGTAGGAGCCACCCACGATGGCGACCCGCTTGGGATCGGCGATGCCTTGCTTGACCGCCCACGCGACCGCGTCGGTAAGGTCGTTCTGCATGGCCCCCACCCCCCACTGCCCGATGCCCGCGTTGACGTGATCCTTCCCATAGCCGGTTGAGCCACGGTAGTTCACCTGCAACACGGCGTAGCCGCGATTGGCGAAGATCTGTGTCCAGCCGTCGAAGCCCCAGTAGTCCTGCGCCCACGGGCCGCCGTGCACGCTGAGGATGAGAGGCAGGTTCTTGGACGCGACACCCACGGGAAGAGTGAGGTAACAGGGAATGGTGCGGCCGTCACGGGCCTTGAACGTCTTCCCCTCCATGTTGGCCAGCTTGTACTGGGAGATCTTGGGCAAGGAGTCGAAGAGGAGATCCAGTTTGCCGGTGTCGCGGTCGTAGAGGTAGTAGCGATCCGGCATCACGTCGGAGGTGAAGTCGACGATCCAGCGCCGGTCCGATTGATCCCGGTCGACGATCCAGAACTCCGTGCTCGGATCCTTGGCCAACAGATCGAAGTCCTTCTGGACGGCCTTGTCGAGCACCTTCCACTCCGGCTTGAAGTAGTAGAACGCTACCGCTTCCGGAGTGCGCGTAGTGGGGTTCATCACGATGACCGGCTCCCACCACTGGTTCCAGATTTCCTTGTCCTTGTTCTCGGCCAGCACCTTGACCTGCTTGCCGGTCGCGGTGTCCAGAATCACGAGGCGTAGCTTGTCCACCCCCATGCACGACTGCACGTAGAGTCCTTTGCCGTCGGGAGTGAAGCCGAGCGTCTTGCGGGCCAGCACTTCGCCGGCTTCCATGAACGGCCAGCGAACGATGTCGCGCCATTGGCCGTCCGCCGTGTCTCGCACGCGAATGATCGTATCGTTGGTCTTCGCGTCGAGGGCCGTGCAGGCGCGGATGTGGAAATCGTGGTCGGTGGCCCATTCGCTCACGTCACCTGGATTTTCCGCCTCCATGGTCACCGCGCCGGTTTTCATGTTGATGCGGTGCATGTCGAATTTCGTTTTGTCGCGCTGGTTGAGACTCACCAGGATCTCGTCGGGATGATTCTTGTCGGTGATGATGTCTTGCGCGGCCACGCCCTCGTAGGGAGTGAGATCCTTCACTTCACGCGTGGCCACGTCCACCGAGAACACGTGCCAGTTCTCGTCGCCCTGTTGATCCTGGATGTAGATGAGGTGCTGATTGTCCTCGGCCCAGTGATAGCTGAAGATGCCGCGCAAGGAATCCGCAGTCACCATTTCCGCTTTTCCGCCGCCCATGGGCTCGACCCAGATGTTGAGTACGTCCTTGTCCGAAGGAGCGAGATACGTCAATCGCTTTCCATCCGGAGATATGTGAGGACTTTGGCGCGTCGGATTCCCCATGAGAACCTCACGAGGGATGAGCGGGGGCAGCTCGGCGCGTGCACGCACGGCCGGCAATCCGAGGGCGGCAATCGTCATCACCAAGAGTGAATTCTTGAATGACATGTTGGCTCCTTGGCTAGGGAGGGACGTCTGAGGAGGCCGGCATCATACCATGCACTCTCATACGAACGGATCGGAAAGTGGTTTCGTGCTTGTTGCAAGGAGTGTCCAGAATCGATACCGACCGAAGTTTCCGGAAATCGGTACAATCCTTCCCTCACCACAGCCAGGGAGGACGCATGGACTGGCATTCACTGGAGAAAATGAAGGTCACCGATCTTCGGGAAATGGCGAAGGAAAAGCTGGCTCTCGAGGGCACAACCGGCATGCACAAAGATCAACTGGTCGAGGTCCTGGCCAAATCGATGGGCATCGAGAAGCCGCACAAAGTGGCGGCGGGCGCGGACAAGACCAAGGTCAAGCAGCGCATTCGTGCCTTGAAAGTCGAGCGAGCCAAAGCCGGAACGGATCACGATGCGGCCAAGCTGACCGCGACCCGCCACGAGATTCATCGGCTCAAACGTAAGCTGCGCCGGATGTCTCGGATGGCCGGCTAGGAACGCAATCCTGCGCATTGCCAGTAGTCGGCGGTTGTGGCCGGCGGCGTTGTTCCTCTTTGGCCTCTCGTGTCGCGAGGCTCCGGTCATCGTGGAAAACACTCCGTGTCCGGCCGGCCTCCGCAGTGAGAGTGGAAACCTGACCGTTGGCGCGGATGACCGGCTGTATTTGAGCTGGATCGACCTGCCCGAACATGCGTTCATGTTTTCGACCTGGACGGGCAACGGGTGGTCCGATCCGCGCACCATCTATCGAGAGCCAGACCTGTTGGCCAACTGGACCGACCTGCCCGGCATGACGGCTTCGTCAGACGGCACGTTGTTTGCCGCATGGCAGATCCTAGGCCCAGGTGCAGGCCCCATGGACAAGCCCAGACACGGCAGCATCATTCAAATCGCAACCTCTCGGGATGCGGGTCGAACATGGTCGGCGGCCGTCGCTCCCCATGCATTGGGACGCTCCAGCCAGCACGCGTTCGCTTCGTGGTCGCCCGTATCCGCCCATGAAGCCGCTTTGATTTGGCTGGACGGCGACGAGGGATGGGCGGGCTCGAAGGGCATGACGCTTCGATTTGCGCGCGTTCGATCCGATGGAACGTTTACTCCGGAAACCGTCATCGATGAACGGGTTTGCGACTGCTGTCCCACCGACCTCAGGGGCATGGATGACGGTTCATTGCTTGCCCTGTATCGCGACCGCTCGGAAGCGGAGATACGGGACATTGCGCTGGCGCGATACGACGGCACGCGGTGGGAAGCGGGGTGTGTCCTTCACGCGGACGGGTGGAAGATAGCGGGATGCCCGGTGAACGGTCCGAGGTTGGACGTCCAGGGGGAACGCGTCGCTCTGGCTTGGTTCACGACCGACGCTCGGGATAGCGCCCACGTGAGAGTCGCGTTTTCTGACGACGCGGGGAGAACGATCGGGGAGCCCATCGAGATTGCGGGGGGGCATCCGTTGGGCCAAGTCGATATTGCGCTCCTGCCGAACGGGGACGCTTGGGTGTCATGGGTGGAGGGGTTCTCGACGCTCGCGAAGCTGCACCTGAGACGGGTGAAGCCTTCCGGGGAAATGGAACCCGTGATCGTGGTGGCCCAGGTCGCGACATCCAGAACACTGCCGCGCATGGCACGGTGGAAAGACGACCTGTTTCTTGTCTGGACCGAAATGGTTGCTGCTCAGGGACGCGTGGCAGAGTCTTCGCGCGTGTTAACCGCGCGGTTTCACTGAAGCGCGCTGCGAGAACTGGACGAGAACGACTCCCAAAAGCACCAGCGCCCCGCCCGCGATCGCGGCGTGTTCGGGAACCGCACCCATCACGAGCCAGGCCAAGAGGGCAGTCAAGGGCGCCTGAAGGTTCGAGAAGACCGCGACCTGTGAGGCCTGCAACCGTTGCAGCGCAACATACCAAAGCGTAAACGCAACACCGCTCGTGACCAGGCTCAGAAACCCAATCTCAAGCCAGCCCCGCATGGTTGGCACCGCGGGACGGAAATGGGTGAGCACGGGAATCCCGACCGGCAGCATCACCAGAGCACCGCAAAGAAAGATCCAAACCGTGGCGGTGAGCGCGTCGTAGCGGGCCAGGAGCGGTTTCCCGGCTACGGTGTACGCCGACCACGTGAACACCGCCACGAGCGTGATGAGATCGCCTTGGAGCGGACCTCGCGAGAGATCCAGTCCCTGGGCGAGGAGAACCAGGAGCACACCCGCCAAGGCGAGCAAGACACCGAGTGCCTTTTTCCAGGTCAGCCGTTCGCCCAAATAGAGCACGGCTCCGATCAGCACCAGGATCGGCGTGATCGCGTAGAGCAATGCGGAATGTAACGGGCTCGAAAAACGGAGCCCCAAAAGAAAGAGGGTCTGGTTGATCGCGACGCCGGTCACGCCCAAAAAAATGATGCGCGGCCAATCCCGCTTGTCGGGAATCCTTCGCAGGAATAGGGCCACGAGGCCGGCCAGAAGACCGCTCAACTCGATGCGAAACCAGGCGAGCTCGAGGGCCGTGAAATGGTGGGTCGCATCCTTGGCCACCAGAAAGGTGACGGCGGATATCAGTGTTTGCGTGATGATGGCGGCGTAACCGGCGAGTTTCAAGCCGCGTAGCCTAACCAATCTCCGCGAAGCAGCCTAGATCCACGATTGGTATGCTTCTCTTATGAGCGTATTGAAGGGATTGCCACTCACCGTGGAAACGGATCCGGAGTGGACGCGCGTGGCCAGGAACAATTTGAACGCCCTTTTGGCCGATCACGCCCACTGCGAGCAGAAGGCCGCGTCCATGGCGATGGCGCTCATCGGGCGGTTTCCCGATCATCCCGGACTTGCCCGCGCCATGATTGCTCTTGCCCACGAGGAATTGAGCCACTTCCGCCAAGTGCTGGATCGTATCGAAGCCAGAGGGGAGACGCTCACCAGGCCGCTCCCGGACCGCTACGTACGCGCCCTTCGCGAGTGGGCGTTTCGCCATAAGGGCGGGGTTGGTGCCCTAGGCGATCTTCTCCTCGTGAGTGCCTTCGTGGAAGCGCGCTCTTGCGAGCGCTTCCGCCTGCTCAGCCAGACATTTGTCGAGGACGAGGATGAGGGACTCCGCGAGCTGGGGGATTTCTATGGCACACTAGCCGGCGCGGAATCCCGGCACTGGGAACGATTTCGAGAGCTGGCCCTGGCCTTCGATTCGCCCAAAGATGTCGAGCGGCGTCTAGAAGCCATGGCCCAAGCCGAAGGATCGATCGTGCGCTCGTTGCCCGTCGAACCTCGGATGCACTGACCCATCGAGTCGAAAAGGGGAAAAACATGAAACGGAAAGCATCGGCGGTCTGGACCGGTTCCTTGAAAGAGGGAAAGGGAACGATATCCACCGGGAGCGGTCTTCTGGAGAACGCGCAGTATTCGTTCGGCACGCGGTTCGAAGAAGGCAAGGGAACGAATCCGGAAGAGTTGGTTGCCGCCGCGCACGCCGGCTGCTTCTCGATGGCCCTGTCGGCGCAGCTCACCAACGCCGGTACTCCGCCCGAGCGCATCAACACCACGGCCACGGTGACGTTCGAGAAGACGGAACCGGGATTCACGATCACCTCGGTTCACCTGCAAACGGTAGGCAAGGTCCCAGGCGCGACGGAAGAGTCGTTCCAGAAAGCCGCCGAAAACGCGAAGGCCGGGTGCCCCATTTCTCGCGTGCTCAACGCCAAGATCACGATGGAGGCGATGTTGGAGTCGTCGTTGAATTGAAAGGAGCGTCCCACCATGAGTCGTGACAAAGTTGCACTCGTGACCGGGGCCGCTTCCGGTATCCAGGTCGGCTTTGCCCGTAACCGGATCGTATTACGCGGTAGACGGAGGATATTTATCGTTTTGACGCGTTCGGGAAGTCAGGATCTTCGCGTCATGAGAGCGAAACCGATCATCTTGTAGAGCAGCCGCGCGCCTACGTTGCCGTCCCATTCACTGTTGCTCTCCGGATCCGGCGCGACTTCGCAGAGGTCGAGCCCCACCACTTCCCGGCCGCTCTCGGCGACCAAGCGCAGCATCATCACCGCCTCGGCGAACGAGAGCCCGCCCGGGACGGGCGTGCCGGTGCTGGGACACAGCGTGGGATCGAGCCCGTCGATGTCGAACGACAGGTGCACCTTGGCCGGGAGGAGGTCGATGGCCGGGGTGATGAGCGAACGCCAGCTCTCGCCCGAAAGCAGGCGCGCGCGCAGATCCGGGTCGAAAAACGTCTGGATGCGGCCCTTGCTCTCCCGAATGTACGCGTCTTCGCGGTGACCGAAGTCTCGGATGCCGATTTGCACGAGACGTGAGATGCCGGAGATCCGCTCCATGGCGTTGTACATGATCGACGCGTGGGACCACGTGAAGCCTTCGTAGCCTGCGCGCAAATCGGCGTGGGCGTCGAGATGCAAAATGCCGACGCCTTCATGTGCCTCCGCGATCGCTTGAAAAAGGCCGAACGGGACTGAATGATCGCCCCCGATCACCCCGACCAGCTTCTCGCGCTCGATCCATTCTTTTGCCGTCCTGTACACCCACGCGTTCATGTCCTCGCAGAGCGCGTTCACGCGATCCGCGGCGGCGCGAAGCTCCGGATCGTTCCCGGGGTCGCCGGCTTCGATGACCGGCTCCGCCCGCACCCGCGCCTCGTGGTTCTTGGCCTCCAGTTCCTCGGGCATCGGGAGGAGGGCAATACCACGCTCGTAGGGCTTTCCGGTCTCGCGATCGAGAATGTCGAGCTGCCGGCTCGCGTTGCGGATTGCCTCCGGACCCTTGGAGGCTCCGACCCCGTAGGACACGGTTGCATCCCACGGCACGGGGATGAGCACGACTTCCGACTCTTCGGGAGTGAACGGCAAGCCGAAGAGCGTGTCGGTGGTGATGGCGGCGTCGGGATCGAAATCGAGGAACGGTTTTTTCATCGGGTCATCATAGCGCGCAGGTACGAAAACCCGCGAACACATCGGAACGATCTTTGGGATAGAAATTGCGCCAGGTGTTGCGTATGAGCCGCGACCGCGTGGGCCAGGCACCGCCGCGCAGAACCATGTGATTGCCGTCGAACCAGGGCTCGGAATATTCGCGATACGGATCGGGGACGAATCCGGGAAAGGGTTGAAACGGGCTCGAGGTCCATTCCCACACGTTCCCGATGAGTTGCCGGATGCCGGTAGACGTATCGCCGGCGGCCAGGGTGCTGACGTCCACCGCGCCTCCGTGGATGCCGTCGAGATTCGCCACGCCGGGCGCGGGAAAAGTGTTTCCCCAGGGAAACCGGCGTTTGTCGAAGCCGCCGGCGGCTGCTTCCCATTCCGCCTCGGTCGGTAGACGGCGGCGGGCCCATCGGCAGTAGGCGTCCGCTTCATACCAGTTCACGTGAATGATGGCCTCATGCTCGTTCAGAGGCGACCATCGGTCGAATGTGCGCACCGCCCAACCGGTATGGGAAGGTCGCCAGTAAACCGGGTGTTGCGCGTGGATTCCCGAACGCCACTGCCATCCCTCCGGACTCCACAGATTCTCCCGTGCGTAGCCTCCATCCTGGACGAAGGCCGCGAACTGGCCGTTGGTGGTCGCTCGTCGAGAGATTGCGAACGGCTCGAGCTGCACCGGATGCGCCCATTTCTCGTTATCGAAAACGAAAGACTCGGCTCCTGGAGTGGAGCCCAGCGGGTAGGTGCCTCCCGCAATCGTTGCGTCTCCGGCTGGAAGGGCGGTTCTGCGCAGATCGCTCTTGGCTCCCGTGGCCAATTCGGGCGCAGAATATCCCAGGGTCTGGCGCGTATAGATGAACGCTTCTCCATGCATGTCTTCGTGGAAGGTCACGTGGCGCACGAGGTAGGCAAGGTGTGGCTCGACCGGATCGGCACGCAACATGTTCAGAACGCGCTCCAGTACGCGACGCATGTACTCGAACGTTTCCTGGCGAGTTGGCAACGGGAGATCCCATCGCGTGTCGTGGGGCACCTTCATGGAATCGTAGAGCGAGTCCGCATCATCACGCGTCAGCGCTTCGCCTGCGTAGTAACGCAAGACCCAGTTCTCCTGGAACCAGGCCAAGTGCCCGATTTCCCATAGAAGGGGATTGATGATGGAGAGTGGGGGGCCCATCAGGCGGTCGCCCTCCAGGTCCGAAACGATCTCGAGCGTGCGCGCACGGGCGTCGAGTAGATCCCGCCGCAGTTCGGCCGCGGTGACGCCTTCCAGGGTGGGATCGTTGGAATGCATAGCGTGGCCTATTCTATCCCCCAATGTTGCGGATCGTCATCGTTAGCCCCGCTCATCCGGGCGTAGTCACCGGCAACTCGGTTACCGCGGCACGGTGGCAACGCATATTGCGCTCCTTGGGCCACCAGGTCCGTGTGGTTCCAAAGCTCGGCCAGGAGCGGTTGGATGTGCTGATCGCGCTTCATGCCACCAAGAGCGCTGCGTCGGTGAAGCAGGCTGCACTTCGGGGCGATGTGGGCATTGTGGCGGCGTTGACAGGGACGGATCTCTATCAGGACCTACCCCGATCACGGCGACCGTGGCGTTCCCTGGAACTGGCGGATCGCATCGTAGTGCTGCAGCCGTTGGCCTTACGCGAGCTTCCTTCGGACTTGCGTCAGAAGGCAGTGGTAATCCGCCAATCGGTCCGGATGCCCAAATCAACTGGTCCTAGGACCCGTTCACCCGAACGACGCTTCGATGTCATCGTGCTGTCCAATCTTCGGCCGGTGAAGGATCCACTCCGGGCCGCGTATGCGGCTCGATTATTGCCGCCTTCATCCCAGGTTCGTGTGGTACACGCCGGAGAGGCCTTGGATCCAGGCTGGAATGAACGCGCACGAAAAGAAATGCGTCGCAATCCGCGCTACGTCTGGAAGGGAGAGCTCCCCGCAGGTAGAGCGCGGCGGCTTCTCGCAGGAGGGGATCTGTGCGTGATCAGCTCGCGAAGCGAAGGCGGGGCGAACGTGATGTCCGAGGCCATCGTGGCCGGCGTGCCAGTCCTGGCCAGCGATATCCCGGGGAACGTGGGTTTGCTGGGACGATCGTATGCGGGATTTTTCAAGCGCGGTGATGCGGGGGGGCTTGCGCATCTCATCTATCGCGCGGAAAGGGACGATACGTTCTATACGCGCCTTTGCCGGAGCGTGGTCAAGCTATCCGGTCTGTTCGATCCGGAGAAGGAACGGAAGGCCTGGGGAGAATTGCTGAAACAATGGATGCCATAACGCCTCGAATACTCCAATGTCCACTAGCCTTCGTGGGCGCAACAGAATTTATCGCTTCGAGGTCACGGCCTCGTTCGCCATGGCCGCAATCTCGGCATCCAGGTCCGGGTGCCTCTTATGGAACCCCGTTTCATCCTGGTAGGCCTTGGCAATCAACAACGTCTCCGCTTCCCCGAACAGCTTCCCCGTGAACGTGATGTGGGCCGGCGTGCCGTCCTTGCGGAACCCGTTGGGCACGATGACGGAAGGGTGTCCGGTGAGGTTCGTGGCCAGGAGGGTGTTCCCTCCGAAGCTCGGATGCACGTAGGCATCCACATCCGCCACCGTATTCTCGAAGCCTTGCATGAGTAGCGTGCGTGCCCGGTTGGCCTGGATGTATTCCACTGCGGGAATGAACCGGGCGGCGCGGAACACGTTGGGCCATGCATCTTCGATTTGCACGGTCATCAAGTCGTCGCGATTGGAGCGCGTCAGGTCGTCAAATGCGGCGGCCGCTTCCGCTTCCAAGATGAACAAAATTTGGTCCACCGGAAACTCCGGCAGTTTCACCGGTTTCAAATCGAACCCCATCGATTTCAAAGTCGTTAACGCGGCTTGATCGAACTCCGCATCGTCACTCTTCTCCTTGAACGCGGCCTCATCGAATCCAATGCGCAATGAACGGGGATTGCGCCCCGCATCCCAAGGAAATGGAGCATCGATGACCGCTCCATCCTTGCCGTCGGATCCGCGCATGGCATCGAACACGACTGCGCAATCTTCCACCGAGCGGGCCAGCACCCCCACCTTGTCCATGCTCCACGACAAGGCCATGCCACCGTAACGGCTCGTGCGTCCGAAGGTGGGCCGCAACCCCGTCGTGCCACAGCGTGCGGAGGGCGAGATGACCGAGCCCAGCGTCTCGGTCCCAATCCCGACCGCCATGCAGCCCGCCGCCGTGCCGGACGCTGAACCGGCGGAAGATCCGCTCGAGCCTTGGTCGAGCTTCCAGGGATTCTTGGTGGTGGCGTCGAACCACACGTCTCCCCAGGCCAGTGCCCCCACGCTCGTCTTGGCCAGGAGCACCGCGCCCGCATCACGAAGTCGCGTGACCACGGTCGCATCCTCGTCGACCATTTGATCCTTGTAGGGCGCCGCGCCCCACGTGGTGCGATACCCCTTCACGGCAAACAAATCCTTGAGGCCATAGGGAATGCCGTGAAGTGGTCCCCGATATCGGCCGCGCGCGATCTCTTGGTCGGCGCGTCGCGCCTCGGTCAGGGCCATGTCCTCGGTCAATGTGATCACGAACCTGAGCGTGGGGTCGTAGTGCTTTATTCGACCCAAGTACATTTGGGTCAATTCAAGGGATGAGATCTTCCGTTCACGAATGAGCGCAGCCAAATGCGTCAAGGGAAGAAAGGCCAAGTCCGTTTCGCCGGACGGCCGGGATGCGTTTATTTTGGAGAATCGCGCCGGTTCGTTCTTGGTTTCGATCTTGCGCCCCGGGAGAAGGGGAGAAAAGGTAAGCGCAGGGGAGACGGAGTTGGGGAGAGGAATCTCCCGCAGCTTCTTGTAGTTTCCGAGATGATCCTCGACAGCTTTCGCCATGAGCTGACGTTCGTCGTGGCTGAGCTCCAGCCCGATCACGTCCTTGGCCCGCCCGATCGCCGCCTCGGTCAATCGATGCTGATGGGTGTTCGACGCGGCGAACACTTCGGGCGCCAGGAGCGCGGTCACCCCTCCGGCAGAAATCCAGGTAAAAAAGCGGCGGCGATTCATGGCATCCATCACATCACCTCGTTTTCTGAAAGCCGACTCATCCCAAAGCCTTGCGAACGAGATCCACGACGGTTTCCACCCACCGGGGATGGGTATTGAGCGACGGCACCATCGCGAATGCCTTTCCGCCCGCGGCTAAAAACGTGTCACGACCACGAAGTCCGATCTCCTCCAGGGTCTCCAGACAATCCGCCACGAAGGCGGGGCAGAATACCACCAGTCGCTTCACGCCTTTCTCCGGAAAACCACGAAGCAGATGATCGGTGTAGGGCTTGATCCAGGGGTCCAGTCCCAAACGTGATTGAAAGGACACCGTGTATCGATCGGCCGGAAGCCCGAGCGCGGTCGCGATGTGTCCGGCGGTGGCAAAACATTGGGCACGATAGCAGTTTCGATTCACGAACTGGATCGCGTTACAGCAGGTGGGGTGAGTCAAACAATGCGATCCTGATTCGTCCGCTTTCCGGATCTGCCGCTCCGGCAATCCATGAAAGCTGAAGAGAACATGGTCGAACGTCATGCTCTCGAGAACAGGGCGGCCGACGGCCTCCCACGCCGCGATGAATCCGGGATCATCGAAGAACGCGGGAATGGTGATGAGGTCGGGGATGTTCCACTCGTGCCCCGCCTCCGCATACACCTTTTCCAGCACTGTGCCCGTAGATGCGGAGGCGACTTGGGGATAAAGGGGCAATACAACGACGCGGTCAGCACCGCGACCCCTGAGATCACGGAGCCCCCTAGAAATGGACGGCTCTCCATAGCGCATGCCAAGTGCGACCGGGGTGGCCAAGCGCGATTCGAGCTCTCGGCGCAATCCTTCCCCATGCACGAGAAGAGGCGATCCGTGTTTCGTCCATATCTTCCGGTACGCCTCGGCCGACCGCCGCGGGCGAAACGGCAGAATGAACAGGTTGAGGAGCAGCCAGCGAGGGAGCGCGGGAAGATCCAGCACGCGGGGGTCGGAGAGAAACTCGCGCAAGTAGCGCCGCACCTCGGGGGTTCGCGGAGCTTCGGGGCTGCCAAGGTTGGCCAGGAGAACGCCGGGTATCGAGGTCGTGGCCTCGGTCATGGGCGGTGAGCTTAGCAGTCTGCTCCCGCTCTGGTCTCGGCCGCGGATCCGGCGCCGGAGGGCGTTGTGCGGGTATCGGCTTTTGGGAACCCTCGTGCTAGGATGCGTGAACTCACGCCTTCGTTATGGACCCGAGAAGGCGGCCTTCCTCGGCCTCGTCTTCGCGAGCTCTTCCAGGAGATCACCCTCATGCGACGATTCCGTATCGGATGCTCCCTTCTTGCCCTCTCGATTCTGGTCTTTTCTGCCCCTGCGCTCCTCGCCAAAGGCTTCTCGTACCCGACGACGCGCCGTACGGACCAGAGCGATAACTATCACGGGACCCAGGTCGCCGACCCCTACCGGTGGCTCGAAGACTCCGAGTCGCCGGAGGTAAAATCCTGGATCGATGCCGAGAACGTGCTCACGCGCGGCTATATGGACAAGACGGAGCTCGTGAATCCGATCCGGGAACAGCTCAAGACTCGGATTGATTACGTGCGTTACGGAATGCCCGGCGAAGAGCAGGGTGTCATTTTTTTCACCAAGAATGACGGTCTTCAGAATCAGTCCCCCGTCTACGTGCAGCAAGGATTGAAGGGGACGCCGCGACTTTTGATTGATCCCAACAAGCTGCGCGAAGACGGCACGGCCGCCATGACCTCCAAAAGCGTTTCGCCCGATGCGAAGTACATGGCGTACTGTATTTCTCTGAGCGGCAGCGACTGGCAGGAGATGCACGTCCTCGATGTCGCGACGGGACAGACTCTTCCCGACGTCCTGCCGAACCTCAAGTTCAGCGATGCGTCATGGACCAAGGACTCCAAAGGGTTCTACTACACCCGTCAGCCCAAGCCGGGGACGGTGAAGGCCGGGGACGAGCACTATTTCCCGAAGGTCTACTACCACCGCTTGGGGGATGATCCCGAAAAGGATACGTTCGTTTACGATCGGCCGGACATGCGGGAAGCGGGTCTGTCTCCAAGCGTGACCGACGATGGTCGATTTCTAGTGGTGACGGTGTGGAAGGGCTCGGCTGTCCAGAACGAAGTCTACTTTGCCTCGCTGGCCTCTGGGGAGACGACCCCGAAGCTGCGGCCCGTCTTCACCGGGTTCGATGCCGCCTATGATTTCATCGGTTCTTCCGGCGATCGTCTCTACTTCAACACCGACAAAGGCGCGCCCAATCGCAAGATCGGGGCCATAGACGTGTCCAAGTCGAAACTCTCCGGGATGGAGCCCATCATTCCCGAGGGCAAAGATGTGATCACGGGCGCTTCGATCGTGAACCATGAGCTATGGGTGGAAACGCTGCACAATGCGCATAGCCGGCTCGTCGCCTACAAGCTGGACGGGACGCCTATTCAGGAAGTACAGCTGCCCGCGATCGGATCCGTATCCTGGAGCGGGCGGCCAGAGAGCGATCTCACCTTCGTCGGATTCACGTCCTTTCTCTTCCCGTACACCGTGTATCGGTTCGATTTCGCCAACCGCGCCCTGGTGCCGCTCTATGAGCCGCACCTGGATTTCGATCGCACCGCCTACACCACCCGCCAGGTCTGGTACGAGTCCAAAGACGGCACGCTCGTGCCCATGTTCCTGGTCCACAAGAAGAACATCGTCCTCGACGGCAACAATCCGGTGATCGTGAACGCGTACGGGGGATTCGACATCTCCATGACGCCGTATTTCTCGGCGAGCCGGCTGTTCTGGCTGGACCAAGGTGGTGTCCTGGCCGTCCCGAACCTTCGGGGCGGGGGCGAGTTCGGCAAGGCCTGGCACGAGGCCGGCATGCTCGAGAAGAAGCAAAACGTATTCGACGATTTCATTGCCGCGGGCGAATACCTGATCGCGAACGGCTATACCAGCCCCAAGAAGCTCGTCATCGAAGGCGGGAGTAATGGCGGTCTTTTGACGTCTGCGGTAGAAATGCAGCGCCCTGATCTTTTCGGGGCGGTGATCGTGCAGGTCCCGGTCGCGGACATGCTGCGCTACCACCTGTTCACGGTGGCGCGATTCTGGATCCCCGAATACGGATCGTCCGACGATCCCGAGCAGTTCAAGTTTCTCTACGCATACTCGCCGCTTCACAACGTGAAGCCCATGAGCTATCCACCCACCATCGTTCTCACCGCGGATACGGACGATCGGGTGCATCCCGGTCAGGCGCGAAAGCTCGCGGCTACGCTGCAAGCCGATAACGCATCCGACAATCCGATGCTGATCCGCATCGAGACCCGGGCCGGACACGGTGGCGGCAAGCCCATATCGAAGATCATCGAAGAAACCGCCGACACCTATGCCTTCGTGATGCACGAGCTCGGCATGTCCCTGAAACATGGAGACAAGTCCAAACGCATTCGGAAGCCGGCCAGCGCCGGTTCGTGATCCGGGTGGGCTGGCCCCTACTCCTGTTCCTGGGCCTTTGTATTTCCTGTTCAGATGACAAGCGAACACCCATGAATAACCTGGCCGGCGAGAAGAGTCCGTATCTCGAACAGCACGCCCAGAATCCCGTGGACTGGTATCCCTGGGGTGAGGAGGCCCTGGCCAAGGCTCGCCGCGAAGACAAGCCCATTTTTCTATCCATCGGCTACTCCACGTGTCATTGGTGTCACGTGATGGAACACGAGTCCTTCGAGAACCAGGCCATTGCCGATGTTCTGAACCGCAACTTCGTCGCCATCAAAGTGGATCGCGAGGAGCGGCCGGATCTCGATGACCTCTACATGACCGCGGTGCAAGGCATGACCGGGCAGGGCGGCTGGCCGATGTCTGTTTTTCTCACTCCCGATCGGAAGCCGTTTTTTGCCGGCACGTATTTCCCGCCGCAACAGTTCATGACGCTGCTTACGAACGTGGCTGGCGCGTGGAAGGACCATCGTGGCGACCTGAGCTCGCAGGGCGACCAGGTGGCAACTTTCCTCCAGGAGCGCATCAAGCGTGCAGATCAGGGGACAGGTGATTTGGCTCCGGCCCTTCTGGATTCCGCGGCGAGGAGTGCCGAGAGGTCCTACGACGTGTCGCGGGGAGGTTTCGGAGGCGCGCCGAAATTCCCCACTCCGCACAAGCTCACGTTTCTATTGCGCTACGCCACCCGAGCCAAAGACAAAACGGCGCTGGCCATGGTTCGGGGAACGCTGGATGCCATGGCGGCCGGCGGTATTCACGACCATCTTGGCGGCGGATTCCATCGCTACGCCACCGATGCGAACTGGCTGGTCCCGCACTTCGAAAAGATGCTGTACGACCAGGCGGGACTGGCCCTGGCCTATACCCAGGCTTCCGTCGTGTTTCGGGACCCTAAATACGTGCTGGTAGTGCGCGGCATCCTGGATTATGTGAATCGCGACCTGCGCCATCCTGAGGGCGGGTACTACGCGGCCGAGGACGCGGACAGTGAAGGCCACGAAGGTACGTTTTACGTGTGGACCGCGGCCGAGATCGACTCGATTCTTGGCTCCGAGCGCGGACTGGCGTTTCGCAAGGCGTATCAGGCGAGTGACATCGGGAACTGGGAAGGCAGGAACATCCTGCATCTCAAATCCTTCACCCAGGAAACCTCCGAAGGGTGGCAGAGCGAGCGCGACGCCTTGTTTCACCAGCGTTCACAACGCGTCCGTCCGCATCGCGACGAAAAAATCCTCGTGGCCTGGAACGGTTACATGATCGAGGCAATGGCCGGCGCGGGAGCGAGCTTGGGGGAGCCGCGCTACATCGAGAGCGCCGTTTCGGCGGCCACGTTCATCGAGGCTCACCTGTGGAAGGATGGTCGGCTGTTCCGACACTACCGGAACGGCCCGGCGCGGGTCCCCGCCTACCTGGAGGATTACGCGTTTTTGGGCCGCGGATACCTGGCGCTTTATGAAGCGACGTTTGATGCACGATGGCTGGAGGCCGCGGTTCGAACGACCCGGGACATGGTTCGCGTCTTCTCCCGATCGGATGGAATGTTTGCCATGACGGGATCTGACGCGGAATCGCTGCTCGCTCCGGTCGTGGATACCTACGATGGAGCGATGCCCTCGGGCAACTCCGCGGCCGCAGTGCTCTTGCTGCGTCTGGGGCACTTGACCGGTGATCGGGGCATGGAAGAGCGGGGTCACGCTGTCTTGAACGCAATGAAAGGTGATCTTGCCCAAGCCCCTGATGCTCACACCGAAATGTTGTCCGCAGTGGATTTCTTTCTCGGTCCCAAGTCGGAGATCGTCGTGGCCGGCGACCCCGGAGATCCGGTGGTCAAGGCAATGTGGCGCACGGTGAGGGAGGCGTATCTACCAAATGCCGTGCTGGCCTTGCGTCCGCCGGACGCTCGAGCCATCACGTCGCTCGTTCCATATCTGGAGGCGCAGGTAGCTCTGGACGGAAAGCCAACCGCTTACGTGTGTCAAGGATATGCATGCCGTCTTCCCGTGTACGACGCAGTTGCGCTGAAAAAAAATCTGGAAGACCTCTAGGTTGTCAATTCATTGTCAAGTTATTCGGTGACCTGCATTTTTTGAGATTGAAGCAGTACACAAATTGTTGTCGATAACTTGATCTGCGCTTGTTTTCGGATCATGAAATCGTTAGGATAAGTCTGCTTCTGACGCTCCTGATCGAATCAGGTGTTTCGGTTTCCTCTTAGGGGATTGTTCGCAGAAGGAGACCAGGGCCGCAACTGTCCTCGGTCCTTTCTTTTCCTCTTCGCGTAGGACCAGTTGTTTTGCTGACACGGACAACAAGACCTACGGGAATGGCCCGTTTCCTTAGGGAGCGGGCCTAGTCTTTTGAGGAGCATCGTCTTTTAAGGAGCATCGTCTTTTAGGAGCATCGTTTTTTGAGGAGTTGAAGCCAGGCTTTAAGAATTCAAACGGGTTACACTGATCTCGTGAATACGCGCTACCTCTGGATCCTCCCGCTGCTCGCCCTTGCCGCATGCGGCAAAGGGACCTCGCAACAATCGAGCGAGGGGCCCGCTAGTACCGGACATGCGGATAGCACTGCGTCGGCGACGGCCGATACGGTCCACAGCCGGCTCTATCCGGGGAAGCCCTTTCCCGCCGTCCAAGTTCTGGATCTCAACGAGAAGCGCGTAAACGCGGCCGCCCTCGTGGCCGGTCGCCCTTCCCTCGTGCTTTTCATCGATCCCGACTGCGAATCGTGCCGCGAGTTCCTGGCCGTGTGGGACAAACAGGTGAGCGAGCTGCCGGCGGGTCTGAATGTCGTCGGCATCACCCGAGCGGATCCGCAATACGCCAAGCAGTACAAACAGGAGAGCGGGTTTCCCCATCCGCTTTACTCGGACGACGAGGGGATCTTCGCCCGCGACTATCGCATCAAGGTTTATCCCACCGTGGTGGGCACGTACCCGGACGGCGGGGTGGCATTCGTGGGCAAAGCGGTGACGCCGGAGTTCACCCCCAAGAAGGCAGCGACCCTGTTGGGGGAAGCGGTGGCAGCCAAAAAGGCACGAGAGGGCGGTGGCTAAGCGGCTGGCCGGCCGGCCGGCGGTGGTGACGGGAGCCAGTCAGGGGCTGGGTCTGGCCGTAACCCGGGCTCTGAAAGCCGAGGGCGCTCGCGTCGTGCCAGCGGCGCGGTCTTTGGGCGTGGACGTGAGCAAGCCGGATGATGTCGCGCGACTCTTCAGAGACCTCGATCAGCTCGATATCCTCGTGCAGTGCGCGGGCATGTTGACCCCACGCAAGCCGCTCTGGGAGGTGACGCCCGAGGAATGGCGCGCTTCATTGACGGTGAACCTGGATGGAGTTTTCTTCTGCATGCGGGAAGCGCTACGCATCATGATCCCTCAACAATCGGGTTGTATCGTGAACGTCGCCTCGGGGGTGTCCAACCGAGCCGCTCCTACATGGGGGCCCTATGCGGCCGCCAAATGGGGTGTGGAAGGACTCACCAAGCTCGCCGCCGAGGAAGCGCGTGAGCATGGAATCAGCATTGTTTCGGTGAATCCCG